>Ga0082335_1001818_pt1 | contig 42884 bp, 30 predicted proteins | sample Subgrocontami58m_FD_72375 | JGI IMG/M metagenome (GOLD analysis project Ga0082335, IMG submission 72375) | Subsurface groundwater microbial communities from S. Glens Falls, New York, USA - GMW37 contaminated, 5.8 m (SPADES assembly) (version 2) ...
AAGCTGGCTCTGATCGCCCGTCTGCCGACCCATCATGGCAAACCTCCGCCGCTGACAGCCACAAGCAGACGGAATCATTGTTCGCCGATGAGCGCGAGCCCTTTTTCAACACCATCGACCCAAAGCGGACTCGTTCTCACTCGCTCTTCGAATGAGCGGCGCTCAGGTTCTGTGCCGACTGGAAGAAACGCAATCGAGACAGCCCTCATCTTGCAGTATGCGGCGCGGGCCTCTGGCATCTACTGGAAGAGCGGTCGGCCCGGTCCCACGATGACCAACCCGATCAACTCTGCCGAACTCGCCAAAGCCAAGTTCGAGATCTTCACTCGACGATTTCAAGCCAGTGCAGGCGACCGAGCAGATCACTAGCAACGACACGATTATTCGAGAGGGTCGCTACGCCTAAGACAATAGCATCGACCTCAAGCCGGGCGATCTCCCGATGTGTATCGACGGCAGATTTGAAATCCCACAATCGGATCGTCTTGTCTTCGGACCCCGAGGCCAGACGGCCATCGGGCAGTACAGCGAGTGCGCGTACTGCGCCATCGTGATCCTTAATCCGGCAGATTTCGGTTCCCGTCTTAAGGTCCCACAATTTGATCGTGCCATCATGGGACCCGGAGGCAAGCCGGCCGTCGGGCAGCACCGCCAGCGCCGTGATGTCGCGTTGGTGGCCCGTGAGGGTGGCAACCTCGGCGCCTGAGTTGAGATCCCAGAATCGGATCGAGCCGTCTTGCTGTCCTGAAGCAAGGTGGCCGTCTGGCAAAACGGCCAGCGCATAGACGCTGCCCCAACTGCCGCCCCTCAGCCGGCCTGCCTCGGCCCCACTCTTAATATCCCACAGCCAGATTGAGGTGTCATCATAGCCCGACGCGAGGCGACCGTCCGGTAGAGTGACGAGCGCGCAGACCTCGCTACTGGTACCATCACGCATGCGGCCGATCTCGGCACCGCTCTCCGCATCCCATCGAGGAACTGTGCGCGCATGGCCGTGGAGCCGACACACCTCGGCGCCGGTCTTCACGTCCCATATCCGAATCATCCCATCAAAAGAGCCGGAGGCGAGCTGGCCGCTGGGTAGGACAGTCAGCGCACTGACGCGCTTGAAATGGGCCACCAGTCGTGAACTCTCGGCGCCGGTCTTCGGGTCCCAAAGCTTGACAGTCCCATCAGCGGAGCCGGACGCGACACGGCCGTCCGGCAATACAGCCAAAGGCCAGACCGAAGTGCCGTCGCCCCAAAACCCCAAATTCTCGGCGCTGATCGCCAAATCGGGATCCCAGAGCCGAATAGTGGTGTCACCGTGACCAGAGCCGGAGGCAAGGCGACCATCGGGCAGTACCGCCAACGCAGTGACCTCGTCAGAGTGCCCCGTGAGCCGTACCACCTCGGTGCAGGCTTCTAGATCCCATAATCGAATCGTTTTGTCTTCAGATGCGGAGGCAAGGCAGCCATTGGGCAGTACCGCCAGCGCAGTGACCTCGTCAGAGTGACCCGTGAGCCGGGCGACCTCAGTGCAGGTCGTTAGATCCCATAATCGAATCGTTTTGTCTTCAGATGCGGAGGCGAGCCGCCCGTCTGGCAGTACTGCGAGCGCCCTAACGCCAGGAGAATGGCTCTCAAGCCGAGCAACCTCGGCGCAGGTCGTTAGATCCCATAATCGAATCGTTTTGTCTTCAGATGCGGAGGCGAGCCGCCCGTCTGGCAGTACTGCGAGCGCGTTAACCTCACGGGTGTGTCCATCGAGCCGCGCGATTTCGGCAGCCGTGTCGATATCCCAGAGCCGGATCTTGCCGTCACCAGAGCCGGAAACGAGGCGGCCATCCGGCAGCACATCCAAAACCATGACGCCCTTGCCATGGCCTGGGAGCCGGCCAATCTCGGCGCCAGCCTTGAGATCAAGCAGATAGACAGTTGAATCAATACAAGAGCCAAAAGCGAAACGGTTGTTTGGCAGCACGGCCAGCGCATCGATCCAGCGGTCATTTTTAAGCCGCGCAACTTCGTTATACAACTGGAGGTCCCACAACCGGATTGTGAAGTCAGAGGAACCAGACGCGAGGCGGCCATCTGGAAGCATCACCAGGGCATTCACCAGGCCCGTGTGCCCCTCAAGTCGACCGACTTCAGCGTTGAAGGTCGCTAGACTAGGCCGCTGCATCAGAATCGCTGGAAGCGAAAGATGACGCCGCGCCTCTCCGAGAAACTTCGGGGCGGCTGGATCATCGCACGCCATTAGACGGCTAAGTAATTGTTGTATCAGTTGGTGTGGATCGCGCGCGCAGATGCCAATGATCAGCCGCAGCGTTCGGCCTATGAGGTTCTGCATCCGACCTTGGCTGTATTGGTCGTAGTCGGCGATGACGATCTGGAGGCTGTTGGTGGCCGCAAACTTGGCTTTCAACCAAGCGGGGTCGAGCAGCAGCGCGTTCAGGGTTTCGCGATCTCCGGCCTCGGCAAGGTGGTACGGCAAGTAGCGATAGAAATATTCCGTTTCCGCCGTCGGCTTGTCTCCTGCTTGGCGGATGTCGTCTATCGACCGGATCAGGCACTTGTGCCAAGCGGCAAGACCGTCCTTGCCGGCTTTGTCGTGCAAATACTCACGCACTGAGTCGTGGAAGCGGAAGGTGCCACGCGGAAAGTCAAGGTTGTCTAAAAGGGAGGCATCGTCGAAGGCCTCCAGTAAACGCTCCGCATCGAACCGATCGAGGTCACCGGTCTCGGTCCACAGCAGGGCTGCGAGCGCGACTGGCACGTTCACATCATCGGGGAATACGGCGAGCTCCTCGAAGCGTGTGCGCTTGTCGGTATCGAGCAGTGACAAGTTGAGCTCGATAGCATTTTCGATGGATTCGTGGCGATACTCGTAGGATTCCTGCTCGTCGATCGGACGCTTGAGCCGCTCTTTGTCCAGCGCACGTCCACCCTTCTTATTGAGCCATTCCATGGCCGCCTTGAGCGCGAGATCAAGTGGTGCTGGCACTCTAGCAGCCGGGCCACTCGGTGCACGCAGCGCGTGCTTCAATACTCCTATGCGTGTGCGCAAGAAGCCATTTGTGAGCCGCAGTGCCATTGGCCAGTTGTGCCGCCGGTCGGCCAGCGCGATTAACGCAGTCTTACAGGCCGTCACTTCATGCTCCGGCAGGCCAGAGGCAAGGAGCTGCCAGGCCTCGCCATCGGCGCCCCCGGTCATGCCCTCGACCCTCTCTTGCACCACATCATCCGGCAGCTCGCCGGCAAAGCGCGTCGTGATCAACCGCGAGGTGTTTGGTCCGCCGTGCAGGAACGGCGCGAGGTCGGCGCGATGCCAGACATCATCGATGATGAGCAGAAAGTGGCGGTTACCGAGCGCTTCACCAAGCGCAGTCCGAGCACCCTCGATGGTGTGGAATGTGCTTCGCTTGCCGTCGATTTTTGCAATAATGTCGCTAATCAACGGTATGACTCGGGCTCGGCCGTTTTGACCGAGTTCAACGAACAGCGTGCCGTCAAAATAGGCGTCGCGTACGTCGTAGTCGTAGGCCAAAGCGCGAGCCAGAGTGGTCTTGCCGTAGCCGGTGGTGCCGCGCAGTGCCGCGGTGATGGAGACCACCGCCTTGGTATCGGCAGCGAGCAACTTAGCCTTGAGCCTCTCGATCTCAGCCAGCCGCGGAACATAATCGCCCGGCGGCTCCGGTACCATCATTGGCACCGGCTTTTGCAAGCTGGGCCCTTTAAGCATACGAAGAAAAGTCGCCTTGTGCTCGGGGATTGCGAGATCCATCACCTGCCCGATATGGCGCGGAAGCTTGGCCGAGGACAGGTCGAGACCGGGGCCGCGCACAGGGATAACGGTCTTGCCCTGCTCGCGGGCCAAGTGGATCTCGTCGCGGATTACAGGCCTCGTTAGCGTCAGCGGAGTCAGCACGAGTACGAGGTGCTGTAGGTCCTCAGACTTGAGGCGCTCCTCTATCTGCGCCCACCAATCACGCCCTCCCTCAAGGGCTGCGATGTCCTGCCAAACAGCGAAACCATGCGCCTCAAGTTCGCGGCGCAGCGCCGTCGCAAACGAGGCGCCATCGCCTGTTGCGTAGGAGACGAAAATAGATGCGGCTCGCGGCACCGTCGACGACGCTAGAGGCCATTCGGCGCCTTGCACCGCCAGTTTTCCCTCGCTGGACCCCGCATCCGGGTTCCTAGGCAGTGTAGTTGAGGGCAGAAGCGGTGAGGCGTTCTCGCGGAGAGTAGGCGCCTCCAAGCGGACCGCTGCAGTGATGCAGTAGAGCGGATGCTCGTGAGCGCGAGCCAATTCCATCACCTGTGCGGCCTTCGCCTTGGCAATATCGGAAGGGTAGACCCCACACGTGGCGACGCCATTATTGTGGATCAAAAGCATGGTCGCCGTGGCGGTTTTGCTGTCCTGATCGAAGACGCGCCGCAATACTTCGACAACGAATTCCATCGGCGTGTAGTCGTCGTTCAGTAGCTTCACATCGAGCATTGCTGCAGCGATCGGAGGTTCGTCGTCATCCGGGGTCGGCACTGCTTCGCTCTTGCCCTGACTGACGTAGCTGAGAGCGTCCAACCGCGACATTCCTTGACCGCGCAGCAATTCGGCTACTGGCTTGGTCGATTTCGATTCAAACATCTCGACTAGAACGTGTGCGCCGTTGATCTCTTGGCCTTTTCCTATTTCCTGAAAGCGCACTATCACGCGCTGCAAAATTGCCTTCAAACGGTTGCCCAGGCTCGGCGTCGCCCCGTTTGCTTCCGCGGGTTGGCTCGACAATGAGGACGATAGGATAAGGCGCAACTTGTCGAGATCAACATTGCACGCCTCCATGACTAAAGCCGCATCCGGATCATCGGTCAGAGCGAGCAGAAGATGCTCGGGCGTTCCCACGCCATGAGATTGCTCCTCGGCGATCGATTGTGCGCGTATGAGGGTCCGATTGAGATTCTCAGAAATGGGCGCCTGCGAAAGGGCGGCGCCCAGCATGGAGTCGTTGCTCAAATGGCTCCATCTCTGCCCAGTCGGTTTGGCAGGACCACGTCTCGGGGTATCGTCGTTCGAAGGCACCGATACTGATTCCGCCCTGTGATTGAAAGAGATAGTTGCTCCCGACACGTTAACGGCATAGCGGGCGCGCAGCGCTCTGGCCTCCTTCGATCGGCGCAGGCCATCGAGTGCTTTGGCCGTGACGCTGGCGGAGTCAGCGGTCCAGGGGTGATTCCGTCCGAGAGCATTTTCGTGGGCAGCGAGTGCCGTCTCCCCGAGAATGAGTGCTTCAGTCGCTTGATTTGTAGCGAGAAGTACGCAGGCCAACCTGTAGCGCACGCGATTTGTGTTCGGGTGCTCAGGCCCAAGGACCTTTTCGCGGACCGCCAGCGCGCGCTGCAAGAGCTGCCTCGCAGCCGTAAGTTCGCCTTGATCCTGAAGCAACCGAGCAAAATTGTGCAGGTCCGCTGCCGTTTGAGGATGCTCGGGGCCAAGCAGTTTCTCGTCGATTGCCAGCGCACGCCGATAGAGCGGCCACGCCGCTGAAAGCTCGCCTTGTTTGTGAAGCAGCATAGCAAGATTTTGGGCACATACCGCGACACTACTCTCGTTCTCTGGGACGTTCTCGAAAATCGTAAGTGCGCTCTCGTAAAGTGCTCGCGCGCCGACAAGATCGCCTTCGGCTTCATACACAATAGCAAAATCATTGAGGATCGTCGCCGTATCGCAATGGTCGGGACCAAGCAGATTCTCAATGCTCGCGTACGCACGCTCAAAGAGCGCCCGTGCTTCAGCAACTTCGCCCTGTGCTTGAAGCAGATATGCCAGGTTGCTGAGGTTCTTCGCGGTGTCGGGATGTTGGAGGCCGAGTGCCTCTTCGCGGATTGCCTGCGCGCGCTCAAAGAGCGGCCGCGCGCCTGCAAGATCGTCCTCGGCGTGAAGCAGCCGAGCAAGGTAATGCAGTGACGTCGCGGTGTGAACATGCCCCCCGCCAAGGTAGTTCTCGCAAATCGCTAGCGCACGCCGGAAAAGCGGCATAGCTTGCGCGTGATACCCTCGCGCAAAAAAATAGTTGCCTGCGCGGTTTAGCAAGGACGACCATTCAGCGAACTTCAAAATCCCTGCCGAGTCCACATTCAGTGGATCGAGCAGATGCGATGTCAGCGGAGCGCACACCGACCAACACCGCGGATTTTCTAAAATGATCTCGTCCTGTGGATAGATAGCCATAAGTCGGTCGATTAGACGCTCGACAGCGTGCCGTGCCGTGCCCTTTGCCTCCGAATGCGCTCGCGCGATAGCCATTACGACTGGATGTATCGACACCGCCGCCGTACCGTCTTCATGAAGACTATTCTTGACGAGGGATAGCTCAGAAAGCACAGTGATTGCAGCCAAGAACTCCCCTTCGTCATCAATTGCGCCTTGAGCAAGCGCTATCGGGATGCGCTCCGGTGCACAGTGCGCAAGATAGGCGATGAGCGCTTCGGCTGCTGGACATTGCTTTGCGGCCTCGGCCATGGCGAGACCGAAAGTGGCCGCCACGTTGGGATATGAGGTGTCGCTCGGCGCTGTGATATCAAGATTCGAAGCTTTTACCGCATAGTCGAGAAATTGCATTTGCGTGAGCCGGCACAGGGCTGCTGCATGTTCCATCGCAAGTGGCAGCCGACCGAGCGCCTCGGCGAGAGTCTGCGCACCTCTTTCATCGCTACATCGTGCTCTACTTTGAAGGAAAGCAACCGCCTCTTCGATAGAGAGCGCATCAAGGGCTGCCTCCTCAGTCCAGTCATTGCAGTCAGTGACGCGCGACTTTGTCGGAAGGCTGCCGGAAATCCCCTCGGAGGTTGCTTTCACCAGCACACGATCGTAGTCGCGGACAAGCTCCCAAGCTGTACCCTTGGCGGCGAGGCTGCGCGATATCCAATCGGGATCAATCAACAGTTCCAAGGCTTCTTCGATCATGCCAGCACCATGGAGGTGATGAACCATGAGGCAACTCAGGTAGGGTGATTGCCGCTTTGCATCGGCAGAATCGAGCCATCCCTAGTGGCCCGCTCTGTGGGCTTCGATAAAGATACGATGGATTGCCTGACTGATCGCAACACCGCGTATCGAAGTGACATCCTACCCCGCCGCAGTCTCGCGTTCTTGCTGAAAACACATCTCATTCAAGCGACAAGCAAAGACGCGCCCAGTTCGGTCGCCAACAACGACTAGTCTTCCATTCTCAGCGGTCGCAATCGCCATTGCCGCAGCGTCAAGCGTCAAACGGGTGATTTCGCGCCCACTACTTAAGTCCCATAGCCGAAGTGTGTTGTCGTCGGCCACCAACAGCGCTCGTTCGCCGGGTATTACTGAGATGCAATTAATGAACTTTCCGTGCCCTTCGAACACTTTCAGAATCTCGCCGCTATCAATGTCCCATAGCCGAAGAACGGGGTCCTGGCGGCTTGAGCCTGCAGAGAGTGCCCGCCCACCGGGCAGTGCGATCAAGTCGTCAATGCCGCCGGAATGTCCCCTCAGTACGCGCAAGGTCTTGCCGTTGGTTAGGTCCCAAAGGCGAAGTGTATTGTCACCCGACGCCGAGAGTGCTTGCTCTCCGGGTAGCGCCACGACACAATTGACGTACAGTGAATGCCCCTCGAGGACGTGGATGGTCTCACCGCTAGCGAGATCCCAAACGCGAAGGGTAGGGTCCATCGATGCCGAAATCGCGCGCTCGTTTGGCAGCGCCACAACACGATGGAGCCAATCCGAATGCCCTTTAAACACGCGTAGCGTCGCTCCGCTAACCAGGTCCCAGAGTCGAAGTGTGCAGTCGCGCGATGCGGACAGTATCCGCTCCCCCCGCAGTGCTATGAAGTGAATAACTGGCCCATCGTGGCCTTCCAGCACGCGTAGAGTCTCACCAGAGGTAAGGTCCCAGAGGCGAAGCGTATCGTCATCTGATGCCGACACTGCGCGCCCGTCCCCCAGCGAAAGGACGTGAGTGACCCTGTTCGTATGCCCTTCGAGCACACGCAGCGTGGTGCCACGACTTACATTCCAGTACCGAACGGTATGATCCACCGACGCTGAGAGGGCTTTTTCTCCAGGCAGCGTTACGATGTGAGTGACACCAGCCGAGTGTCTTTCGATGGCATGTGAGGGGCTGTTTTCGGCGAGATCCCAGAGATGAAGGGTATCGTCGTGCGACGCTGAAAGGGCTCGCTCCCCAGGCAACGCTACGATTTGCGTGACGCTACCCGAATGTCCTTCGAACACGCGCAGAGCTTTACCGCTGGCGAGATCCCAGAGGCGAAGCGTGTGATCATCCGATGCCGATAGCGCCCGCTCGTCGGCGAGCGGTACGACGTGCCTAACGGAATCGGTGTGACCCTCCAAAACGCGTATGGCCTCACCGGTTGTGAGGTCCCAGAGACGAAGCGTGCTGTCTCCTGCGTTTGACGCCGAGAGCGCCCGCTCGCCGGGCAGCAGTGCGATGTGATTAATCGACCGCGAATGCCCTTTCAAGAAGCGGACAATTCCACCGGTGCTGAGATCCCACAATACAATTGCACCGCGAGCTAATCCTGTAAGTGCCCGCTCACCCGGTAGCGCCAGGAGGAAGCTGACTTGCTCCCAATGCCCTTCTAGCGCGCGCAAGACAGTTCCGGTAGCGAGGTTCCAGAGGTAAAGCGGATCGTCCCACGATGCCGATGCCGAGAGCGCCATTTCTCCAGGTAGCGCCACGACGTGGTTAACCTTGTCCGAATGTCCTTTGAGAACATGCAAGGTCTTGCCGCTGGCGAGGTCCCAAAGGCGAAGTGTTTTGTCATCTGAAGCTGAGAGCGCCCTTTCTCCAGGTAGCGCCACGACCTGGTTGATATCGCCCGAATGTCCTTCAAACACGCGCAGAGCCCTACCACTGGCAAGATCCCAGAGGCGAAGCGTGTTGTCATCCGATGCCGAGAGCACGCGCTCGCCAGGAAGCAACGCAAAATGATTGACGCCCGATGAGTGTCCTTCGAATGCACGCAGCATCTCACCACTGGCGAGGTCCCAGAGGCGAAGCGTGTGGTCCCACGCCCATCCTGCTGAGAGTACTCGTTCCTCGGGCAGCACCATGAAGTGCGTGATCCAACTCGAATGCCCTCGAAAAATGCGGATGTTAGCAGCATCCCGCCGAAGGCTCGCCGGCTGTGGAACTATTGATGGCCGAGCCTCAAGAATTACTCTAAGCTTGTCTATATAAGTATCGATTGGCCATTCGGTTGGATCGAGACGTCCTACCAATTGACTGGCAATTTCGTTGGCATTTTCTGGCAAAAATATATCGCTGTGTTGTCGCAAGACGTCGCGAATTGCCATCGCTATCAATCGATTCTGATTGAAGCTGGACATCACGAAACCCCGTAGTGACTGTCCCCGGCAAACCCAATGGCGTTAGAAACCTGGCGGATCGACACGGTGGACGGGGCCATCAACAACCCAATTTGTACGACCCTACCAATTTGCGCGAGATATCTCGAGTGTATTTCACATCGTAGCACATCACTCGACCGTCCAATCGCAACCTAGCGCCTGCGCAAGAATGAGATTCCTATAGTCCTCGGGCCACAATGGATTTTGTTCACCTATTGTGCACAAAGCTGACGTGCCAGCCGTGGGCATCAATGTCCGCTCATTGGAGCGAAGCAGACATCGCGCGGACATAACTCCACATTGACCACTCGATCCCGGACCACTCGATCCCGATACTTCGGCAGTCAGCGCGGCGACACGCTCGCCAAATAATTGTGAGGTTTCTCAGTAGGTTACATTTACGGCACGTCATCGCCGTTGACTCTGTTGTTCTTGTTATGTTCTCTATGACCTCCCCCTTGGGAGAGGCCAAGAAGTTGTGCGCCGACCGACTGAAATCGAACGCCTGTATCTCGATTTCGACGGCTTCTTCGCCTCGGTCGAGCAGCAAGTGCATCCTCACTTGCGCGGCAGGCCCGTGGGCGTCGTGCCATTCGCAGGTGCCACACATACTTGCGTCATTGCCTGTTCGCGCGAGGCCAAACTGCGCGGCGTCAAGAACGTGATGAACATTGAGGAAGCGCGCGAACGCTGCCCTGATATCATCCTGGTGCCGCAGTCGCCCGATCTCTACCGCCGCGCCCATAACACCCTGATCTCGGAAATCACCGCCGTTATCCCCGTCGATGCGGTCAAGTCCATCGACGAACTGACATGCCGCATCTCACCATCGGAACGTGGTGATCCTCACTCGCTCGGCCTGCAAATCAAGAAGCGGATTGCCGATAACGTCGGCCCGTTCATCACATGCTCGATTGGCTTCGCGGCTAATCGTCAGCTTGCAAAGATGGCGTGCAAGGCGGGCAAGCCGAACGGCAACATGATCTGGCATCCGGATGACATGCCAACGCCACTTCTCAATCTAAGCCTGCAAGATATTCCCGGCGTTGGCGAGCGGATGGAGCAAAACCTCATCCGCGCCGGCATCACGACGATGGCCGAACTTCTCGCCACTCAGCCCAAGCACATGCGCAAGCTATGGGGCAACGTGATCGGCGAGCGGCTTTGGTACGCGCCGCACGGCTACGATGTGCAGACGCCACCATCCGGTCGCGGCATGTACGGCCACGGCCGAGTATTGCCGCCGGATCACCGCACGATCGAACACGCCAAGGCCGCATCCCGGCTGTTGCTGGTCAAGGCGGCACGGCGAATGCGTCGCGACGGCTGGAATGCTGGCCGTGTCTGGCTGTGGCTGGAATTGATGGGCGATGCCTCGGTGCATCACGGTGCGTGGCTGCCAGCAGTGCACGACGATCAGGCCGTGCTGTCTGCGCTAGAGCGTCTATGGAGCGACGTGCGACCAAAACTGCCGCACCGTGCGAGGATCATGCGCATTGGCGTCACGCTGCTTGAACTGACCCGCGCCAGCGAACGCCAGCTCGATATTTTGCTCGACGACGACAAGCACCGCCGCCGCTGTGAAAACGCGACTGCGGCTATCGACGCGCTCAACCGAAAATATGGCCGCACCCTAGTTAGCATCGGCCCGTGGACGCCGCCGCCAGGCGGTTATGCCGGAGGCAAGATTAGCTACACGCGGATTCCGCGCGCGGAGGATTTTTGGTGAACTGGAAAACGGATTTGAAATTGGCCGACCTCGACGCCGGAACGGCTATCGAGGTCGTGTGTAAACGGTGCAGCCTTGTTCGCTATGACACGCCGCCGCAACTCATGGCGCAATTTGAGTTCCAGCACGCCTATCTCGATGAGGTGGAATACAGCCTGCATTGTTCAAACCGCTTCTGCCGAGGCGGAGTGCGTATCTCGCTCATCCATGACGACAAGAATGAGGGTTTCGTCGGGGGCATGGCGTAACGACCACATGGGCGATGTCGCCTCTTGGCAGATTTTGTTGCAGAAGTCGGCGATCAGAAGAGCGAGGCATTTGCCGCGATTTCTCGAAGCCGTCTGTTGCGCCCGCTCCATGTGGGGGCGGCGGCTTTGACGCTATGGCACTGACGCCCGCAACGGCTATGCCCCCCACGCGGCGACGGCTGGTGGTGGTCGGGCGACCAGCTTGGCGAGCCGGCGTAGGTTCTGTGCGATAGCTGCGAGCGTGAACTCGTCCTGTGCACCGCACGGACCGCGCAACCGAAGGCGGCCAAGCTTCAGGATGCGCTTCAAATGTGCAAACAGCATCTCGACACGCTTCCTGTCGCGGCGTGATTGTTCGAACGCTTCGGTCTTGGCCAGCGCCCGGGCGACGTCACGGGCTTCCTCGTAGATGCTGCGTGGGATTTTGCGCTCCCGCGCCTTTGGGCAGCATTTTGGTTTGAGCGGGCAAGGGCCACAATCATAAGTCCTTGCGCGATAGAGGATAGTCTCGCCATCGTGGATTCTGCCTGTCGTGTGCAGGAGTTTGCCCGCCGGGCAGGTGTAGACGTTGCGCTCCTGGTCGAACGTGAAGTCGTCCCGACTAAAGGTCCCATCCTCGCGCTTCGACTTGTCGATCACCGGGATGTGCGGCGCAATATCCTTGTCTTTGACGAGCCAATTGAGGTTTGCTCCTGAACCATAGGCCGTGTCGGCCGCGAGCCGCTCGGGCTTGATATCGAAGCGCTCCTCGGTACGCTCAATCATGGTCTTCGCCGCGCCGACCTCAGCCTGGCGAATGGCGCGCGACGCCTCGACATCCATGATGACGCCGAACTTCACATCGATCAGATAGTTGTCGGCGTAGGCGAAGAACGCCGGCCCTCGCATTGCCCCGGTCCACTGTGCGGCAGGATCGGATGGCGAGACGAACTTCGTGGTGGTGTTGCTCGCCGCACCGAATGCCGCGTCATCAAGGGTTGCCAGATACTCCTTCACGGCGCGGCTCGCCGCCTCAGGATCACATGTCTTTTGCCATTCCGAGCCCGGGATCGAGCGCTGCTTGTTGGCGTCGGCCTGGATCAGGCTCGCATCCACTGCAAACCCTTCTCCCCCAACAAGGTCGGCCGCTATACAAGCTTCGACGACACGCTCGAATACTTGGCGGAAGATGCCGCTGTCGCGGAAGCGCTCATTGCGTGCACGCGAAAACGCCGAATGATCAGGGATCTTGTGTTCTATGCCGAGCTTGCAAAACCAGCGATAGGCGAAGTTCACCTGCACCTCGCGACACAGCAACCGCTCGGATCGCAGCCCAAAGACATAACCGATGATCAGCATCCGGATCATAAGTACCGGGTCGATCGAAGGCCGGCCGAGCGTTGGATAGTGCGGCGCGAGTTCTGCGTATACCCACGACAGATCAAGAACGGCGTCGATCTTGCGTACCAGATGATCATCGGGAACCGCCTCATCGAGGCAGAACTCATAGAACAGAGGACCCTGGTCGTTGTTCTGACGTCCCATCATCGCTCGCCTCCGACGCAAAAATGTCGTCAGAAGATGGAATCACTGTTCGCCAAGCCCTTCAAATCACTTCTGCAACAAAATCGGCACTTAACCGACATGCCACCCGCGCTGAGTAATGTCCGCAGTTGGAGGTAGACTGGACTCAGCGTGGGCGCCGTTCTTGACCCTAAGCGGAAGTTCGCTCGACTCGATTGAGCGCGCGAATGCAGTTCGCCGTCGTAACGCTCCGCCCAGATAACCTGTAATTCTGCGAATTCCCGTCCCATGTACCAACTGCGCGAGTTCGTGGGGCTGGAACGGAGATCAGATAAATTTCCCTTATGGCGAGTTGGGCTCTTATCGCGCAGCTTTATTCGAATTATTTTCCAATAGATCAAACAGCGTTGGATCGATCTTCGACGGCGTCGAGATTCGGCTCCGGCTGGCCGGCGTCAATCCGAACTCCGACGCAATGCGCATCATGATCTCGGCCTGCCGATTGGCGACCGCGAGGTATGGCGACTGAACCGGAAACCCCGAAGGCGATTTGATCATCGCGCCGTATTTCTGAATGGCTTCAGTCGCCTCTGCCCAGAGTGCATAAGCGCCGCAATAGGCTGCGAGAGCCGCGCGATCGAGATTGGTCAGGATCCTTAGTCCGGCAAGCTCGCCGGCGAGCCTGTTCCACTCCCGCTGCGCGACGGGGCCGAGCTCCTGCGGACAGTCCGGAATTGCGACCTCCGGTCTTGGCTCGTCTTGGTTCAAGGGACGTTTGCCGGGATTGCCGGTGAGGACCTTGAGCCGTGTCGGTTTCGGCCTTCGACCGCGCATGTCAGCTCTCCAACTTTTCCCGTGAGGCGGGACCTTTATGGTGCCGGCGGGGTACGGAGGCCGGTTCGGCGTGTTCAACCTCAGTCACCCTTTCCGTTGCGATCAGGTCGAATGGCCGGCCATCGGCAAGGAGCGTCGCCTTTTCGCCTGTGAACGCTTGCCAACGTCGAATGGCGACGTCGACGTAGAGCGGATCGAGCTCCATGGCCAGGCACGATCTGCCGGTGGTCTGCGCCGCGATCAGCGTCGTGCCGCTGCCGAGGAATGGATCGTAGACCGATTGCCCAGGACTGCTGTTGTTGAGGATCGGCCGCCGCATGCACTCGACGGGCTTCTGCGTGCCGTGCGTTGTTTCCGTGTCCTGGCCGCTGTTCGGAATGCTCCAGAGCGTCGTCTGCTTCCTGTCGCCGGTCCAATGGCCCTTGGTCCGCACCGCATACCAGCACGGCTCATGCTGCCAGTGATAGTCGCCGCGGCCGATGACCAGCCGCTCCTTGGCCCAGATGATCTGGGTCCGAATGGCAAAGCCCTGACGCGAGAGGCTCTCGGCCACCGTGGTCGCATGGAGGGCCCCATGCCAGACATATGCGATGTTGCCCGGGAACAGCGCCCAGGCTGCCTCCCAGTCGGCCCGCTCATCGTTGCGGACTTTGCCGACGCGAGACGAACGGTTGACTCCAGCCCGATGGCGCCAGGCGGGATCGTACTTCACACCATAGGGCGGGTCGGTCACCATCAATTGCGGTTTCTGGGTGCCAAGCAGAACCTTGACGGCATCGCTGTTCGTGCTGTCGCCACAGCCCAGCCGATGGGTGCCCAAGCACCAGATGTCGCCCGGCTGGGTGACGGCCGTCTCAGCCACCGCCGGGACTTCGTTCTCGTCGGTGAGACCCGACGAGCCTGTACCAAGGGCAGCCGCCAACTCCTGCGTCGTGAACCCCAGGGTCGAGAGGTCTGCACCGAGCGCCGAGAGATCCTTGAGCTCGAGATGCAGCATCTCGAGATCCCAGCCGGCATTCAGGGCGATGCGGTTGTCGGCGAGGATGAGCTGGCGCCTCTGCAGTTCGGTCAGTCCCTTCAGCGGAATAACCGGTACCTCGGTGAGGCCAAGTAGCCGGGCGGCAGCAAGGCGTCCATGCCCGGCGACGACGTCGCCATCCTCACCTGCCAGGATCGGATTGGTGAAACCGAACGCGCGGATGCTGCCGGCGATCTCAGCGACCTGCGCATCACTGTGGGTGCGCGCGTTGCGCGGCGACGGGATCAGCCGATCGACCGGCCAGAACTCCAGCCGCAAGCGGTCGGATGCGCTGGCCTTGCTCTGCGATTGTGTTGCCCTGCTCATCTCACCGTTTGCCTCCAGCTACCCCCCACCCCCCCACCCTGAATTACGCGACAAATTTTCAGACAACCGGCCGTGTGCTTGTGTCCTCAAATAAATATTTCGCCAATTTCGCGGCATTTTCTGTGCTCCTAGCCACCCGGTCCGGGATCGAAAGGTCCCAGAGTTTTGATCCCCCCCGCCCCCCTCGATCGTCGGTGGGCTTTTTCTTTTTAATTTCGAGTTTTTGCATGCGAAGGCCCGAAGCGGTCCGCACCCTGAATCCACCCAGAGATTTGAGGCCCCCTCCCGGTGGCTCGGAAAACAATTGCCTGAAAGATCGGTGCACTGGACGCGAAACGCGCGGATTAGCACCTGAAACCGGACGTGCCGCGCTTTGATTTGTTTGATTCCGAGAAAACAATTCAAAAGTCCCGCGACCATAAAAAATCTGTGCGTGAGCCCAGTGCGGTAACGCGCCCCCGATTGCCGTAGAGATCTGATCCCCCCCTCCCCCCTGGGCCCTCCGACGGCAGACACGGCAGCGGACACCCATCGCTCGCGACGCCAGCGGTCAGGGAGAATTCTGGAAACCGATTCAAAACGATTCATATTCGACTCATTCCCGCCGCAATCCCTGTCGGAGACGCTTTCACTCCCCGGGCCTGCAGCTGCTCGTCGATGTAAGCGAGGCCGGCACCGCGTCTACGCATCTCGGCTGCAGTCGCCGCGTCTTGCATCGCCACATCGATCGCAGCGATGACCTCGGCGTAGACCGGCGGCGTTGCCGCATATCGATCGTTGAGGTCGGCACTCCAACGCCGTTCGGCTGCGGCCCGGGCTACATCGATAGAGCGTCCGGACGTTGTTAGTTCCCTGCGAGCGAGGATTGTCTGACTACTTTCCTTTCTTGAAGGCCCCTTGCGATCTATCGTCTTGTTTAAACCGCCGACGGAATCAGAAAACGATCCACTCGGAAAGGTTTCTTTAGACTGGTTAGTTGGAAGGGTTTGGGTGCCAGCTTCGTCACTAGCAACGTGACAAGTTTGACCCTCAGAAGGTGACACGTTTGTCGTTCCTGAATGCTCGTGTTTGGCGTGGAAGCGGAGGCTCCACGCGGCCTCAATCTCGCGGTAACGCGCCCAGTTCGGCTCATAGCTGTTGCGGTGCAAATGGCCGCCGTGCCGAATCTTCCGAATGAGACGTAACCTTTCGAGCTTCTCCACCGCCCGAATCACGGTGCGCCGACTGATCTGCAGGACCCTTGCGATTCGATTGAGGCTCGGGTCGCACTGACCGGTCTTGCGATTGAAACTGTCGATGATCGCACCGGCCACGCGCTTATCGGTTCCCGACAGTTCCGGGCTCAGGCTGGTCGCTTTGTGTGCGAGGGTGGTATCGAGCGTCCGTAGCAGCATCGCGTTGTCCTCGCTCGCTCATTTAGGCGGACAAATCCAGCGGATCGTTCGCAGCAGCCTCTGCACTCAGCCGGTGGCTGCGAGCGTCCGGGCTTGTGTGGCTCGGTGTACGTCAGTGTGGTGATTCGGTCAGGGCGAGTACCCGGCACTCGGGAGACAGGTTTATTGCCGGGGCTTTGGCTGAGGGTAGGAGAAGGGGAATAAGGAGGGCCAGAGATCGTAGCGCTCCTTCTCAAGCGCCCTTTGTTCCTCGCAGATATCCTTCATACGCTTATCGCTCTCCTCAGCGCTTATTTTTGATTCATCGTCTGGCAGAGCGTAGCTTTTCTCGATCAGCTCTATCTTCCGATCTGTGATTTGTTGGTGCTGCCGATTAACTTTCGAAACCCTCTTCAGCCAATACGTCAGCTTGCTGTGCTCTTCTGGATCGAGTCCCGTTGCGTACTCAAAAACATCGAGAAGAAAGAGATGGAAAGGTCCGCCCTCTGTACCAGTTGCCTTACCGGGTTTGAAAAGCTCGTAGAGATGCCAGCCTTCAGTCACAAATCCCCAGCGCGCAGACCCATGTAAGGCCTTGTGAAGGTTTGTATTACCGCCCTTGTCCGCGGCATCCGCGCTAGAGATGCCTTTGCTGTGCAGGAACATGTTTAGGGTATCGTTCGCGTAGCTAGATAACGCCTCAAGCCGTGAGACCCATCCATCTGCAATTCCATAGACATTTTCTTCATTCGGCATCGGGAGGCCTGCAACGTCCGCATCCTCCATCAAGGGCACGTAGATGACATCGCCGAAACCGTTGACCCCACTGCCTGCGGTCTGCAGGCGGTGACGCGTGATGTCGTCCAAGGATTTCATGTGGCGGGCTAGTTCACCTGCAAGCGTCTCCAGTTTCGTAAGTCTTTCAACAACGTCTTTGGTTCGAGGAGCGCCCTGACTTAGCCGTTCTTCTTTGTTGAGCGACGTCGTCAAAATCCAAATGCGCTCGAATGCGAGTTGCTCGGAAAGCGCAACCCTGCCACCCAGACCCTCCCAGGGGCCCAGGCGGTCCGCGTCGTCGTGAAGTCTGTGTTTGAAAGGACCTAATTTTGCAAGCGCTCTCAACAGGCACTCATCGGGACCAACCGGTCTCGTTTCCTCGTCTGGGCGTGTCGCCGTCCAGCGACCCGCAATATGCGCGTCTTGAGCAGGCATAGAACTCCTCCTTGTTGGAGGCAGGCCACCTGGGTTTTTGCACGACCAGTACTCTGCCTGACTCCATTGAGCCGCGCAGACATCCTGCTGCGATGCTAAGCGAAAAACCGACCGATTCGCTATCTACGGCCGAGCACATCTCCGAAATCGCCGAAATCCTGGCGGGCGGCCTAATACGGCTGCGGGCGCGACAGTCCAGTCCTTTATCTCCTGACTGTGGAGAAAGTTCGCTCGACTGTCTCGGCTACCAGAGCGGTCATGCCGGCGCCCTCAAGACTCATGGAGGCTCGGATTGACCGACTCGGTTCTGACGCGTGTGGCGGCCCTCAAAGCCCTGCCCATACCTAATCTCAAACAGCAATGGCGCGAGCTCTTCGAAACCGAACCGCCGCCCTATAACCGCCGCTTCCTCGAACACCGGCTCGCGTACCGGATCCAGGAACTGGCCTATGGGGGCCTCAAGCGCGAGACGATCGAGCGGCTCCGGGCCCTTGCCGAAGACCTCGATGGTAGGGATTCAGCGCGCCGCCGCCGTCCTGCCAAGGATCGCCCGATCGCCGGTACGCGGCTCATTCGGGAATATCAGGGCATCGAGCACTGCGCCACGGTACGCGACGAGGATTACGAATACCAAGGCCGGCCGTACAAATCGCTGTCCGCCATCGCCCGCGCGATCACCGGCACGCGATGGAACGGGCTCCTGTTTTTTGGCCTTGCGCGACGTAACGGCACCAGTACGCGCAACGATAATAAGAAAAGTGGGTGTCCAACTGATCAATGACCGGCAGTCAAAGGAGCTGCCTCACTTTGAGATGAGCAGAGTCGAAAGGGGACCGCAAGTCACGAGTGCGATTCGACACTCGCGATGAAATGCGCAGAGCGGTCTCAACTGTCCGGACAAGGCGCTGTCTCGCCCCAAGCCGGGCTACCAAAGGACCTATGACGAGGAAGCACGAAGCCTGTGTCGGAAGCCTCAGTGAACACAACAGAGAACCCCTCGCAACGAGACAGCGGAGGGATTGGTGCGCGATTTGGATCGGCTGAACTGAACCGGTCTGGGCATGTCGTGCAAAACGACATGACCGCTGGCGCCTCATCATCGCCAGTGGGTGGAGCATCCTGGGGTAAAGCAGGCCGTCTAAGGGTCCATGGGTTCTCGATCGGAACGTCGGAACCCGCGTGCAGCCGCCGGTCGGTAGCAGACCGGCTAGCCCTTCGGAGTCGGGAGATGGCAGTACGCGGGGGCGGAGGTCCCGTAGTAGTCCGAGGTCGGGAAAGCCGACTGCATGGCGAAGGGGATCAGGTGGTGCGTGGAGATTGCGGAAAGGAGAAATAAGCGGTGGACACCGATTATCAGGCCGATTGCGCCTGGCTTCTCGACACTCAGCGCAAACTCTACACATGGGCTAAGACCAAGCCCGCTGACGCTTACCGGGACATGTGGAACTGGGTCTCTGACCCCCGCAACCTCCGGCTGGCGTGGAGGCGCGTTGCAAATAATCGCGGCGCGCGCTCGGCGGGCGTGGATAGGGTGACGGTCGATTCAATCGTCAAGCGCGATGGGGTCGCACGCTTCCTTGCCGACGCGCGGCGACGGCTTCGCACAGGAGCCTATCGTCCGAGGCCGGTGAGGCGCGTGATGATCCCCAAGCGTGGGAAGCCGGGCCAATTCCGGCCTCTCGGCGTACCGACCGTTCGGGATCGCGTCGTTCAGGCCGCGGTCCTGCAAGTGCTTGAGCCGATCTTCGAGGCGGACTTCAAACCCGTCTCCTACGGCTTTCGGCCACGTCGGGCATGTCGCGATGCTTTGGAGCATATCCGCAACGCGATCCGTCCAACTGGACGCAAGACGAAGAGTGATTGGCCTCGTCCTCCGTATCAATGGGTCATCGAAGGGGACATCAAGGGATGCTTCGACAATATCGACCACCACCATGTCATGACTCGTCTCCGCGGACGGGTGCGCGACATCAAAGTGTGCCGATTGGTTCGGGCATTCCTGAAGGCGGGCGTTCTGAGCGAAGACATGTTCTTGCGTACCGACTCTGGAACTCCGCAGGGCGGCGTTCTGTCGCCACTCCTGGCCAACATTACCTTGTCGGCCATCGAGGAGCGATATGAACGCTACATCGGCTATCGGCACACCCGTGCCGGTCAGCCGTACGCCCGCCCCGGCGATGCCGTCCGCAAGTTCCGCCACTACGAAAGAAAGGCGGGACGACCGGTGTTCCTACCCATCCGCTATGCGGACGATTTTGTGGTGCTCGTCGCCGGGACCGAGGAACAGGCCCGCGCCGAGAAGGATGCCTTGGCGGCGTTCTTACACGACGAGATGAAGCTCACGCTCTCGCCGGACAAGACGCACGTCACGGCACTGACCGAGGGCTTCCAGTTCCTCGGTCACCGCGTCCGGCTCCGCTGGGATCCACGATGGGGCTACTGGCCCCGCATCGAGATTCCGAAAGAGCGGCTCGCGGACTTCCGTCACCGCATCAAGCAACGGACCCAACGTGAGCATCAACGGCTCTCCTTCCAGGAGGTCATTGACACCCTGAACCCGCTGCTGCTCGGTTGGGGAAACTTCTACCGGCATTGCTACGGCGCCAAATCCGTATTCACACGCATCGATCATTATGTGTGGGATCGGCTGCGGCGCTGGCTGCGCAAGAAGTTTCCCAAGACGCCCCGCCTCGTGATCCGTCGCCGGTACTGGCGTCGGCTCCCGGGTCGCGCCCGGTATCGTTGGGTCGATAAGCGACCTGTCGCCATCGTGGCTGACCTCAAGGTGGAGCGTCACAACCTCAAGCGGCTGCGATATCCAGCCTATGCAAATCCACCACCGGAGAGCCCGGTGCATACCGAAAGGTGCACGCCGGGTTCGGGAACGGGGGTTGGGGAAACCGGCGGGGGCAACCCCGACATCGGCGCCCCGCCCCCACGTTCGCTCAAAAACCGGCGGGCACCATCATGAAGAAGCCGGTCGTCCGCAAGCTCCGCTGCGCGGTGTACACCCGCAAGTCCACCGAGGAAGGCCTCGAAATGGAATTCAACAGCCTCGACGCACAGCGCGAGTCGTGCGAGGCCTACATCGCAAGTCAGAAAGCCGAGGGTTGGTTGCTTGTGCCCGACCGCTACGACGACGGCGGTGTCTCTGGTGCCACGCTGGAGCGTCCGGCGCTGAAGCGACTGCTTGCCGACATCGAGGCCCAGCGGGTCGACGTGGTCGTAGTCTACAAAATCGACCGGCTCAGCCGCGCACTGATGGATTTTTCCAAGCTCGTCGAAATCTTCGACCGCAACAACGTCACCTTCGTCAGCGTCACGCAGTCATTCAATACCACGACCTCGATGGGGCGGCTGACGCTCAATATCCTTCTTTCCTTCGCACAGTTCGAGCGCGAGGTCATCGGCGAGCGCATTCGCGACAAGTTCGCTGCCTCCCGCAAGAAGGGCATGTGGATGGGTGGATTCGTTCCGCTCGGCTACGACGTCAAGGACCGCAAGCTGGTCGTGAACAAGGCCGAGGCCGCGACCGTTCGGATGATTTTCGAGCGGTTCACGAGGATAGGCTCGGCAACCACGCTGGTGCGCTCGCTCAGGGCAGAAGGCATTACCGGCAAGCGCGGCAAGCTGGTCGACAAGGGCTATCTCTACAAGCTGCTCAACAACCGGGTCTATGTGGGTGAGGCGGTGCACAAGGGCACGGCCTATCCCGGCGAGCATCAGGCCATCATCGATCGCGCCCTCTGGGATCGGGTGCACGGCATCCTCCGCGAGAGCCCGCGAAAGCGCGCCGCACATACCCGCGCTCAGACGCCCGCTTTGCTCAAGGGCCTCATCTTCGGTCCGACCGGCTGCGCCATGTCGCCGACGCACACGCGCAAGGCCGGCCGACTCTACCGCTACTATGTCTCGACCGATGTGCTGAAACGTGATGCCGCTTCATGCACGGTGCGGCGCGTACCAGCGGCCGAAATCGAAAGCGCGGTCGTCGGCCAGCTGCGCGGTTTGCTGCGCACGCCTGAGATTATCGTGCGCACCTGGCGCACGGCGCGGCAATCGATGGGCGACATCAAGGAAGCCGACGTGCGTGAGGCGCTGGAGCGGCTCGATCCCCTTTGGGATGAACTCTTCCCCGCCGAGCAGGCGCGCATCGTGCAGCTGCTCGTGGAACGGGTTGATGTCAGCCCAGACGGTGTCGACATCCGGCTGCGGACCGAGGGACTGGCGAATCTGGTCACGGAGCTCCGCGTCATCAAACCAGAATCCCGGAGGGCGGCGTAATGGCCGAGCCCAATCCCACCGGCGATGGCCGAACCATCACCATCCGCGTTCCAATTTCGATCCGCAGGCGCGGCGGCCGGAAACTCGTCCTCGCACCAGACGGCACACCCGATACAGGGACGTTGCTCTGCCGACGCATCGACAACGCCATGGTCAAGGCGATCGCCCGGGCGTTCCGCTGGCGCGAAATGCTGGAGAATGGCACGCACGCGACCATCGCGGAGATCGCCGCCGCGGAGAAGATCAATGAGTCCTACGTGGGGCGCGTCCTGCGGTTGACCCTGCTGGCGCCGGACATCATTGAGGCAATCCTGGCTGGACGGCAGCCGACGTATCTGCAGCTCGAGGATCTGCTGCGGCGGTTTCCAGTAGGATGGCGGGAGCAACGAGCGGAGATTTTGGGTCGCTCTTCCTGACGAGATCTCGGGACCGAAGCAGCGACCGTGCTGCTGGTATTTTCTGCTGGCGGGATTTGTCCGGATGCGTGGGGGGCCTCCTGGCCATAGGGCCATGCGGGCGGGGCGCGACGGTTCGCCAGCGGCCGGGCGATCTTTCCAGCTTCCCCCCGGTGATTCCGGATAAGGTTGTACCAACTGTTTTCTTCTTTCTTCGCCAACTCGTCGTCGTAATGGCGGTGGAGGAGTTTGAGCGACTGAAGGCGTTGCCTAGGGCTGTGAAATCATTTTGATCATAATGTCTTGTATCACATGGCGCGGGGACCACGCTCCGATGGCTGCGTGCCTATTTTTCGCGGGAAAGATGCTGACCCTTGACGAGCACCTCTTGGCCCGTTTCTAGCCTGTAGGTTTGCGGGAAAAAATGAACAAACCAAGCCTTCAGAACTCTCCAGGTCTGTTGGACGGAAAAATCAGGCCCCGCTTCCAGCTTTGCCAAAAGAAATTCATGGGCCTGGCTATCATTGAGTCCGCTTGATGCGAGCCGGTCGATTTCAGCCATGAGGGGCGTCTGCCGCAAAATTCCGGCGATGTAGGCTTCAAATAACCGCTGGGACAGACCGTGCGGCGGAGCTAATGCAGTCAAGTCCTTCTGAGCGGCTTCCCTCGCGCTGCTGACCATCGTATCAGCGGCCCCGCCTCGGTAGACATTCCACAGACGGTCCGGCACCGGACATATTGGAATCCACAGGGAAGCAGCGGTTTGCTCCTCTGAGTCATTGTCAACCTCCGGTACGCGAGGGACAGGACCCGCCTCCTTAAGCCGTTCTGCCTCGCGTCCAATTCGATCGCGCAGCTCGGATGTCGCCGCAATCGCGGAACCAAGCATCGTCCTCTCCCACTCGCGAAGGCCGGGAAAGTCTGCAGGCAATTGCACAAGCAACTCGATATTGCCGGGGGTGATCCACCCGAGGGCTCGTGAGGTGAGATTCGCCGAACCGACAAGGCATAGCTCGGAGGCGCGGTAATACTTGGCGTGCAGATGCGGATGTACCAGCAACTTGCCGCCGCTCCTGCTCGTCACATCTTCAAAAATTTCCAGATCACAAACGCCGGCCGCTATGTCTTCCGGCAGCCAGCGAGTAACACAAATCAACTCCGTTGCTGCGGCCGGCATTTCGCCGATCAGCTTTCGAAGTGTGTGAGACTTTATATATGGCGCTACAATCAACACGGCGCCCGAAGCGGCGCGCATAAGATGCGATACGGCCTCGCTCGGCAGTACGACGGACATCTTATTCGTCGGCTTCCATCAGGAAGAAGCGCGCCATCTTGCCCCATTCCTGACGTGTCTCAAAAAGCCGGCTTTGCTGCCGAACTTCTTCCATCTCGTAACGAGCCCAAGCGGCGAATAGCAGCTCAAGAGTGTCTGCCGCCTTATGAACGCGATCGATAAGTTCGGCGTCCGTCTCCTCGCCAATTTCCGGCTGAAGCGATTCGATGAGCTGCGCGTAAAATGGGTGGTTCGTGTTGAAGACGATGGCGGTAAGCCCGCCCTGTTTATGTTCAACGTTGAAGAAGGCGTAGCCCTCCATCTCCTTCGTGAGAAAGACGACCTTGCGCTTGCGCGTTAGCGTGGCGTTGGCAATGTCCCGAGCTACATTCTCCGAGTAGTGCTTATCCTGCTTGAGGTCCTCTTCGAGCTTTTTCCGGTCCTCTTCCTTGAACTCCTGCTTATCGGAAGCTGTCTCATGGCCTTGCTCGGCCCGTTCCCGGAATTTGGAAGTGGCAAGGTCTTCAACGGTGGGCTTATCGTGCCGGTCATTCTTTGATCGGCGGCCGGCCGTTTGTTTTTTCAGCCTCTTGCGCACTTCCTGAATTTGCTGACGGATGTGTTCGACGACCGGCAGGAGCAGCGCTCGTGGGTCGCCCTCTCCCTGGATACGTTCGCGAAACTCGGACAACGACTCATCGGGATTCGCTTCAGTTCGCCATTCGAACTGAGCCATTTGGGAGAAAATCGTTGTGCTTTGCTTATTGTTGGTAACACCAAACACTTCATCGAGAGCTGGCGGAAACTCTACCTCAACGCCCCACCAACGTTCGGTCGGGTCGTAGCTGTTCGTCCAGGCCGAGTCGAGATCGAGTTCGCGCCCTGCCCGGACAATCGAAAGTCCAAGATTCTTCGCCGCGTGTTTACCATAAGGCTTAGAGCCCCGGTCGCTTCGATCTTGGGGCACAGTCTCCGGACGTGCCCAGCTCATGCGGACCACGATGTCGTGCTGCGCACCTGCGTAATCGATCGAAAAGACCTCGTCCGCCCCCCATGACTGAAACATAGGCTCTTTGTCGAAGGGCGCCGGTGTCGAAGAATTCTTCATCAGGTAGAGCGGATCGTTGACCCTCACATACTGATCGAACGTGGACTGCCCATCTTCAAGCGCCAGGAGCCGGATCGACAGTCGTCCATCGTCAATGAATTTTCGATACATGCGCCCCACGAGCGATTCCGTGTGGCGCAATGTGGCCGGAGCGCCGCGCCAGGTCAGTCTGTGTTCATCAAACTTCGTCCAGAGGACTAGCGTGCCGGCGGTGTCAATGATGTCGGTACGTTGCCTCCATTCATCAGGAAGCGGCTGTGCAACTGGAAACGGTACGGCGTGAAGGCTGCGCCCCTCGATTTCATCAACATCGAGGTAGGTATAGAGCGCATTGTCTGGTCCGTTTTGCCATGACCAGAGTTCTACCCGGCGACACTGGGAGATTGATGAGTTCGGTAAGCCCATGCCGAAGCGGCCAATGCCCTTGCGGTCCTTTAAGTGTGTGCCGTTTCCAAATTGCAAGGCAAGCCGCAAGACGGCTGGGGTCATACCCTCGCCATTGTCGATCACGGCAATCGAGGTCATGCGGCGCCGATCCCGCTGATTCACGCGCTCGTAGCCTTGAAGGCAGATGACATCGACATTGCGTGCCTTTGCCTGCGCTGAGTTGTCGATGAGTTCGGCAAGGGCATAGGCAGTATTGCGATATCCGCTGTCGCGCATGGCGCGCACGGCAAGGTCGGGCGGAATGATTTCGCCTTCGGGTCTTTGCGGCGCTTCAGTCGGGCTCATGCCAAACATCCTCCCAATTCCGGAACGCGTCGGCGACGCTGCCGAACCCCGGCAGATGGGGATCGGCAACGGTCACGATCTCTGCTTCCGCATTGCCGCCCGCTCTCGGTCCCCGCGTCGCGCGCCCAACCATCTGGCTGTACAACACCAATGAGCGGGTGGGCCTCGCGACGACTGCGGCGCTCGTGGCAGGCGCGTCAAATCCTGTGGTCAAGACACCGTAGTTGACCACTACCATAGGACGATTCGCGCTGCTTCTGAAGCTCCTGATAATCCGCTCTCGTTCCGCTGTATTCGTCTGACCGGTTACAACGCCTGCATCGATGCCTTGCGCGGTAAGGATCGCGGCAAGCAGCCGTGCGTTCTCGACCGACGGGGCGAACACAATGATCCGGCGATGCCTGCTCGCCAGGTCCTTTACGGCCGCAATGATTTTCAGATTGCGCTGGGCGTCGGTTCCTAGCTTTTGAAGGAGGCTGTCGGGCACATCAATGGAGTCAGAAAGTTCTCGAATATCGGCTTCAGTCAATTCCAGCCCGGCCCCTGAATTCAGTGTTTTGAAGGTGGGACGAGCCAGGTATCCTTCCTCAATAAGGAAGGTGACGGGGTCGTCGTAACCCTCGACCTGTAGAGTCACCTTTCGATTGTCGAAGTAGTCTGACAGCTTCTGATCCTCCGCGATATCGGACCAGGTTCTTCCAGGCGTGGCGGTAAGTCCGAGAAGCGCATTCTTGGGTCGCTTCGTGTGTAACGCCGTGAGGATGGACGCATAGGTAGGCGCTATGGCTTGGTGGGCTTCGTCAATGACAGTCAGCGATGCGTGGTCTGCGAGCCGGAGCATGGGTGCCGGATCGCGGTTGTCGAACGCGTACATTTTCCCGAGGCCAGCGACAATTAGCCCGTCGCGGGCTGCCGTGATGTCAGGGTTACGATGTCCCCAGAAGCGCAGGAGTTCGACGGGCCGATTTCCCAAATGATGCCACGCGTGTTCAAACTCGCCGGCCGCTTGGTCGAGTAATTCGGCGTTTTGGGCAAGCCAGCAAACGACGGTCGGCTCATGGTCCCTTAACTGAGAGGCCACGATGTGCATGGCGGTCCGTGTCTTACCTGACCCGGTGGGCATGTGAAGAACAACTTTTCTGGGCGGTTGCGAAAGCGCCCCCAAAACCCTCGCGGCAGCCGCCCGCTGATGATCGAACAGACCGTATGCTGGGGCTACACTGCCAGCGCTTGGCGGGGTGTCGGACGGCGCGCGCGCATCGCGAACCACGCCAAAGAATGAAAAAAGCAATGGCAGCGACGCCGCAACCGACGCCGCGTTGCGCAGGTTTGAATAGAGGTCTTTTCCATCCTCTACGTCCAGCCGCTTGGCTAGCTCGCGCGCCTTCGGCAAAGGCAACAGGTTGATGATTTGATCGCGCTTCTCGGGATCGCGAAGCACTTCGGACGGTTCAATGAGAGTTGCGGCAAAATCACCGAGCCGATCGCCGGTCACCAGTTCGGGATCAAGGCCTTCCAGAACTTCAACGATTGATGGCCCTATGAGTTTACGTAAGGCTGCTGGCTTCGCCGAGCGGAGAAGCGTTTGGAGCGCGAGGCCCGGTGCTGACGATGTGGTCTCCGAAGGTGCCATGGCTCATTTGTGACATGCGAGGCAGGATTTCGCCTGCCCATAGAGGTCGTCGATATCAAGCGGCTCGCAATCCGGCCGCAATGGGTTGGGCAATGTCTTGGAGCGCATGCGCGCCAGACGTTGTTCGTGATCCTGCCTAATTTCGGCGATTCGCTCGGGGCGTGCCAGTTCATCTAGGGACTCGCCATAACTCCAAGTGAAGGGCGAGCCGTGTTCAACGGCGTTCTTTTCGTAAGCCTTCGCTTCCTCAAACTTGTCGGGATGCTGCTCCCGGAGCCGTACCCATTCGATCTTCTGCTGAAAGAAACAAAACGTGCAGCCGCTGCGGGTGCGCCATGAATAGTATTCGGGAAGTCCCAATCCTGCGCCGTCCAGAAGCTCAAGGACGCCCGGCTTGTCTATGTGCGCTTCTTTGAACGGAAGCCGAATTATCAGGTTGTCGTGCTTGGAGCTGTAGCCCTCGCGGTAGTCTTCATCCGCACGAATGGCGACATAGCTGTACACCTTGGTGCCAGCGTTCAACAGCGGCCGAAGCCAACGCTCAAATGGCCTCAATTTCAGTTGCCGCGTGCACCACCGTGTTTGAGGAGAAGGCAGGAAACTGTTGTACTGTTTGAGCCAAAAATCGAAATCGCGATCTGGATTCAAGCGCAATATAGGCTTCCCAAGGAAGCCTTCCAGCCGTCCGAGAAATTCATAGACTTCCGGCAGCTCCTTGCCGGTGTCGGTGAAAAAATACTCGATCTCGATTTCAGGATGATGCTGGCGCATGAACACCGCCAGGGCTGCGCTGTCGCGCCCGCCGGAAAGACCAAGGACATGCTTCTCGGGCAACACATGAACATTCATTGGTTGCCACCTTCCGGAGCCTTGAGTGCAAGAGCGTTAAGCCAATTGTCCCGGCCTCGCAGCGGCCCCTCTCCACCGGATATCCAAATCTTCCTCAACGATATGTCGGGGAATTTTGCAAAGAGTTTTTGAATGCCTGTCTTATCCAAATCGACAAAGAGTCGGCCATCATCAGCTAAACGCTCGCCGGAGCCGTGCTTCACCGATACGTAAAGTACTCCGCCTAGCTTGAGCGCGCGGAGAAGTCTTGTCAGCGCGTCATGCAACTCTTTCGCGGGGACGTGGAGCAAGGAGGCGCACGCCCAAATGCCGTCATATAGGGGAGTGCTTTCTAACTCTTGGAAGCGAATGACTTGTGTGGAAACGCCGGTCAACCTTGTACTTAATTCAGCGAGGGCGGGAGATGAGTCAAAGGCGTCTACTTCATATCCCTTTTTCAGGAACGCCAGGGTGTCGCGGCCGGAGCCGCTGCCAGCGTCGAGTATTCGGCCTCCCGGAGGTATGTTGGGTAGAAACTCATCATACAGGTCTGACATATCGACGTTAAGCGTCGCGTCGAAGTAAGCTTGTGCGTTGCGATCGTAGTACCCAGTGGTTGATCCATCAGTGTCGGGCGACGGCGGTGGCTTCAGCGCGTGCATGTCAGTTGCCTGCGCTCGGGGTGGGGCTCGCACGACGCCTGAAAAGAATCAAATAGACCGCAAGAAGCGCACCCAAAAGGGCCGCCACGCCAATCCAGCGGCTTGCTTGGAACGGCCAGTATTGCCAAAAAGCTCCGACAAACGAGAAGGCCGCCCCAAACAAGATGAGCGTGCAGTAAATCGAAATCATGCTGTAGCTGCCGAGCCACGGCATTTTTGGATTCGCCGGCTTGCCAGAAGCAAAGCTCGAAGGGCAGAACCGTTCGATCTTTTCCAGGTAACTCTCAAAAACATCACGAATGCGCAGGATTGAGAGGACAAGGGCGAGGTCACACAGCCCTGCGAATATCAGAAGCGCAAATCGAAACTCAGTGGGCAGATTGCTCGTGACTCCGGCGCCGAACCAAAGTCCTCCGGTGAGGCTCATGGCGAGCACCGGAACCTGATTCATCTGCGCATTCAGTGTACGGGCATGCTGGAAATTTTGCTCGTAACACACCTGCTGGCGCGCATAGTCGTTATCGCTCATGGCTTCCTACTTTGCGCCCATTCGATTTTGCTTCTGTTGCCGGCTGCATGTAGCGCGCGCTCAGCTCGGCCAGCGCGGCCAAGATAATGCTTCGTCGGCTTGTGTCGGCCCCCTCCACTGCCGCCGCCACGAGCGCGATCAATTCATTGATCTCAGCGCGGTCGGCATCGGCCACGGCAAATTCTTCCAGCATGGGTACAGGCCGGCCATGCAAGCCAACAACGACGGCCATCGCGTCGCGCTTTTGAGGGCGTCCTTTGACGCGGGCAAATGTCTCGGCCCGGAGGAATTTCTGCGCCATGTCCGCGATCTCGATGGCCGCCCGGTCAACATCCGGATCGACAAAATCGCGCGGCGGCTTGCTCGCCGCGAGGCTGGCAATGCCTTCGACTTCGGAATCGGCACCTTCGAACTGCGCTAGGCGTCCTACAAACGCATCTAGCCGAAAGTCACCCGTCAGCTCCTTGATGTTCACTGCCCTATCTCGAAGCTCGGCAAGCGACTGCGGCGAAACATTCGGCACCTGAAGTTCGGACAGCATCATGTCGCGAAGCCGATGGAGCATTGATGGGTACGCTTGAATCAACTCTTCAAGCCCGTCCCGCACGCTTTTCACAACACGGCGTAGGTCCGAATCCTTTCCAAGGTTGGGTTCACCGCCAACCATCTCAGGGATGTCGTCGAATAGGAACTTGTTGGGATCGCGGGCGCGCTTGAACAGATTGCGTACACGGACGGCGTTTGCCGAAAGCCGTATCGTGCGCTTGGTCCAATCCGGCAGGTGCTCATGTATCGCGACAAGACCGCGCGCTACGTCGATTGGCTCCAGATGAACAAGCGTGTTGCTCGCATCAAGTTGCCGGACGACTTCGGCCATCGCGGACAACAGCTTGCGCGACACGACCGATAAATTCATCCATCGCAAATGAATGATGGCCGGGTCCTTGCCCAGATAGTCAACGTCAACATCGTCGAAGCGCGCGCGGAAAATGCCTTCGCGGTAAACGGCGACATTGTCCCGTTGCGAGAGGATGAAGGCGACGGCGAGAGTAGGCATGAGGCCGTCCTTGACGCCGAAAGGTTGGCCGCGCCACAGATCGTATATCTCCGCTACCGAAACCGTGCGGTTAGCATTATTCCTGATGAGCTGGTCCGCAGCGGTCCACATGGGCAAAAGACGGTTGGGATCGTCGCTGCCTTCCTTCGGGGCGATGAAGCGCCATCCTTCGCGTGTCTTTGCATAAAGCCTAGGGGCCTCCAGTACGGAGGCAAGCAGTCCTCCCTCGGCCGGGAAACCCTCGATGCCAAGCCGTTGTTCTCCTTCGTTAAGCACCATGCTGCGAAGGAGAATGTTCTGCGCGGCAATCGCGCTGCCAGAAGGCTTCTGTCGATTGAGCAATTCATTATGCAGGCGGGGAGATTGTTCGAAGCGGCGATTCGCCAGTTCGGATGCAAGAGTGTTGAGTTCGGCATGCCGGCAGGTTTTCGGTGCGTGATGCTTGCGGAACCACGTCGCTGCATCGAACGCGCGGCGTAATTCGGTTTCCAGTAAGGCTTGCAGTCCTGCAAGGCGCGCCGTCACTTCGCGGCGCGCAACGGCGTCGCCAGCCAGTTCCGGGCGGTCGTTGCGGACGTTCTCCAAAGCAATCAACTCGCGCGCAAGTTCAACGATTCCCCAAGCGCGCGGAGACAAGCCGACGATGATATCCCAGGCGTCGCTATGGCGCGCGGCTTCACGGCACAACTCGGCCGCCTGCGCTTCCGTCTCTCCCTCGGTCGGGATTGCCAACAGGAACTGCCCTATGGTGCTGTTGTCCACCTTTTGAGTCGAGGCGACGTGGGCGAGGTGACGAACGGGCGTAAGATTCACATCGAACCAGCGCATCGCACCAGTGTCGTGATAGTGGCGCTTCGCCAGGATGGGCTGAAGGCCTGCGAGAAGCTTCAGGGCGTTGAAGTCAATTTGATCGACGTCTTCGATGGCCTCTCTAACCGCGCTGTCAATGTCAAAATCACTGCCGGCGAAGACGGCGTATGAGTCGAGGAATTTCTTAAACGTGATGAGAGACCAACCCAAGAGTCGGGCAAGCAGTTTTTTGAATGCGCCTTCCGACGAGGCAGGAAAGCATGCGCGCAACAGATTAAAGCTGGCGACAAGCCCTGAGCGCTCTTTGAACAGGTCAACGACCGCGATTGTCTTGAGGAGACGCAAGTGAAGGGCGTCTCCGCCCATCGATTCACACCGCTCCAGGGCCTCGGCCGCGATGGCCCAACGATGACCATCTGGCGACGCAAGGATCGACGGCTCCAGGTTTGCGCGAAGGTAATCCCAAAGCCTGTCGGGCTCGTAGAGCTGCCCCATATTGGCGCGCTTGAGAAAATCCTGGAAGCCGTGTGGCTCCGAGGAGTTGAGAAAACCGAATATGCTGCGTTGGTTCTGGCCGAACCGGCGGCGCGAAATCGGACCGAGAAGACTGGCGACGACGGGATGAAGAGGCCAGCACGCTTCTAGCGTGGTGGAAAGCTGGTCTGCATCGGCGGCGCGCTCCGGACGCGCCATGCGTGCGATCGTTTTTGTCATCGGAGTGATCTTCTTGGGCTTGTGCGCGCTCTCGATCGCGCGCGATAGCAAGTCGATCTGCTCTTCCCCCGCAGTGTTTATGGCAAGATCAATAAACCGTCCTTGAATCTTTGCCCACTCGTCCCGCATGTGGTGCGACAGGCGATGGGCATATTCCTCGAATGCCTGGTGCAGAACGCCGATTACAATCAGCCTTCCATCGCTTCTGGAGGCTGCCTCGGCAAGCTGCTGGAAAAGGTAGATGTCGGTGCCTTCTCCTGCGGCAGCCTCAAGAAACTTGCCCATCTCGTCGATGAACAGGATAAGGCCGCCGTAGCTTTTTGGACTGCGGGCAGCAACGTCGTTAAGGCAATCGATGAGGCGCTTTTCCGTCCACACCGCGCGTGATTTAGGTCCGGCGAAGCCCGAGGCATCGATCGCTTCGCCGATCACGCGGACAGGATGGTCGCGCCGCCCGACCACCGGGAGAATACGCCAGCCCTTGTTTCCAATCGGAAGCTTTTTCCATAGCGCGTTGGCGGTCTCGCGGCCAAAGACCTTGGCGGCCTTGTTGCGCAGCTCCGCGTTTCCATTGAGGAGCGCGCTGAGCGCGACGACGAGGCTGGATTTTCCGGTCCCGTAGGGTCCCGTCCACGTGAATGCGCCTTGCCTGACCTCGGCGATATGACGCGCCATGGCGAGCAACACATCGGTTGAGGATCGCGGACAGACAAAGCCTTCAATTGCCCTCGCCTCGCCAAGATCGGTGTCGATGCGAATCGATCTTTGAAAGCGGCGCGCTATGTGAACGCGATCGGCGAGACCCATCATGCGGCCTCCCGCCGAACAGCGCTGGCGTAGTCCTTCTCCGCGAAGCGAAAGGCGCGATCGACATTAAGGTCGGAATCGCGGACCACCTGCTTCAGACCGGCCGTTTCGGACCATCTGAACGCGCCGCCGGTCACGTCATCGAGCACAGCGAGCCGGTCCACCACGTCGTTTTCATCGAGCAGGAAGACGCGGCCGGGCGAGCCTGGCTCGTGCGCAATCGCTTCAAACGACAAGGTCGCCGCCTTTGAGTAGCGCGCCCAAAAATCGATAAGGGCGTAGGCGAATACGCCGTCGCCCAACGTGGATTTCGAACCTCGCACAAACCGGAAGGTGTCACGCTTGTGCACGGCCTTGATCAGGCCCAACTCAGTGAGAGGCGATTCCAGGGAGTCCTCGTGTACGGTCTTGGCCGAATGAGGCTGCGCCGCATAAGTCCGGATGAAGCAAGCCACGTCATTCTTAATGGTCGTGCCGGCGGCGCGTGTCCATTCTAGCTCTTTGGCAAGCCGTTCGAGGCCCTTGACCAATTGGTCCCGCTCGAACGTCACGGCCGGGAAGTGATTGAACGCCCAAAACCAAGTTGTCTTCTCAGGGTGAGCGCTGAGCTGCCAATGCATCAGCCACAGCGTGGCAGGATGCTCCATGTACGGATCGAGGGCCTTACGTCCAAACAGCTTGCGGCCAAGCTGAGTCGTGCGAATGACATTGGGGCCTTCGGCTTCGGTGACGATCCCTGTCGCGTTGGCCCAATGGCGCATGGAAGCGACCATGTTCCTGCCAACGCCAAATCGCGCAATCGCGTCGTCGCTGAAAACTGATCTGTTGTTCGGCTCGTTGTCGGTCTCTTGGACGGCCTCGAACGCCTTTTTCAGCCACCCATACCGCAATGGGAAGGTCTCGTGTCCCGAGAATTGTGGACGGTACTGTTCTTGATAAAGTGGTCCCCTTGCCATTTTGCCCGCCTGGATCAAACGTCCAGGTCGACGCTATCGTATTACGCATGGTATGGTCAATTGACGGCTGGAGGATGCTTCCAGAGCGGCGGATTGCCTTGAAAGCCGCATAAATCCGCCAAAAACCGCATATCCCATTGGGAAAACATGAGAATCGGAAAAACAATTTATTTGGACCATCAAGCCACGACGCCGGTGGATTCGCAAGTTTTGGGGAAAATGCTCCCTTACTTCAGCGATTTATTCGCGAACCCGCACTCGGCTGAACATGCGTTGGGTTGGGAATCTTCTCGCGCTGTCGAGGATTCGAGGGCTCAAATTGCCGAACTAATCCGCGCCGACGCCGATGAAATTATTTTCACGTCGGGTGCCACGGAAGCCAACAACCATGCCCTGCTCGGCCTTGCCGCGAGCGCGCCCGCGAGGCAGCGCCGTCAGATCCTGATTGGTTCGATCGATCACAAATCCACGCTCGCGGTCGGCAGGGTGCTTCAAGACCGTGGCTTTGCCGTTGCGCATTTGCGTGTCGATTCCAATGGGCATCTCGACCTTGAGGACCTTCTGGCGAAGATCAATCCCGCCGTTCTTGTCGTTTCGATTTGTCTGGTGAACAGCGAAATCGGGACAATCCAGAACCTGTCGCAAATCCACGCGATTGCCCGCGAGCACGGAGTGCTTTTGCACTGTGATGCTGCGCAAGCGCCTTGCGCGATGGATATGTCGGGCGTCAGCGATATGGCTGATTTGATCAGCTTGTCCGCGCACAAGATGTACGGACCGAAGGGCATCGGCGCGCTTTACGTCCGCAGACAACTGCAACCCTTTATCGAGCCGATCATCCACGGCGGGGGACAACAATCAAATTTGCGATCAGGCACTCTTCCGACTCCTCTATGCGTCGGGTTCGGCGCTGCCGCCGAGCTGATCTCCAAGTCGGGTGCAAGCGAGGAACGAGCGCGCATTCGACGGCAGCGCGATCTCTTCCTCAGCCGCCTTTTCGAGCTGCCTTGGTCCATTACATCGAACGGCGGGCATGGCGACTCTCACCATCCAGGAAATGCAAACGTTCAGTTCGCGGGCTTTTCGGGCCACGATCTGTTGGGCGTTCTTCAACCAAACCTTGCCGCATCAACGGGATCGGCGTGTGCCTCGGGAATTCCCGAACCCTCGCACGTGCTTCGCGCGATCGGTTTGACGAACGAACAAGCGTCCACGTCGGTGCGCTTTTGCATCGGCCGCCGCACGACTGATGCGGATATTCACGATGCCATCGAGCTTATTTCCGGCGCGCTTTCACAGATGTCGGATGCCGGCCTGCGGCAGGCTGCCGATTAAATCACGCGGCATGCTGTTTATGTTCGGATTGCGCATGCAACCGACTAACCAAGCGGCAATGAGCGGGGGTTGACTTGGTAGTCCGCCAGTATCTGCTCAATCACCGAGCCGGAAGGCAACAGTTCGAGTTCCGTCGCGTACGTCGAGCCCCGGCGGTTACGAACCGACTCAATACCGAGAGACCGGAAAACCGCTGCGCGATCAACGCCCGCTTTGGATTCCGGTCGCTCCCGGTGCCCCGATATATCTTTCGAAAGTGCGGAGGTTCGCGTCACGAAAAGCGATTCAAAATCAGTCGCTTACGAGTTCCGTACTGAATCCGCGCAGTCGGGAGGTTTGGAGACAAACGGCCGGAGAGACGGAATTTCGGGTCTCAGCCGGTGCGCCGCAGTCCGGAGGTTCTCGCGCGAAGCCCGTGGTTATTGGGCTTCTATGCGCGCTCGCAAGCCCGCGGAGAATGTTGGACGCGGACGGACTGGCGGAGGGAGTGGGATTCGAACCCACGATACGGTTTCCCGTATACACGCTTTCCAAGCGTGCGCCTTCAGCCACTCGGCCACCCCTCCGTCGATAAAACTCATGAAGGCGCAAGCACCTTTTTTCAAGTTAAAGACGCGCGCTTTAGCGCGCTGGTGCGCCTTCAGCCACTCGGCCACCCCTCCACCGGAAGTGGCAGCACTATAGCGAAGGTCCTCCGGCTGACAACCCGCGCCTTTTCAATTGACTAGCCGCACCATGCCGGCCTCGGCCACATCATAACCTTGCAGCTCGGCGGCCTGATCGCGGAAAACGGCCTTGCGCATGAAATCGAACAGCGTCTGCGGCTCGAGAAGAAAATAGTCGCGCTGGCGCAGTACGAGATCGAAACGCTCCCACAACAGAGGAACGAAATCGAGGCCGGCCGCGTGCGCGACCGAACGGCTGGCGATGCCGCAATCGGCGCGGCCGGCGCGCACCGCCTGCGCCAGGTCCGGCCCGGTGGGACAAGCCGGTTTCAGCAGCGCCAGCGCGTCGGGCACTAGACCGGCACGGGCGAGAATGGCCAGGAGCAAGAGCTGAGCGCCCGCCCCGGCGGGGCGTTGCGCCAGGCGCGTGCGGGAGCGCGCCACCGCGCCGATATCGGTGAGCTTCTTGGGATTGCCGCGGGCGACCAACAGCCCCTGCTCGCGGCGGGCGAAGGCGATCACCACGGCATCGTGCAGGCCGGGCGCCTGGGCCACCGTCTCAGCATTGACTTTTTCGTCGTCGCCGTCGAGCCGATGTATATGGATCGCTGCCGCCATCACTTCGCCACGCGCGAGGCGGCGCAAGCCGGCTTCGCTACCCTCGGGAAGGCTCGCCAGCCCGCATCCGCTTTCACGCAGGGCCCATTCGAGCAAAAGATCTTGGCTCCCGCCGACAATCGGCGGCCGGGGACCTAATGCCAGTCCTGCGGGGGTGACGAGGCCGCTGGCGAGCCACCGGTCTAGAGCCGCTTTGGGAAATAGCCAGCGGCCGGTGACTTTGGTGCAAGGCACGGTGCCGCTCGCCACCAGATCATAGAGCTTGCGCTCGCTCAGCCGCAGGTAATCGGCGGCCTCCTCGGTGTTCAGCAGCTCAGACATATGCATCAGTATGCAGATATATGAATTTACTACGAAAATTGAACAATTACGAAGGAAATGCAAGCCTTTTAGCATCAGGGAGGTCGAAACCGGATGCCGGAAAACGTGTCGGCGCTCGAGCTTGTGTTCACGGCAGACCCTACGCTCTTTGCCATCGTCCGGCTGTCGCTGGCCGTAAGCCTGTCCGCCGTCGCCTTGGCCGCGCTCATCGGCCTGCCGTTCGGCGCCGTCGTCGCGCTCACGCGCTTCCCCGGCCGCGAAGTGGTGATCGTCGCGCTCAATGCGCTGATGGGGCTGCCGCCGGTGGTCGTGGGGCTCGCTGTCTATCTGCTGCTGTCGCGATCCGGCCCGCTGGGATCTTGGGGACTGCTGTTCACGCCGCAAGCGATGGTCATCGCTCAGACCTTGCTGGTGACGCCGATCATCGCAGCACTGGCGCGGCAGACCATCGAAGATTTGGCGGCGGAATACCGCGACGAGCTCGCCGCCATGAATGTCGGCCCGCTTGGCCGCGTGGCGACGCTGATCTGGGACGCCCGTTTCAGTCTGGTCACCGCCTTGCTGGCAGGCTTCGGGCGCGCGGCGGCCGAGGTCGGAGCGATCATCATCGTCGGCGGCAACATCGACGGCTTTACCCGCACCATGACCACGGCCATTGCGCTGGAAACCTCGAAGGGCGATCTCGCGCTGGCCATTGGGCTCGGCTTGGTGCTGATCACCATTGTGGTCATGATCAATGCGCTGGCCTGGGCCGTGCGGCGCGCCGGCGAAGCATTCGCCGGATGAGCATCATGCGCGCACCATCAAATGATCTGCCGATCCTGCTCGAACATGTGAGCTTCGCCGCCGGTGGGGTCATGATTCTGGATGATGTTTCGCTCACGTTCCCGGTCGGCGCGCCCACCGTTCTCATCGGGCCGAACGGCGCCGGCAAGACCACGCTGCTCCGCCTGCTCATGGGCCTGATCCGCCCTTCGCGCGGGCGGCTGACCTGGGGCGGTCGCGAAGGCGTGACGCCGACGCGATGCGCCATCGTATTCCAGCGCCCGGCAATGCTCCGCCGCAGCGCCGCCGGTAATATTCTCTACGCCCTCGCGGCGGCAGGCGTGCAGCGCCCGCAACGCGCGGCGCGATGCGCCGAGCTGCTGGAGATGGTCGGGCTGGTCGATCTCGCCGGTCGGCCGGCGCGAAAACTGTCGGGCGGCGAGCAGCAGCGGCTGGCGCTGGCGCGCGCGCTCGCCAAGAACCCGGCCGTGCTGTTTCTCGATGAGCCAACGGCGAGCCTCGATCCCGCCGCGACCAAGGTGCTCGAGGACGTGGTCCGCGCCGTCGCCGCGCGCGGCATCAAGGTGGTGATGTCGACCCACGATCTCGGCGAAGCGAGAAGGCTCGCAGGTGAGATCGTGCTGCTGCACCGCGGCCGCGTGATCGAAACAGCGCCTGTCACATCGTTTTTCACCTCGCCGCGCACGAACGAAGCTAGGAAGTTCATCGCCGGCGAATTGCTTGTGTGAGGAAAGGAGGCGTCGCTCGCGAATAATCCGCAGCAAAATCCGTCCTCATCCTGAGGAGGCTGTGAAGCAGCCGTCTCGAAGGACGAGGACGGCACGGGCCTCATCCTTCGAGACGCGCGCAGTGCGCGCTCCTCAGGATGAGGAGATAGCGAGTGAATTGCTGGTCTAGTCAAGAAAACACAAGAGGAGGATCGTCATGTTCAATCGTCGTAGTCTGATTGCCGCTGTTGCACTCAGCGCCGTCGTTCTTGCCGCGCCACCGAGCTTCGCGCAGGAAAAATCCATCGTCGTCTCCTCGACCACATCGACGCAGGATTCCGGCTTGTTCGGCCACATCCTGCCTCTGTTCAAGGCCAAGACCGGGATCGACGTGAAGGTGGTCTCGCAAGGCACCGGCCAGGCGCTCGACACCGGCCGCCGCGGTGACGCCGATGTCGTCTTCGTTCATGCCAAGCCGCAGGAGGATAAATTCGTCGCCGACGGCTTCGGCGTGAAGCGCTTTCCGGTGATGTACAACGACTTCGTGCTGATCGGGCCGAAGATCGATCCCGCCGGCATCAAGGGAAGCAAAGACATCGCCGCCGCGCTCAAGGCGATCAAGACCAAGGGCTCGCCTTTTATTTCGCGCGGCGACAAGTCCGGCACGCATTCCGCCGAGCTCGCGCTCTGGAAGGTGGCTGGTGTCGACATCGCCGGCACCGACAAGGGGCCTTGGTACAAGGAGATCGGGCAGGGCATGGGCGCCGCGCTCAACACCGCCTCGGCCTCCAACGCCTATGTGCTCGCAGACCGCGGCACCTGGATTTCGTTCAAGAACAGGAGCGACCTTGGCATTGCGGTGGAAGGCGACAAGCGGCTCTTCAACCAGTACGGGGTTATCCTCGTGAACCCGGGAAAGCATCCGAACGTGAAGAAGGAACCCGGGCAGCAGTTCATCGACTGGCTGGTGTCGCCGGAAGGGCAGAAAGACATCGCCGATTACAAGATCAATGGCGAGCAGTTGTTCTATCCCAATGCCAACGCCCCGGGGGCGTGAGCGGGAGCCAGCCTAGCCGGGGTCAACCGAGTGATCCACGGTTGTCGCCGCCCGGCCGGCATGACACCATAAACGCGGTGGCCCCCGTTCCAGGTTTCAAAGCATCATGCCGCGTAAATTTTCTTGGGCCTCGTTGCCCGACGAGGAACTCCTCCAGCTACGCCTCAAGCACCTCAAGGTCACCATCGAGGGGACCTGGCTGGAAACCTGCCTGCGCGATCTTTATCGCGAGCTGAAGCGGCGGGGCATTCGAATCAGGCCGCATGCTTGGCTTTCGGACGAGTGGTTCAGCCCCGACACCACGCCGGGCATCGCCATTCCATTTTATCTGGCGCATCCGCGCCTCATGCGGCTGGAACGGAAAAAGATCATTGATGTGGAAGGAGGAACCGTGCGGGACTGCATGCGCATTCTCCGTCACGAAGCCGGCCACGTCATACAGCACTCCTATCAGCTGCAGCGCCGCCGCCGCTGGCAAGAGCTGTTCGGCGCGTCATCGACGCGCTATCCGAAATATTACCGGCCTAACCCGCGCAGCAAGCGCTACGTGCAGCATCTGCGGCTCTGGTATGCGCAAAGTCATCCGGACGAGGATTTCGCGGAAACTTTCGCCGTCTGGCTGACACCGCGCTTCAATTGGCGCAAGCGCTATGCCGGCTGGCCGGCTCTGAAAAAACTGCAATATGTGGATGAGCTGATGGCGGAGATCGCCACGGAAAAGCCCGTGCTCACGCGGCGGCTGGAAATCGATCCGATGAAACAGCTTACCCGCACCCTTGCCGAACATTACCAGAAGAAGCAGGCTCTTTACGTCGTCGATTCTCGGAAGAGCTATGATAGGGATCTTCGTCGCATCTTTTCCGGCGATCCAAGGCGCGGCCGGTCACGGGCGGCATCTGCCTTCCTGCGAAAAAACCGCGCGAAGATCAGGCGCATAGTTTCCAAGGCGACGGGCGAGTACCAGCTGACGCTGGATGCTGTTCTCGACGAGATGATCGGCCGGTGCCGCACGCTGAAGTTGCGGGCCGTGGGCTCCGAACGGCAGCTAACAAGGGCCTTCACCGTGCTGTTGACGGCGAAGACGGTGCATTCGCTCTACAGTCCCTCGCGGCGATCGTTCGCGTTATGAAACGCCTGCGCATACTTGTGCTGATGCATCCGGACCTGGTGCCGCCGGATACGCTTAAGGGCTACACGGAGCAACAGATCAATGTCTGGAAGACCGAATATGACGTGGTGAGCACGTTGCGCCGCGCGCGGCACGAAGTCCGTCCGCTCGGCGTCCAGGACGAGCTGAAGCCGATCCGCGACGAGATCGAGAGCTGGAAGCCGGATGTGGTCTTCAACCTGCTCGAGGAATTTCACGGCGAAACAGCCTATGACCAGAACGTCGCGAGCTATCTCGAGCTGATCCGCATCCCTTATACCGGCTGCAACCCGCGCGGCCTCATGCTGGCCCGCGGCAAGGATCTGTCGAAGCAGCTTCTCTCCTACCACCGCATTCCGGTCCCGGCTTTCGCCGTCTTCCCGATGCGGCGCAAGGTCCGCCGCCCTGCGCGGCTTAGCCTGCCGCTCATCGTCAAGAGCCTGAGCGAGGACGCCTCCGAAGGAATTGCCCAGGCGTCCGTGGTGGACACCGACGAAAAGCTGGCGGAGCGGGTCGCGTTTATCCATGATCGGATCGGCACCGCCGCCATCGCCGAGCAATATATCGAAGGCCGCGAAATCTATGTCGGCGTACTGGGTAATGAAAGATTGCGCGTGCTGCCGGTGTGGGAACTCGACTTTGGCAATATGGGCGGCGCGAGCCGCATCGCCACGGCGAAGGTCAAACACGACCCCGACTATCAGGAGCGCCATGGCATCCTGCACGGGCCGGCAAAGAACCTTTCACCAGAGCTGTGCGTGCGCATCAAGAAAATGGCCAAGCGGATCTGCCGGACTCTGGGGATCGACGGTTATGTGCGCATCGATTTCCGCCTTTCCGCGGATAATATCCCCTACTTCATCGAAGCCAATCCAAATCCCGAGATTGCCAAGAGCCAAGAATTCGCCCATGCGGCCGAGCACGACGGCATCAAATATCGTGACCTGCTCAATCGCATCGTGGCGCTCGGCATCAACCGGGCCAACGCGGCAGCGGTGGGGCGCTAACTGGGCCTAGGCGACCAATCTTGGACCCTGAGACGCACGGGCATCAGGCAGTTCGATCAGTTCCGACCGGTTGCGCCCCTTGGCCTTGGCCTCATAGAGAGCCTTGTCAGCCGCGTTGAGGAGGTTGTGGTAATCCGACGCCAGCGGCGGCACCACGGCCGCAATGCCGAGGCTGATCGACGCCGTTGCAGCCTCGGTTCCGTTCGAATCGAGCAAACGCAGTTTGAGCACGTTCACTCTAATTCGCTCGGCAATCTCCAGCGCACCCTGGCCCGTGGCGCTGGGGAGCAGCAAAGCAAACTCGTCGCCTCCGTAGCGGGCTCCCAGGTCGGTAGCGCGCCGGGCCTTGTCCACAATGCAGGCGCCGATGGCTTCCAGCAGCCTGTCCCCCACTTGATGGCCATGGGTGTCGTTGTAGGCTTTGAAGTAGTCTGCATCGATCATGAGAAGGGCGATCGATGTCCTCTCCCGCGCGGCGCGCTGCCATTCCCTAGCGATAACTTCATCGAAGTGGCGCCTATTGGAAAGCCCGGTCAGGCTGTCGGTGGTGGCCAGTACCGCCAGCTTCTGCTCGGCGGCCACGCGCCGCCGCAATTCCCGCCGCAGCAGCACGGCCGAAAATATGGTTGCGCCGCAGAGCGCGAGCATGAGCAACCCGGCGATCAGCGCTTCGCTGCGCCAGCTTGCATAAACCTCGTCGAGGGGTATCCCGACGACCATCAGCAGCGGAAAATCGCTGACTTGGCTGTAGGCATAGAGACGCTCGATGCCATCGAGCAAGGAAACTTTCTCATAGAGCCCCGTGCGAGACTGCGTAAATTTTTTCAAAACATCCGCAGTAGTGAGACGCCGGCCGATGTCGTCCTTGCCAAGGGGAAGACGCATTATCACTGTTCCGTCGGCGGCAAAAAGCGTCAATGCGCTGCGCGGGCTGGGGGCGACTTTCGCGAACAGATCCCGGAAATAAGCAACTCGAAGCGTACCCACCACAACGCCGGCAAACGAACCGTCGGCGCGCGATATCCGGCGGCTGAGGCCAATGACATATTGTCCGCTGGAGGCGACAAATGGGCGGCTAATATGCATGTCTGCGCTCGGATTATCTTTGTGAAACTGGAAAAAATCTCGATCAAAAAAATTCGTCGTCCTGGGCGTGGACAACGAACGCTCAGCCGCGATGTTGGCCATTTCAGTGACGTTCCCGGCCTCGTCCAGGATACGGATCGCGCCCAGATATCTGGTTCCAGCCGAAGTATCGAACAGAACGGCCGCGCGGATCTTGGGACTTACCTGGTCGATCTCGGGCAGCTTAAGCCCATAGATCACGCCCTGCAGGGAAAGGGCGTATTGCTCAATATTGCGGGCGATATCCGAGTTGATGGCCTCGACTAAGTTGCTGCTGGTCTGGCCCGCGTGCTCCCAGGCGCTGCGCCGTTCCTGCCACAGGACGGCGCCGCAAATGACGCTAAATCCGAAAGCGACGGAAAGGCTCAGCGCCGTCAACGCATCTGCTGAAATGAATGTATCCGTCCACTGTGCCGTTTTGGCGCGTGGAAATTCAGCAAGCCGCATTTCATAATCCCCCTGCTACAAATCTGGCGTTAAGGGATTTCCGCGGAATTAAGGTGCCGCTGCCTTTCCTCGTAAGGATAACGTTTCGTTAATGGCCATTTGGGCTGGTGTGGCGGTTCAGAAGTTCCCCCCTTCCTTGCGGCCGGGTCGGGAGGGAACTTCTGAACCAAAGCCACACGAGCAACGCTATGATTTCTAGTGTCCCTTTGAATCCGAAGTTCGCAAGAGCGTTCGCAGCACGGCGTGTGC
>Ga0082335_1001819_pt1 | contig 42872 bp, 45 predicted proteins | sample Subgrocontami58m_FD_72375 | JGI IMG/M metagenome (GOLD analysis project Ga0082335, IMG submission 72375) | Subsurface groundwater microbial communities from S. Glens Falls, New York, USA - GMW37 contaminated, 5.8 m (SPADES assembly) (version 2) ...
CATGGCCTTATAGAGGGCCAGCGCGTTGTCCACAACCAAGCCCCGTGGACAACCCTGCATCGAAGTGACTCGATGCCCCTCCAATACCGAGAGGTTGCCTGATGAGCAGGGAGCAGGGGCCACGCGCAGCGGGGATGCGACCGACCGCGATTGCCGCCGGACGCCGACAGTGGCTACCCGTAATCCGAGACACGGGTGCGGAGGCGGCGGCATGAGCGCGAGCCTGCTGGTGGAGCTGTTGACCGAGGAGCTGCCGCCGAAGGCGCTGCGCGCTTTGGGCGAGGCCTTCTCCGCAGGAATCGCTTCGGGCCTGGCCGCACGCGGCCTGCTCGGCGAGGGCCACGCGCGCAAGACCTATTGCACACCGCGCCGGCTCGCCGTTCACATTTCGGCGGTGCTTGCACGATCGCTCGACCGGGAGCAGACGAAGAAGTTGATGCCGGCAAGAGTCGGCTTCGATGCGGCCGGGAATCCGACATCGGCCCTGCAAAAACGCCTGGAAAAGGAAGGGTTTCCTGCTAACGCCGATGTGACAGGATTGATCGAACGTCGCCGCGACGGCGACGTGGATTACGCATACCTGCATCAGATCGTGCCGGGCATACCCCTTGCTGTCGCCCTGCAAGCGAGCCTCGAGCAGGCGATCGCCGCGCTGCCCATTCCGAAAGCGATGAGTTACCAGCTCGCGGACGGGGAGACGACAGTTCAATTCGTGCGCCCCGCTCACAGCCTCTTAGCCATGCACGGCAGCGAAGTGGTGCCGGTCACACTCCTCGGCCTCAATGCCGGCCACATCACGCACGGCCATCGCTTTCAAGGCGTCAGGGATATTCCAGTCGAAGCCGCAGATGCCTACGAGGAAGCGCTCGCAGCGCACGGCCAGGTCATCGCTTCGTTCGATGCGCGCCGCGCCGAAATCGAAAGGCAATTGCGCAGCGAGGCGGCCGCACTGGGCGCTTCGCTCGGCCCCGAGGAAGACATTGCGCCCCTGCTCGAAGAAGTCACGGCGCTCGTCGAATTCCCCTCGGTCTATGTCGGGGAGTTCGAGCCCGAATTTCTTGCGGTGCCGCAGGAATGCTTGATCCTCACCATGCGGCAGAATCAGAAGTACTTTCCGCTGTTCGACGCGGCGGGGAAGCTCGCCAACAAGTTCCTCATCGTCAGCAACATGCGTCTTTCCGACCCGAAGAACATCGTCGAGGGCAACCAGCGCGTAGTGCGACCGCGCCTTGCCGACGCGCGCTTCTTTTTCGAGACCGACAAGAAGATCCGGCTCGAAGCGCGCGTGCCTCAATTGGGATCGATCGTGTATCACAACAGGCTCGGCAGCCAGCTGGAGCGCGTGGAACGCGTGCAATTGCTCGCGGGGAAGATAGCGCGTGCCATGGGCGCCGATCCGGTTCTTGCCGAACGCGCGGCCTGGCTCGCCAAGGCCGACCTCGTCACCAGCATGGTCGGCGAATTCCCTGAACTTCAGGGCATCATGGGCCAGTACTACGCGCTTTCCGATGGCGAGCCATCTCTGGTAGCCATTGCCATAGAGCAGCACTACCGTCCGCGTTTTGCCGGCGATGCGCTGCCTGCGAACGAAATCGCATTGGCCGTTGCTCTGGCCGATAAATTGGAGACATTGGCGGGGATGTTTGGCATCGGAGCGCAACCGACCGGCGACAAGGATCCTTTCGCGCTTCGACGCCACGCGCTCGGCGTGATCCGAATCCTGGTCGAAGGTGCGCTGAAGATGCCTCTCAGCGATCTCGTGCATGCGGCATTTTCGGTGTTTGCGCGCGGGCTGGTCGGCAATGCCCATGCGGATCTCGAAATCTTCGTCTTGGAACGCTTGCGCAGCTATCTGCGCGAAGCCGGCTATAGCGCAAACGAAATCGAGTCGGTGCTTTGCATGCACCCGACGCGACTCGATCAGGTGCCGCACCAGCTCGCTGCGGTGCGTACATTTTCCCGCCTCCCCGAAGCTGCCAGTCTTGCCGCCGCCAACAAGCGCGTCGCCAACATCCTGAAACAGGCCGCAGCAAGAGGCGAATCGTTCGACAAGGCCGAAGAGCATGAGATGAAGGAGCCGGCCGAGCGCGATTTGTTCGACGCCCTCAAGAGTGCATCCGAGACGGCAACGCCTCTTTTTCAGGCGGGCGACTATACCGGCTACCTGAAAGCATTTGCGGTATTAAAATTTCCGGTCGATACCTTTTTCGATTCGGTCATGGTAATGGTCGATGATCAAGAACTGCGCAAGAACCGGCTTGCGCTTCTGCAAGACCTGCGCGACGAGATGAACCGCGTCGCCGACATCTCCAAGCTTGCCGCATGAAGCTCGTCATCCTCGATCGCGATGGCGTGATCAATCACGACAGCGAGCACTACATCAAGAGCCCGGAGGAATGGAAACCCATTGCGGGCAGCCTTGGGGCGATCGCGCGCTTCACCCAATCGGGCTACCGGGTGGTCATCGCCACCAATCAGTCCGGGCTGGGCCGGGGACTGTTCGACATGGCTGCGCTCAACGCCATGCACGACAAGATGCATAAAGCGGTGAACCAGCTCGGCGGGCGCGTCGACGCCGTCTTCTTCTGCCCGCACGCGCAGGACGCGGGCTGCGAATGCCGCAAGCCGCGCCCGGGCATGCTGCGTGAGATCGGCGCGCGCTTCGATGTCGATCTCACCGGCGTAGCGGCGATCGGCGACTCGCTGCGCGACCTGCAGGCGGCTTGCGCGGTCGGCGCGCGGCCGATCCTCGTGCTCACTGGAAAAGGCGAACAAACGCTCAAGGCAGGCGGCCTGCCCGAGGGCACCGAGATCCACCGGGACCTGGCGGCAGCCGCGATGGCGCTCATCCCATGACGTTCCTGCGCGCGCTCGTCTATTACCTGCTGCTCGTCATCACCGTCATTCCGTATTGGGTGCTGGCAATGTGCGTGGCGCCGTTGCCGCGCATTGCGCGCTGGAAGATCATCGCCGGATGGCCGCGTCTCGCTGCATGGCTCGCGGTCTACGTGCTCGGCATCCGCTGCGAGGTGCGCGGCCGGGAAAACATCCCGGCCGAACCGGTGGTGATCCTGTCCAAGCACTCCTCGGCCTGGGAGACCCTCGCCTACTCCGGGATATTCCCGCCCCATGTCTATGTGATGAAGCGCGAGTTGATGTGGCTGCCGTTCCTCGGCTGGGGACTGGCCTTGTTCAGCCCTATATTCATCAACCGCGCCCACGGCAAGAACGCGCTGCGCCGCACGGTCGAAATCGGCAAACAACGCCTCGCGCAGGGTTTTTGCATCATGGTGTATCCGGAAGGCACGCGCATCGCCGTCGGCAAGCATGTCAGGTACAAGGTCGGGGGGGCGTATATCGCGGCGCAAACGGGGGGGCGCGTGCTGCCGGTTGCGCACAACGCGGGGTTGCTGTGGCCGCGCAATACCTTTCTCAAGCGTCCGGGCAAGGTCACGGTGGTGATCGGCCGGCCCATCGACAGCGCCGGCCACACGGCCGAAGAGCTGATGCGCAAGGCGGAGGACTGGATAGAGTCCCAGGTCGATATCCTGGTGCGTGAGGAGCGTGCGAATGCAGCTTGAACTGCCGCTCGCGCTCGCGCCTGTGACTGCGCCCACGGGCAACCAACGCTACATTCAGCTGGGCGGCGAGATCGTGGTCTACCGTTTCCGCCGCGCGCGCCGGCGCTCGATCGGTCTCGTGATCGACGACGACGGTTTGCGCGTGGCCGCGCCGGGTCACGCCCGGATTGCCGAGGTCGAGGCTTTCATCCGCGAAAAAGCGCAGTGGGTGTTGGCGAAGCTCGCCGCGTGGCGCACGGCGCCCAGACCACCGGTGGTCAGCTGGAGCGATGGGGCGATGATCGCGCTCCTCGGGACACAAACAGTCATCGAGCTGGTTCCAGATCGACGCGACATACGCCTGCAGGATGGCCGTCTGCGTATAGGTCTTCATCCCCGCAGCGAGCCTGCGGCAATCAGAAAGCGCGGCATCGCCTGGCTGAAAGAAAAGGCACGAGCGCTGTTCGGTGAACGCCTGGCGCTGTACGCTCGCGCCATGGGTGTACCGACACCGATGCTGGCGCTCTCCAGCGCGCGCACGCAGTGGGGCATGTGCCGGGAAGATGGCCGCGTGCGCCTGAACTGGCGCCTGGTACACCTGCCGTTGCGCCTTGTCGACTATGTCGTGGCGCATGAACTGGCGCATCTGCGGGAAATGAACCATTCGCCGCGATTCTGGTCCGAAGTCGGCCGTCTCTATCCGGATTACCAGGCGGCGCGCAGGCAATTGCGCGACTGCAGCCATCAGTTACCGATTTTATAGGAGCAATCCGCATGAGAATCCTGCATACGATGTTGCGCGTGGGCAACATGGAACGTTCGCTGAAGTTCTACACCGAAGTCATGGGCATGAAGTTGTTGCGCACCACCGACCGGCCGGAGCAGAAATACTCGCTCGCGTTTGTCGGTTACGACAGCGAAGATACGGGCAGCGTGATTGAACTCACCTACAACTACGGCGTGGAGAGCTACGACCTGGGCAATGCCTATGGGCACATTGCGATCGCGGTGCCAGACGTCTACAAGACTTGCGAAACGGTCAAGGCAAAAGGCGGCGTGGTGAGCCGCGAGGCCGGGCCGGTCAAAGGGGGGAGCACGGTAATCGCCTTCGTGCAGGATCCGGACGGCTACAAAATCGAACTGATCGAACGCAAATAGCCGGGTCTGAAGAAACTTGCCGGCGCGGGCGGTCCTAGAACCCGGCGACGCGATACTTACGCATCGTGCTCGCCTGGCCGATCAGCATCTTGGCGAACTCTTCCAGCAGTGCCTCGTTGACGTCAGCCGCCGGTATGCGCAGTTCATCCGCGCCCAAGCGCAGGAAGTGCTTTCCCTTCACCGCCAACCTGCCATTCTCGTGGTCGGCGGCGACGATGATGTCGCAGGTGATGGCGCTGGGCACGGTGAATTTCATCTTCTGAAAACTCCCGCCGGGTTTCTTGATTTCTTCCTCGGTGAACTTGACGCCGCAGTTCCAGAGGACATCGCGCACCTTCTGTATCGTGGCAGGCATGTCGCGCTCGAGCGTAAGGTTCGCAGGTGCGGTCCATTTGATGAAGAACGTGATGACGTCGTAGTAGTCCTTGTCAAATATCTTTTTCTTGCGGTAGTCGATGAAGGACTCGGCAAACCCCAGATTCTGGAAATCGCCGACGCCCGGGATTGAATAGACGGTCGGGTTGACCGGCCTGAGCACCGCCAACTGCTTGAGCAGATCGTTCAGGTAAAGAAATGTCTGGTGCATCTTGGCCTCGACCAGCTTGATGCTTTCCTCGCGCATCGACTGCTGCGAAAGCTGCTGGCTTTTCACCATGTCTGCTTGTTTCTTCAGATCATCGAGCAGTCCCATATTGTTCTCCCCCCACGTGGAACCTTGGCTAATGCAGCAAAAGGAGTCTATTGTGCCAGCCGCGGCCGCGTTTGTGAATATTACCGTACGGCGCGCTTCTCCCGCCCCGCCAGATAGTTGCTAATGGCGACATAATCCGCGACCGTCAGGTTCTGCGCGCGCAAGCCCGGCTCTACCCCCAGCGCAACGTAGTCTGCGGCCTCCAGCAACCCGGCCAGCGAATTGCGTAAGGTCTTGCGGCGCTGGGAAAATGCACGCCGCAGCAGGTCCTCCAGGCCAGTCTGGCTGGCCGCTGCCAGCTGCGCCGGCGGCCGCGGCAGCATGCGCACCACGGCTGATTCGACCTGCGGCGGCGGCGAAAAGGCTTCGGGCCCGACAGTGCGCACCAACTCCATGTCGAAGCGGTACTGCAGCATCACCGACAAGCGGCCGTAATCGCTGCCTCCCGGACTAGCCACCATGCGCTCGACCACCTCCTTTTGCAGCATGAAGTGCATGTCGCGGATGCGCTCGGCAAAGCGCGCCAGGTGGAACAGCAGCGGGGTCGATATGTTGTAGGGCAGGTTGCCGACCACACGCAGTGCGGGAGGCAACGTGGAAAAATCGAATTCCAGAACGTCGCCCGCGTGTATGGACAGGCGGGAGGGCGAGTAGGTCCGGCAGAGGTGCGCGATGATGTCGCGATCGATCTCGATTACATGCAAGTGGTCTAGCGCCCCGCACAATGGCGCGGTGAGCGCACCCAAGCCGGGGCCTATTTCCACCATGACATCGTCCGACTGCGGCCGGATCGCCGCGATAATGTCGGCGATTACCGCTTGGTCGGTGAGAAAGTGCTGGCCAAACCGCTTTCGGGGAACATGCTTCATCTTGGCAATCGCGGCTGGCGTTTAGTCTCTTACTAGGCTGTTGAAAAACGCTTCCCGAACACGAAAATGCATAACATCCTTACGCCCTCTGAGAGGGAAGCGTTATTCAACAGCCCTGATTTGGGGGATCCAAAAGGGGGCGCCGCCCCCTTTTTCAACACCCTCTTACGACTCAACTATCGAGAAACAAGTAAAGAATCGGGTTTGTATACGTCTCCCGATTTTGGGAAGTTGCGAAGCTGCAACTTTCCAAAATCGGGAGATCACGCGGTGCCAAAACAAGGTACGCCGTTTGCTTCCAGCTCCTCCGGCTTATGCCTTACTGCCAACAGCGCGCCTATTGACGGCTATCGACTACCAGTCGAACGCTTACGCAGATTCTCCGCTTTCGCTTACGCAGATTCTCCGCTTTCGCATCCGCCGTTTTCGCTTCGCTGCACCATTTGCACCGCCATATCGATCGCAGCGATCAGGCTGCCCGCGTCGGCCGTGCCCGTGCCGGCCAGGTCCAGCGCCGTGCCATGATCGACCGAGGTGCGCACGATGGGCAAACCAAGCGTAACGTTGACGCCTTTGCCGAAACTTGCATATTTGAGCACCGGCAGGCCCTGGTCATGGTACATCGTCAGCACGCAGTCCCCGCGTGAGAGCACCTGGGGTGTGAACAGGGTATCCGCCGGCATTGGCCCCTCCAGGCGCATGCCCGAGCGGCGCAGCTTCTCCAGCACCGGCGCGATAATCTCGATCTCTTCGCGGCCAAGATGGCCGCTTTCGCCGCTGTGCGGGTTCAAGCCCGCAACGAGGATGCGCGGCTCGTTCAGGCCAAAGCGCCGCTTGAGTGCCCGCTGCAAGATCCGCAAGGTGGTTTCGAGGCTTTCGCGGGTGATCGCTCCGGCCACCTCGGACAGCGCCAAGTGAGTGGTGGCAAGAGCCACGCGCAACCCGCCACCGACGAGCATCATCACCACGTGCGGCGTCGAGGTCGCGGCGGCGAGATATTCGGTGTGCCCGGTAAAGGGGATGCCGGCGTCGTTGATAACGCCCTTGTGCACCGGCGCCGTCACCATCGCGGCAAAACGGCCGCCCAGACAGCCGGCTAGCGCGCGATCGAGCAAGGCCAGCACGTAGGGGCTGTTGGCCGGATCGATCCGGCCGGCGGCCACGGGGGCGAGGAGCGGCAGGTGCAGCACTTCGGCCCCTCCTGCCTGCGGCACCTGTGCCGGATCGAACGCGCGCAAACGCAGGGCAAGTCCGAGCTGCGCGGCCCGCGCAGCGAGCAGTTCGCGGTCGGCAAGGATTACGGCGCGGCAAGGCAGGCGCTCGCGCGCGAGCGCAAGACACAGATCGGGTCCTATGCCGGCGGGCTCACCCGAGGTGACAGCGATGATGGGCAGGGACATGAAGCCGATTGCTACTTTTCGTCCAGCCGATATTCGATGAAAGCACGGTCACGCAGCTGGCGCAGCCATTCCTGGTACGCCTCGTCGGATTTGCGCTCGCGCAGGATCTGCCGTGCCTCGTGCCGTTTGCGCTCGCCGCTCACGCCTGTGGCGCGCCGCTCCAGCACCTGCACCAGATGCCAGCCGAAAGGCGACGCAAAAGGCAGGCTCAACTCGCCGATCTTGAGGCTGTTCATGGTGCGCTCGAATTGGGGTACGGTGTCGCTCTGATAAAGCCAACCCAGGTTGCCGCCCTTCGCGGCCGAGCCGTCGTCGGAATTGATCTTGGCCAATTCGCCGAAATCCGCGCCGCCGATAATGCGATCGCGCAAAATTTCGAGCTTCTGCCGGGCGTCGGACTCGGAAACGATTTCGCTGGTTTTCACCAGTATGTGCCGCGCATGCGTCTGCTCGACCAGTGCCGGTCCGCCGGCGCCGCGCTCATCGATCAGCTTGATCAAATGGAAGCCGGCCGGGCTGCGCATGACCGCGCTTACTTCGCCCGGCTTCATTCCGGTCAGCGCCTGCGCAAACAGGTCAGGCAGCCGGTCGCGCCCGCGCCAGCCCATGTCCCCGCCCTGCAGCCCGTCCGGCGCATCGGAGTAGCTGACGGCCAGCTTGGCAAAATCCGCGCCCTCGCGCAGTTGCCGCAGCACCTGCTCGGCGCGCACGCGCTGTCGTTCGACCTGCTCCGGGCTCGCCTGATCGGGTACGCGCAGCAGTATATGCGCCAGGTTGTACTCGGTCGCCGCGGCTTTAGACTCGCCCAGCTGGCTGACAAGAAAATCTATCTCGTTGTCGCTGACGACGATGCGGCTGTCCACCTCGCGTTCGCGCAGGCGCGACAGCACGATCTCGTTGCGGATTTCCTCGCGGAATTTGTCGAACTGAACGCCATCGCGCTCCAGGGTGCGGCGGAATTCGGTCTGCGAAACCTTGTTGGTCTCGGCGATGCGCGCGACAGTGCGGTCCAACTGCAGATCGTCCACACGCAAGGCTGTTTCCTTGGCCAGCTGCAGTTGCAGGCGGTCCATGATCATGCGCTCCAGGACCTGTTTTTCCAGCACGTCCTCCGGCGGCAACGGCGTTTTCTGCTGGCGCAACTGCTGCGCCACGGTGTTCGTGCGCTGCGCCACCTCGGCGGCCGTGATCACTTCGCTATTGACGACCGCGACGATGCGATCAACGAGCGCCACCGGAGCGGGCTTGGACGTTTGCGCAAGGACGGCGCCGGCGCCGCACACCAGCACGGCGCCAGCGAGCGATGCAAGCGCCGCCGGAAGTGAAAATCGCATGTAATGCTTACTCGTAAAAATCGAACGGTCTGGAATCCGGGCGAGTCTGATTGGCGCGACCGTAGCCGGGAATGTTGCGCTTCAGCGTTTCGAGCGGATTGGATCCGATGCGCGAAAATCCGTTCAATTCCAGCTGCACGAATACGGCGCTAGTGAATGCCCCCGTGGCCGAAGCGAAGCGCTGCACTACGATCCGACTGATCCAGCAGCCCGCATTATATTCGAAACCGGCCAATCCTTCGACCAATCGGCCGTCGAAAATCGAGTAGTTGTAGCGCCCCACCCCGGACCATGCGCCGCCCAGCGGCCATTGCGCCGACACGTCGATCTGATTGAGAGCCGCGATCTGATCGCTGCCGCGCGAAAAACGATACCCGAGATTCAGCACCTTGGCGATTTCGGGTTGGTAGCGGGCGCCCAGCCCCAGCCGCTCCTGATAATTTCGGTGCGGGTTGTATTGCATCGAGCCGTCCATGGTCCAAGAGCGGGAGATGCGGCCGCTCACGGCAGCCAGAAAATCCGAGATCTTGTCGCTGCGCGTCGGCGTCGTCGCGTTCAGCGCCACCTGTTGGCTGCGGAAATAATAGCGCTGGCCAAGCGTCGCCTTGATCACCTCCTGACCGCTGGATGGCGACAGAATGCGCGTGGTCGCGGCGAAGGTCAGTTGGTTCGCATCGGCGAGGCGGTCGCCGCCGCTGAACAGATTCTCGGAAAAAATCTGCGCGTAATTGAAGTCCGCCGCGGCAGTGTCGAAGAGCGGAACCTGGCTCTGGTCTTTGAATGGCACATACAGGTAATACAGTCGTGGTTCCAGCGTCTGGCGGAACTGCCGGCCGATGAAGGTGGTATCGCGCTCATAGGTCAGGCCGCTGTCCAAGCTGGCGACCGGCAGCGAGCGTTGGATCGTCTCGGGGGTGCCGACCGGGTTGCGCGCCAGGCTGTAGTTGGTGGAGTGGAAGCCCAGTTTGGGTGTGATGTAACCACCGGGTGCGATCAACGGCAAGCTGACACTGGGATACATGGTGAGGCGGCTACCGACGACGTCGGAGGTGCCGGTAAGGCCGGCGCTTCCGACCACGCCGGAGGTGCCGACAGCGCCAGCGGCGCGACTGAATTTGACGAACTCGCTCATCCAGTTCAAATCCACCCCGCCGACGTACTGGCGCGTTGCGTTCAGGGTGAACTGCGGCAACCGGTCGTAAGGCGTGATTACCGGGTTGGCCGGATCCTGCAATGTCTGGAAGCGTTGCGCCCGAACAGTACCGATCCACCAGTCGCCGTTGTAGGTCAGCATGCCGTCACGTGGCAGCGTCGTCTGTGACGTCACGTTGATGCGACTGGATAGATCGCGAAAATAATTGTCATCGGAAACCTTGTTGAGGTTGAAATAACCTTTGAGGTTGCTGCTGAACACGTGGTTGTGCACGACGGTAGTCGCGTAGCGCCTAGTGTTCGTCAGGTGGTCGTTGCCCAGACCCTCGTAGCGGGCTTCGCCATCGTAATCGCGGTCGAGGTAGCGCAGCTGCGCGCCCATCTGCAGGCCGCGCTTGGAATACTCCCGCGGCGTAATGGTGAGATCGCGGTTGGGTGCAAGGTTGACATAGAAAGGCGTGCTCACCTCTATCCCGCTCTTGCCTGAACTGCCCATGAGGGGCGGCAGGAAGCCGGTCTTGCGTCGGTTGTTCAGGGCGAACTCCGCCCAGGGCAAATAGGCGAGCGTCGTGTCCTTGAACACCAGCTTGCCTCTGCGCGCCGTCCCTATCTCGCGCGCCGTGTCGATGTCGAGTTCACCGACCTGCAAGTACCAGTCGTCTTTGCCCGGCGCGCAGGTAGTAAAGGTCGCCTGCTCAAGGTGGTATTTGTCCTTGCCCTCTAATTTGATCACCTCGGCATTGCCACGTGCGCGCACGGGCACATCGCCGGCGCGGCTGGGCCGCGCAAACTCATACTCGGCCTTGTCGAACTGACCGACGTTGTCGCGAATGCGCAGGCGCAGCCCGGTGCCTCTCATCGAGCTTCCCTCGCGCGTAAGGCGCACGCCGCCTGAGGCCTGCACTTCGTCGGTCGCATATAAGTACAGCAAGCGCTCGGCCTCGACACTGACGTCGCCCTGGCGCAGTTGGACATTGCCGCTGGCGCTGGCCTCCTGATTGGCGTAGCCCTCCAAGCGGTCGGCGCTGATCGTGATCGGCACGCCGCCGGTCGCCGCAGGAGGCGGCTTGAGGCGCGGTTCCTGCGCGGGTGCCGTCGCCGCCAGAAAGAACAGCGCGAGAGCCGGCGCAATCAGGCGCATTGAGGGTTTCATGGCGGATTAGGAGGGGCGGGGTTCTTGGATGCTAAAATCGCATACTTTCGCAATTATGGCAATTGGAACGCACGTTGGAGAGGACACTCGCGTTACAGGCGTGGTTGAGGCAGCTTTTTCCTTCGGAAAAATGGCGCATCGAGCCGGCTTCGGCCGATGCCAGCTTTCGCCGCTATTTCCGCGTGCGTCTTGCCGAGCGCGGCGAGAGCCGCATCGTCATGGACGCGCCGCCGCAGAAGGAGGACTGTCGGCCCTTCATTCAGGTTGCGGATCTGTTGCGCCGCGCGGGCCTCAATGCGCCGGCACTGTTGGCGCAGGACTTGGAACAGGGATTCCTGTTGCTCACCGATCTGGGCAATACCACCTATCTGGCCGCGCTGAAGCAAGACGACGCCTGCGCGGACGCTCTGTTCCGCGACGCGGTCGACGCGCTTATCACCTGGCAGCGCGCGAGCCGGCCCGGGGTGCTGCCGCCTTACGCTAGAGCCTTGCTGCGACGCGAGCTCGATCTATTTCCAGACTGGTATCTCGCGCGGCATCTGGAGTATGAGCTGACGCCAGCGCAGCAAGAGCTGTTGGAGCGCATGTTCGAGCTGATACTTGCGCGCAATCTGGCGCAGCCATCGGTGTACGTGCATCGCGATTACATGCCGCGCAACCTCATGGTTGCCGCGCCCAATCCCGGCATCCTCGATTTCCAGGACGCGGTATATGGCCCGATCAGCTACGATGTGGCCTCGCTCGTGCGCGACGCTTTCATCAGCTGGGACGAGGAGCGAGCGCTCGACTGGGTGGCGCGCTACTGGGAAAACGCGCGCCGCGCGGGGCTCCCGGTCAACACCGACTTCGGCGAGTTCTACCGCGACCTGGAATGGATGGGGCTGCAGCGCCATCTGAAAGTACTGGGCATTTTTGCGCGCATCCACTATCGCGACGGCAAGCCGGGCTATGTTGAAGACACGCCGCGCTTCGTGCGCTACGTACGCGCCGTCAGCGGCCGTTACAATGCGCTCGCCCCGCTCACGCGCCTGTTTGACGAGATCGAGAACAAGCAGGCAAGAAGGGGCTACACCTTTTAAGGCGAACGCACGCGATGAAAGCCATGATCCTTGCCGCCGGGCGCGGCGTGAGAATGCGCCCGCTCACCGACCACACGCCCAAGTCGCTGCTTGCCGTGGGCGGCAAGCCGCTTGTCGTGTGGCACCTGGAGAAGCTCGCGCGCGCGGGCTTCGCCGAAGTGGTGATCAATCACGCCTATCTCGGGCACATGGTCGAAGCCGCACTTGGCGACGGTTCGCGTTTCGGTCTTGCGATCCGCTACTCGCCCGAAGAGGAAGCCCTCGAGACCGCGGGCGGGATCGCCCGGGCGCTGCCCATGCTCGGAACGGAGCCCTTCGCGGTGATCAACGCCGATATCTACGGCGACTATGATTTCTCCGCGCTCACGCAACTGCAACTGGGCGATGCACTTGCCCATCTGGTGCTGGTGGACAACCCGGCGCAACATCCGCGCGGCGACTTCGCGCTCGACGCGGGCCGGGTGCGAGCAAGCGGCACGCAGCTCCTCACATTCAGCGGCATCGGCGTGTATGCGCCGCGCCTGTTCAGCGGCATTCCGCCCGCTGCCAAAGTCCCTTTGGCACCGCTGCTCCGGAAAGCCATGAGCGCAGATCGCGTGTCGGGCGAGCATTTTCGCGGCCGCTGGTACGACGTCGGCACCGTCGAGCGTCTGCAGGACCTCGAGCGGGAACTCGGCGACGGCCCCGGTCCCGCCTGAACGCGTTGCCAAAACCGGTCCGCGCGCGGAGCGGTACAATTGGCCTGATACACACCTATTGCACGCACCGTCAATGACCGATTCCCGACCCTACGCCAAACGCCGTGCCGCGCTGCTCGCGCACATGCAAAGCGGCATCGCGATTGTGCCGACCGCACCCGAACGTGTGCGCAACCGCGACAGCGAATACCTGTACCGCTTCGACAGCTATTTCTATTACCTCACGGGCTTCGCGGAACCGGAGGCCGTGCTGGTACTGATTGCCGGCGCCGAGCCGCAAAGCATCCTATTTTGTCGCGAGAAGAACGCCGAGCGCGAAATCTGGGACGGTTTCCGCTACGGCCCGCAAGCCGCCAAGGAAACGTTCGGATTTGACGCGGCCTACGCCATCGCGCAACTGGAGGAGAAACTGCCGACGCTCATGGCAAACCAGGCGGCGCTCTTTTACGCGCCGGGGATGGACCCGGACTGGGATGCACGCGTCATGCGCTGGCTCAACCAGGTGCGCGCGCAAGGCCGCCTCGGCATCAGTGCGCCGCAGGAAATCCACGACGTGCGCGCCGCATTGGACGAGATGCGTCTGATCAAGGACGAACACGAACTTGCGCTCATGCGCCGCGCTGCGGCCATCTCGGCCAAGGCGCACGAGCGCGCCATGCGCGCCACCCGGCCAGGCCGCATGGAATACGAAATCGAAGCCGAACTGCTGTATGAATTCCGCCGCAACGGCGCCCAGTTTCCCGCCTATTGGCCGATCGTTGCGGGCGGTGCCAACGCCTGCGTGCTGCATTACTGCGACAACAACGCGCGGCTCGAAGACGGCGCGCTGCTCCTTATCGATGCGGGCTGCGAGCTCGATGGCTACGCCTCCGACGTTACGCGCACCTTTCCGGTGAGCGGCAAATTCGGCGGCCCGCAGAAAGACATTTACGAACTCGTGCTCGCCGCGCAGGCCGCCGCCATCGACGCCACCAGGCCCGGTGCCGCCTGGGACGTTCCGCACGAGGCAGCGGTGCGCGTCCTCGCGCAGGGCATGATCGATTTCGGCCTGTGCGAGGGCAGCCTGGACAAAGTGCTCGATGCGGGCGATTACAAGCGCTTCTACATGCACCGCACCGGCCATTGGCTCGGACTGGACGTGCACGACGCCGGCGAATACAAGCAGGAGGGCAAGTGGCGGCCGCTCATCGAGGGCATGATGCTTACCGTCGAGCCCGGCTGCTACATCCGCCCGGGCGAAGGTGTGCCGAAAGCCTACTGGAACGTCGGCGTGCGCGTCGAGGACGATGTGCTGGTGACCGCGAGCGGCTGCGAGGTCATCACGGCCGAAACGCCGAAGAGCATCGCCGCCATCGAAGCCCTGGTGGGACACGACTAAAGCATCGCGGGATTGTTGCAGGGAGCAGAAAGGGATTCATCCCTTCAAAGTGCAATGCAGGCTGAAGCCGTAGACATCCTGATCGCCGGCGGCGGACCGGTGGGCGCTGCGCTCGCGCTTGCGCTCGAAGGCAGCGGTCACTCAGTGGTGCTGGCCGAGGCACGCAGTGCCGATCCCATAGGGGCACGCAGTGCCACGGCGCGCGACGCGCGCGCGATTGCTTTGTCGCATGGCAGCCGCCTGATACTGGAGCGCTTGCATGCCTGGCAAGGGCTTGCAGCCACGCCCATCGAAACCATCCACATTTCGCAGCAGGGCGGTTTCGGGCGCACCCTGATTCGTGCCGCCGAGTGCGAGCTGCCCGCACTGGGCTATGTCGCGGGCTACGACGACCTGCAAAGCAGCCTGCTCGCGCCGCCGTGCTCGGCCAAGCGACTGTTCGGCGCGAGGCTCACCGGATTCGAAGGCGAGACGGCCCAGCTGCGGACGCAGCAGGGCAAGCTTCGCTTCGCGCCGCGGCTCACGGTGCTCGCCGACGGTGCACGCATCACGCAAGATAGAGCGCCATCGGCCTTCAGCAAGGATTACCGCCAGACCGCCGTCGTAGCCTGGGTGCAGACCGTGCAAGCGCACCGCGGCCGCGCATGGGAACGATTCACGCCGGAGGGTCCCCTGGCCCTGCTGCCGCATGCGGGCGGTTATGCCCTCGTGTGGACCACGAGCGAGGAACGCGCTGCGTATTTGTGCGCGCTCGAGGCCCCAATATTCCTCGCCGAACTGCACGCCGCGTTCGGCGACCGTCTCGGCGCATTCACCGAGGTGGGCGGGCGCGCCGCATTCCCGCTCGCGCTGCGCTACCAGCGCGAGGAAACACGCCCGCGTGCCTTGAGCATAGGCAACGCGGCGCAGACCCTGCACCCGGTGGCCGGCCAGGGATTCAACCTCGGCCTGCGCGACGCCTGGGAACTCGGCAGGCTCGCACGCGACAGCACGAGCGATCTTGGCAGCGACGGCTTCCTTTCCGGCTATCGCCGTGCGCGCGCACTCGATCGCTGCGCCGGGATCCAGTTCACTGACGCTCTGGTCAGGCTATTTTCCAACTCCAATCAGTTGCTCAAGTTCGGCCGCGGCACCGGGTTGCTGGCTCTTGACCTCGCGCCGCTTGCACGCAAGTTCATCGCGCGGCGCATGATCTACGGCGCACGCGCATTGCCCTAGAATCTGTCGGCAAACAGACGCTGGAGCGAGTTAAAGTATTACGTTCAATGCGTGACCAATTCGATTTTTCTTCGGCTGCGATTGGGTATAGAATTGCCTCCCCTTCTGCCAAAACTCACTTGAACAAAATGAGAATCGGACCTCACGTGCTGCGCAACAATCTACTTGTTGCGCCGATGGCCGGAGTTACCGACCGCCCGTTCCGCCAGTTGTGCAAGAAGTTCGGCGCGGGAATGGCAGTGTCCGAAATGGTGGCGTCCAATTCGCTTTTGTGGGGCAGCGAAAAAACGCTGCGCCGCGCCAACCATAAGGGCGAGACCGAGCCGATTTCCGTGCAGATCGCCGGTGCTGACCCGAAGATGATGGCCGAAGCCGCACGCTACAATGTCGGAGAAGGTGCGCAGATCATCGACATCAACATGGGCTGCCCGGCAAAGAAGATCTGCAACGTCATGGCCGGCTCGGCGCTGCTGAAGGACGAGGCGCTGGTAGGCCGCATTCTCGAAGCGACGGTCAATGCAGTCGATGTGCCGGTAACGCTCAAGTTCCGGACCGGCTGGGACCAGAACAACAAGAACGCGCTGACGGTTGCGCGCATCGCCGCGGAGTCCGGCATCCAGTTGCTCTCGCTGCACGGACGCACACGCGCCTGCGGCTACACCGGCCATGCCGAATACGACACCATCGCCGAAGTCAAGCGCGCCACGCGCCTGCCGCTGATCGCCAACGGCGACATCGACTCGCCGCAGAAAGCCAAATACGTGCTCGACTACACCAAGGCCGACGGCATCATGATCGGCCGCGCGGCGCAGGGGCGGCCGTGGATTTTCCGCGAGATCGATTATTACCTCAGGACCGGGGCACAGCTACCGCCGCCCCTGGTTAGCGAGATCCATCAAGTGCTGATCGCGCACCTGCACGACTTGTATGCGTTCTACGGTGTGGACACCGGGGTCAAGATCGCGCGCAAGCACATTTCCTGGTACACGAAAGGGCTGACCGGCTCGGCCAGTTTCCGCCACGCGATGAACCAATTGCAGAGCATTGACGAGCAACTGGACGCGGTGAACCGATTTTTCGATCAGCAGGCGCAGCAGTACGAACACCTGCGCTACGAGGAGGAGTTGGCTGCATGACACCCCGAGCCAGTGAGATCGCCGAATGCGTACGCAAGTCGCTGGAAAAATATTTCAAGGACCTGGACGGGGAGCGTCCGCGCACCGTTTATGAAATGGTGCTGAAGAACGTCGAAAAACCCATGATCGAGGTGGTGCTGCACTACGCCGAGAGCAACCAGACCGTCGCAGCCAAGTGGCTCGGCATCAATCGCAACACGCTGCGCAAGAAGATCGAACAACTGAAGATAAAAGTTTGAAGAGCGAGGCGCGGGACGCGGTGCGATTGCGAACCCGGGCTATTCTTCTCGCTTTACCCGTGTGCCAGAAAGGTTCGCGAAAACAATGAGCATCGTCATCAAGCAGGCCCTCATCAGTGTATCGGACAAGACCGGCGTCCTCGAGTTGGCGCGCGCGCTGGCGCAGATGAAGGTCTCCATCCTCTCCACCGGCGGCACGGCCAAGCTGCTCTCGCAGAATGGCATCGCCGTCACCGAGGTGGCGGAATACACCGGTTATCCGGAAATGCTGGACGGGCGCTTGAAAACGCTGCACCCGATGATCCACGGCGGGCTCCTCGCCAGGCGCGATGCGCCCGAGCACATGGCAGCGATCAAGGATGCGGGGATCGAGCCCATCGACCTGGTGGTGGTCAATTTATACCCCTTCACGCAGACCGTAGCCAAGCCCGGCTGCAAGTTGGCGGAGGCGATTGAGAACATCGACATCGGCGGTCCCACGATGCTGCGCTCGGCGGCCAAGAACTACTCAGGCGTCGCGGTGGTGGTGGATCCGGCCGATTATCCGGCGCTGATCGAGGAATTGACAACGAGCGGCGGCAGGGTCGGCATGGACACGCGTTTTGCGCTGGCGAAGAAGGTATTCACGCACACGGCGGCCTACGATGGCGCCATCAGCAACTATCTCACCGGGCTCGACGCCGAGCACATCAGCTGCGAATTCCCGGAGCGCCTGACCGTGCAGTTCGCGCGCGTCCAGGGCATGCGCTACGGCGAGAATCCGCACCAGAGCGCCGCTTTCTACCGCGATATCGAGCCGGCGCCGGGCAGCCTCGCGAGCTATACCCAGTTGCAGGGAAAGGAACTGTCCTACAACAACGTCGGCGACGCCGACGCCGCGTGGGAATGCGTGAAGACATTTTCCGAACCCGCCTGCGTCATCGTCAAGCACGCCAACCCCTGCGGTGTTGCCATCGGAAAATCCTTGCTCGACGCCTACCAGCGTGCTTTTGCGACCGATCCGACATCGGCTTTCGGCGGCATCATCGCCTTCAATCAGACGCTGGACGGCACCACCGCCGAAGCCTTGGGCAAGCAGTTCGTCGAGGTGGTGATCGCGCCCGAGTACGATGCGGCTGCGCGTAAGTTTCTGGAATCCAAGACCAACGTGCGCGTCCTCGCGGTTCCGCTCGCAGCGGGCGCAAACCGCTACGACTTCAAGCGCGTCGGCGGCGGCCTCTTGGTGCAGACGCCCGACACGAAGAATGTGGGCGCAGCCGAGCTGCGCGCGGTGAGCAAGAAGAAGCCGAGTGCGGAGCAACTGCGCGATCTGCTGTTCGCCTGGCGCGTGGCCAAGTTCGTCAAGTCGAACGCAATTGTATTTTGCGGCAGCGGCTGCACGCTCGGCGTCGGAGCGGGGCAGATGAGCCGCGTCGACAGCGCGCGCATCGCAGCGATCAAGGCGCAAAATGCCGGATTGTCGCTGGAGGGTTCGCTCGTGGCGTCGGACGCGTTCTTTCCTTTCCGCGACGGCGTGGACGTAGTGGCCCAGGCGGGCGCCAAGGCCATCATTCAGCCTGGCGGCAGCATGCGCGACGGGGAAGTGATCGCCGCGGCCGACGAACTCGGCCTGGTGATGGTGTTTACCGGACACCGCCACTTCAGGCACTAAGACAATGGTACAAAATGAGGGGCCGAGGAAGGGGTGGGACCCTTCCTTTCCCGCCCGGCTGCCCTCATACCCCCCTAAGTGTTGCATCGTCGTGGCAGCGCTGGAAGCCGGAACTGCGGCATGCCTTTGCGCCGCTGTGACGCTGCCTGCAATCTCCGCAATCCATGAAACTGCTGGTCATCGGTAGCGGCGGCCGCGAGCACGCGCTGGCGTGGAAGCTCGCACAGTGCGCGCGCGTGCAGAAGGTCTACGTTGCGCCGGGCAATGCAGGCACTGCGCTCGAGCCGGGTCTGGAAAACATCCCGATCAGCGACCTGGCGAAGCTCGCCGACTTCGCGCAGGAAAACGCGGTTCACCTCACCGTCGTCGGCCCCGAGGGGCCGCTCGCGGCGGGCGTGGTAGATCTGTTCCAGGCGCGCGGCCTCAAGATCTTCGGCCCAACCAGCGCCGCAGCGCAGTTGGAAAGTTCCAAGGAGTTCGCCAAGCAGTTCATGCAGCGGCATCGCATCCCCAGCGCTGGCTTTGCCAGCTTTGGCGATGCGAAACAGGCGCACGCCTATGTGAATGACAAAGGCGCGCCGATCGTGATCAAGGCGGACGGCCTGGCGGCGGGCAAGGGCGTGGTGGTGGCAATGACGGTGAAGGAAGCGCACGACGCCGTCGACATGATGCTTATCGACAACAAGATGGGCGATGCCGGGGGGCGCGTGGTGATCGAAGAGCATCTCACGGGCGAGGAGGCAAGCTTCATCGTCATGTCCGACGGCGCGCACGCGCTATCGCTCGCCACCAGCCAGGATCACAAGCGCCTGAAGGATGGCGACACCGGGCCCAACACGGGCGGCATGGGCGCCTACTCGCCCGCGCCCGTGGTGACACCCAAGCTCCACGCGCGCGTGCTGCGCGAGATCATCATGCCCACCATCCACGGCATGGCGCAGGAAGGCATTCCCTACAGCGGTTTTCTCTACGCCGGCCTGATGATAGACGCCGCGGGCAATCCGAAGACGCTCGAATTCAATTGCCGCATGGGCGATCCGGAAACGCAGCCCATCATGCTGCGCTTGAAGTCCGACCTGTACGACCTCTTCGAGCACGCCTGCGCCGGCACGCTCGAAGAGGTCGAGGTCGAGTGGGACCGGCGCACGGCCCTCGGCGTGGTGCTCGCCGCTGGCGATTACCCCGGCTCACCCAAAAAGGGCGCGGTCATCAGCGGGCTCGCGAAACACTCGGAACAAGACGACGACTGCAAGGTATTTCACGCCGGCACGGCGCTCGATGGCGACAAGGTGGTGGTCAGCGGCGGGCGTGTGCTCTGCGTCACGGCACTAGGCGACAGCGTCAAGATAGCGCAACGCCGCGCCTATCAGGCGCTCGAAGCCATCCATTTCGACGGCATGCAGTACCGCCGCGACATCGGCCATCGCGCCCTGGCGGCAAAAAAACACTAGGCGCCAAGTCGCGCGCGGGCTTTGTGCGCTAGACTTCGTTCATGGCGTTTCTTGCGACTTTGCATCTCCTCGTCCGGGTCGGATCGCGATGAATCCGGCTGCCGTCAGCGACTATCTGCTCGGCCTGCAACAGCGCATCGTCGCAGCCCTTGAGGCGCTTGACGGCAAGCCGTTCCGCGAGGACCGCTGGCTGCGTTCCGAGGGCGGCGGCGGCATCAGCCGCGTCATCGAGGAAGGCGGCATATTTGAGCGCGGCGGCGTGAATTTCTCGCACGTCGAGGGCGCGGGGCTGCCAGCGTCGGCGAGCGCGTCCCGCCCCGAGCTCGCCGGGCGCGCTTTCGCGGCGATGGGCGTGTCCTTGGTGCTGCATCCGCGCAATCCCTATTGCCCCACGGCGCACATGAACGTGCGCTTTTTCGTTGCGACCAAGGAAGCCGCTGAACCCGTGTGGTGGTTCGGCGGCGGCATGGACCTCACGCCCTATTATGGTTTCGCCGAAGATGCGCGGCATTTCCACCGCACCTGCAAGGACGCGCTCGACCCCTACGGTGCCGCGCACCATCCCAAGTTCAAGGCCTGGTGCGACCGCTACTTCTTCCTCAAGCACAGAAACGAGCCGCGCGGCGTGGGCGGCGTGTTCTTCGACGACCTGAACCAGCCGGATTTCGAAACCTGCTTCGGCCTCGCGCGCAGCGTGGGCGATCATTTCATCGACGCCTACCGGCCCATCGTCCTGCGGCGCAAGGATACGCCCTACGCTGAGCGCGAGCGCGATTTCCAGGCCTACCGCCGCGGCCGCTACGTCGAATTCAATCTCGTCTACGACCGCGGCACGCTGTTCGGCCTGCAATCGGGCGGCCGTACCGAAGCGATCCTCATGTCCCTGCCACCCGTGGTGAAATGGCGCTACGACTGGAAGCCCGAGCCTGGCAGCGAGGAGGAAAAGCTGTACCGGGAGTTCCTGGTGGCAAAGGATTGGATCGAAGCGTAGTTCCACGCTTGCCGAATGCAACGCGTTTCGTCGCCCCACCGCGCGTGCTGGCGACCGCAACGGACTCGACGGGGATGGGCAAATAGTATTCGGTCTGTGGAAGGCCGCTCCATGAGCGCCGCTCAAGGGACAGGTCGGCCGCGTATAGCCGGGGCATGCCATGTCGGACAAAGCGCTCAGATACATCATCGCAGCAGTGATCGCATTGCTGCTCGTCTTTCAGATCGGCCACCTGATCGCGGACCTCTTCGGCATGGCATGGGGTGCTGTGTCCGCAGTCGCCGTAGGGGCGGTTTCATTCGTTTCGGCACGCCTCGCCAAATCCGGGCTCAAGAGCAGTTTCTGGTTTCTTCTCCCCACGCTTTTATTTACCGTGCTTCCGATCGGCTTCATGATTTGGAAGGCAATAACGTCGGATGCACGCTGGTTTGAGCGCATGGCAGAACTCACGCCATTCATCATCGGCTTCGGCGCGCCGATTATCCTGTTGTTGATCGCGTACTTCGAGCTGCGCAGGAGAACGCTCAAGGATTGAGTTCGCGTTCGGGCGAATTGGCTGCCAAAGACCGCGTTCGGTCGCTCTTGCTGAACATCGAGCGTCTGCGCGTAGGCGACCGCCTCGGAGCCCTTGCCCGTACTTGCCCCTACGCGGCATAGGCTGCCCGCGGCTGTTCGGCGCGCCTAAGCGGATCTGAGGCGCGCCCGTCTAGCGGGCTGCGCACCCCGCGGCCACCTTTGTTCATGACATGCGTGTAAATTAAATGTGCAGATGCGCAGCGTGTTGGCCGATCATCGATCGACGTTGCGCCGGCGCAGGAAATACGCTTCAAGCTCAGCCTCGCTGATTTGCTCCGGCGCCTTGCATTAGAACTCGCACAGCATGCGCAGCGCCCGACTGTGGGCTTCCTGCGTGCGGCCGGCTTTGCCGTTGAGCGCAAGGGCATCGATTGATTTTTGATACCACTCTGTCATCATGACGATTCTCCTAGATAAGAAATGGGAAACCCGCCGCAACAAAAAGGCGGTCCGAGAAGGAGAACAGAGATGCACAGGCCAAGCCAAGACTTTGACTCGCCCAGTTGATGCCGAAGAACGGACTACATCAGTGTGCGCAATACGCTGCCGCGAAGCGGCCATCTTGAACTAGCTGCTGCAGCCGACGCGCTGAAGCGCGCGGCTGAGCGCCACGTTGGGCCTCTGCGCGCCTGCCGGTAGGTCCTACGCACAGCTTGCCGTGTTCCTCAAGCGCCTAGCGGCTTGCGGCGTAGCTACGATGTAGCTACACTGATTTCCATGCCAGCCCTCCGATTCGAATGGGACAACCGTAAAGCTGCGGCAAATCTACGCAAACACGGCGTTTCCTTCGACGGGGCAAGGTCAGTCTTCTTCGATGAACAGGCTCGATTGATTGACGATCCCGACCATTCCGAGGAGGAAGATCGATTTGTTCCGCTCGGTCTGAGTGGCGCCCTCCGATTGCTGCTGGTCTGTCACTGCTATCGGAGCGAAGGTGAGCTTATCCGAATCATCTCCGCGAGAAGGGCGACACGCACGGAAGCGAAGTTCTACAGGTGAAGGTGCCATATGCGCAAAGAGTACGATTTCTCGAAGTCTAGGAAGAATCCATATGCCGCGAAGCTGAAGAAACAAATCACGCTCCGACTCGACGAGGTGGCGATTGAATACTTCAAGTCAATCTCCCAGGACGTCGGGATCCCTTACCAAAGTTTGATCAATCTATATCTTCGCGAATGCGCTGCCTCAAATAGGAAGCTCAACCTTCAGTGGAAGTGATTGGCAAGATCCTGTTGGTGATGCTGTGACCCAACAACACCACGTTGGGCATCACAGACTCACCCTGTTCAAGGAGACTGATTGAATGCTTAAAGGCGGATGTTTTTGCGGGCGGGTTCGCTATGAGGTGGTGGGCACGCCCGTTCATGAGACAAACTGCCACTGTTCGATTTGCCGTCGCACCACGGGCGCTGCGTTCGTCACCTGGTTCAGTGTGCCGCGTTCTCAGTTCCGGCTCGTATGCGGTGAGCCGACTCGGTTCAAATCGACGGCAAAAGGCACGCGCAGCTTCTGTCCGAAGTGCGGCACGCAGCTAACTTTTGAGCACGACGACTTCGTAGACGAAATCGATGTCACGACGTGTAGCCTTGATGATCCAGATGCGTTGCCGCCGAAAGACCACACGCGCACGAGTAGCAAGCTGAATTGGGTCGAGCTGACCAATCGGCTGCCTGAGTACCAAGAAAGTCGGCAGGAAGGATCGTGACGCCCAATCGCGTAGGGACCGGCTTTTAACCGGCCGGTAGTGTCCGGGAAATCGGGGGAAGCCCACTTATGGGCAATTGCTGCAACGACGAATGCGGGCTCGAGATCCTGCGAGAACGTCAAAGCGGGACGCTTAAGGCCGTCCTCACCATCAACGCGGTCATGTTTTTTGTCATTGTCGGTGCCGGGCTATACGCGGGATCCACCGCGCTGCTCTCGGATAGTCTGGACAATCTGGGTGACGCCGTCACTTATGCGCTCAGCCTCTACGCGGTTGGACTTGGTGCCCGGACAAAAGCGCGCGTGGCCCTTTTCAAAGGCCTGCTCATCCTTCTTGCCGCCTTTGTCGTGATCGGACAGATTGGCTTTAAACTGTTGCACCCGGCTGTACCGGTGTTTGAGATGATGGGCATTTTTAGTCTGCTTGGGTTGGCGGCGAACGGCGCTTGTTTGGCTCTTTTGTGGCGGCACCGCAACGAAGACATCAACATGAATTCCGTGTGGGAATGCTCTAGAAACGACATTGCCTCGAACCTTGCCGTATTGCTCGCCGCCGCCGGAGTCTGGGCCATGGCATCGGGTTGGCCGGACTTGGTAGTAGCCTCTTGCCTGGTCATACTGTTTTTGCGGTCCGCAGCCAGAGTCTTGTCCGCGGCGCGCACTGAGCTTCATGGAACAGCCCCCTAACCCGCTCAACGCGGACGTTGAGGTTGTAGAAAAGCCCGACTTCTTGATCTTCGCTCCCGCAAACCATTAATCTGTAGGACAGCAAGAACGCGAAAACAATTTTTTCGGTCTCGTTAGGCCGTTAGAGAGATCACATGATTGAGTTGCTTTTGGACCCGCAGGTGTGGATGGCGTTTCTTACGCTTACCGCTCTCGAACTCGTGCTCGGAATCGACAATATCATCTTCATTTCGATCCTGGTTGATAAGCTCCCGCGGGAGCGCCGTGACTTAGCGCGCAGGGTTGGCCTGTTCCTCGCCATGTTCATGCGCATCGGGCTTTTACTCGTTCTTTCCTGGATTGTTGGAATGACTGAGCCGCTTTTCTCTCTATTGCGGCAGGAAATTTCTGGCCGCGATCTGGTACTGATCGCCGGTGGTCTTTTTCTAATCTGGAAGAGTACCAAGGAGATCCACCAGCTATTGGAGGGCGAAAAAGGTGAAGCTTCGGCGGCGGTCCGTGCCACGTTATCCGCCGTTATTCTTCAAATCACGATCATTGACCTTGTCTTTTCCCTAGACTCGATCGTTACGGCGGTGGGAATGGTGGACCAAGTGGAGGTGATGATCGCAGCTGTCATCGTTTCCGTGCTGCTTATGATGGTCTTTTCCGGCGGGGTCGCGCGCGTCGTCTCAGAGCATCCGACGATCAAGATGCTCGCCCTTGCTTTCTTGGTAGTCATTGGCGTCGTGTTGATCGCTGACGGCTTTGATCACCATGTTCCGAAAGGCTATGTGTACTTCGCCATGGCGTTCTCAGTCGCTGTCGAGGCGCTCAACCTCCGAATGAAGAAGCGCGCACTTCGCCCAGCCGAGTTACACGAACGCTACACGCGCGACGTCTGATGGGGCCATGCTCCTCTGAACGGCGCAACCCGCACATGAACGCGGCCCCTCGACAGCAGCGTTGTGCGCCGCCGTTTCGGGCCGGTTATGCGCGGCGTTATGCCGCACGAAACAAGCGCACTTGACATGCTTGTGGCGAATGCGCTATTGGTCCATGTAGTTCAAGCTGCACCTCACGATTACAGGAAGCCATGAAATGAAGGAATTCCGTCCTGCAAAGAAACGAGTCGACGTCTCGGTGGGCGAGTCCGTGCGCATCCCGCGCGCGCTGCAGGAGCTGAGCCAGACCCAAACACCGCACCGGGCGCGGCGGCGGGCTCGCGGCCAGGCGGTATAGAACATGAAAGAATTGCGCCGCAAAGACCGTGCTATCCCGGAAGAGGAAGCAATAGCCATATTGCACAAGGCGGAATATGGCGTGCTGTCGAGCGTCACCGCAGACGGAAAACCTTACGGTGTGCCTCTGAGCTTTTGCCTCATCGATCGGTGCCTATATTTTCATTGTGCGGTTGAGGGTCAGAACATTGACAATATCAGGCAGAACAATTCTGTCTCATTTTGCGCTGTCCAAAATACAGAGGTATTGCCGGATAAATTTGCCACCAAGTACGAGAGCGTAATAGTCGCAGGCGAGGTCGAAGAAGTGTTTGATCTGAATAAACAGATTGCCCTGGAAGGACTATTGCATAAGTACTCTTCTGAATTCTTCGACAAAGGGTTGAAATATATCGAGGGGTTAAAGGAGAAGACCAGGGTATTCAAAATTGCTATCGCTGAATTGACTGGCAAGGCACGCAAATGATGATCCCGCCTGACAATTCGTTCCACCCGACATAAGACCCTCATCCGATAGTGTGGATAGCTCGACCTCGCGCTCGAGGACGTTTGCGCGACGGTACCGGCCGGGCATAAGAAGGTCCCGCGCTATACGGCTTCGGGCGCTGCGCAAGCGGCGCTTCGCGTCACGCGCCGCCCTACATTGAACTCATAGGCCAGAGCGCGCTCCAAGCTTGGCCAGGGGGCGCTTATCGGCGGCCGAGTGCCCGCACCGGCACGCAGCCGATCTCGGAGGTAACGCCATGAAACCGCGCATCAAGGTCATTACGCTAGGCGTCGGCGATTTGCACAAGTCCCTCGCCTTTTACCGCGACGGCATGGGCTTGCCGACCGAGGGGATCATCGGCGCCGAATTCGAGGACGGCGCCGTCGTCTTCTTCAACTTGAACGGCGATTTGATCCTGGCGCTGTATCCGCGGCCGGCGCTGGCGAAGGATGCCAAGCTGTCGGTGGGTCCGCGCAGCGCGGCGGAATTCGCCATCGGCCACATCGTGGGATCCAGGCAGGAAGTCGATGCGGTGATGAAACAGGCGCAGGATGCGGGCGGCACGATCACTGACCCAGCGCACGATCGCTTCTGGGGAGGCTACGCGGGCTACTTCCAGGATCCGGACGGACATCTGTGGGAAATCGCGTGGAATCCTCAATGGGAAGTCAAGGATTGAGCGCCGCGCAAAGCGCGTGCCGCGCTCGGCTGCGAGCGCGGTCGATCATGAATCTTCGGCCGCAGGAGCGTCTCGCACCATGCTGCGCGTAGGCCTCATATCTGACACGCACGGGCTGCTCCGGCCCGAAGCGAAAGCCTTGCTGCACGGTTGCGACTACATCGTGCACTGCGGTGATATCGGTGCGCCGGAGATCCTCGATGAACTCGCCGCGCTCGCGCCGTTGACTGCGGTACGCGGCAATAACGACATAGGCGCATGGGCCGATCGGCTCCCCGAAACGCAAATCCTCGAGGTCGGTGCGCTCTGTTTGTATGTCATTCACGACCTCGCGCAGATCGACATCGAGCCCGTCGCCGCAGGTGTGCAGGTCGTCGTATCCGGGCACTCGCACCAACCATCGGTCGAGGAACGCAGCGGCGTTCTGTTCGTCAACCCGGGCAGTTCCGGGCCGCGCCGCTTCAGGCTTCCGATCGCCGCGGGCGAGCTCAACGTCAGCGGAAGTTCGGTTTCCGCGCGTATCGTGGAGTTCGAGGTGGGCGCGCGCGGCCAGCGCGATCGTTGACAGGAAGGGGGCGATGCCCCTATTGCGCCACGGCGCTAGTTCTTGTCGTGCACCTGCCGGCTGTCCGCCGGCGCCTCCCCGCGTTCGGTCATGCCGTAGTCGCGCATGACGCTCGCGACGCGCAGCCGGTAATTGGCAAATACGCCGCCGCGGCCGCGCGCCTGCGCCAGACGATGCCCTTCGAATTGGCGCCAGTTCTTCACCGCCTCCTCGTCGCGCCAGAACGAAATCGACAGCAGTTTGGCATCATCGGAGAGGCTGACAAAGCGCTCGATCGAAATGAAACCGTCCTGCTTTTCCAGTTGCGGCCGCAGCGCGCTAGCGAGATCCAGGTATTCCTGCTTGCGCCCGGGTGCCGGGGTCACTTCAAAAATGACTGCGATCACATATCCCTCGCTGGATGAGGCAGGGCGCGGGCCCCGCTTTGCCGCTACTGCGGCAGCCCCGCATCGGCACTGGCGCGGTAATGCCGGTTGGCGTCCTCGGCTTTGCCGATGCGCTCATAGAGTTGCGCCAGCGCGACGTGCGCGCTGCGGCTCCGTCCCTCGGACAGGCTCGCCTCAAGGTAGCTCCGCGCCTTCCCCCACAGCTCCTGCTGCAGGCACAGGCGCCCGAGCGTCAACAGCAGCGCGCTCTCGCGCGGTCGCGACTTCAGCCATTTCTCCGCGCGTTCGATCTGCGCCAACACATCGGCGCCCATGCACTCCCCGTAGAGCAAAATCAACTCCTCGCTCCATTGCGCGTCGAGGGCGGCTGCGACGATTTGGTGGGCGTACCCGCAATCGCCAAGCGCGATGAACAGTTGCGCCGCCGTGCGTGCAATGCGTGCGTCGAGCTTATCTTCCGTGCGCTGCCAGCACGCGGCAAGCCGCGCCGCATCTCCGGCCTGTTGGCGCAGCGCCTCGATTTGGGCGGTGAGGCGCAGTTGCACCGCCGCAATTTCGGCGAGCGCCCCGCGTTTGCCCAGGCTCGTCGCCAGGCGCTTCACCTCTTCCCAATGTCCGAGGCGCTGATGCGCTTTCATCAGCATGCGCTGGGTCGCAATGCGTTTGGGCCCGCTGCGGTCGAGCTCGCGCAAGACGACTAGGGCATCTTCAAAGCGGCGATCGTCGAGCAACAGGCTTGCGTGTACGGCCAGCCGTGCTTGGCGTGCGTCGCTATCGTGGCGCTCGGCTCGCGTGAGCCATTGGTCGCGCCGCTCGAATTCGCGCAGCTCGCTGGCAGCGCGCGCTGCGATTAACGCCGAGAGGGCCGGCGCCTGCGCGAGTTCGTAGGCCTCGCCGGCAGACTTCTCGGCGCGGGTAAAGCGCCCTTCGAACAGGGCCTGCAACGCAGCGAGCATCGCCGCCTGGGCCTTCTCGCTGCGGCGGCGCAAGCGGAACGCGCGCACGTGCAGCGGCAGGCGCAGCGTGTGCATAACCAGGCGCAATAGCATATAGCCGAACGCAAAGCCCGCGATTCCGAGCAGGATGGCCAAATTAAGCGAAAGCTCGGCGCGATAGGGCGGAAACACGAGGATGGCGTAACCGTCATTGAGACGCGCCGCGAGCGACAGGCCCACCGCAAGGGCGAACACCGCCAGCACCCACATCAAGCCGCGCATCTCAGGCCCCGTCCGCTCGACTCATCGCTGGGCCTTGTCGCGCACCACCTTGAAATTGCGCACCGCCGCCAGGCTCTCGCTGATGCTCGGCAAGTCCACATTCATGGCGCCCGCCGCAAGCTGCTTCAGGCTGGCGAGCGCCGTCATAGTAGGTTTGGCGCGCGTGTCGTAATAGCGTGCCACCCAGGTGCTCGCCGTTTCCAGATCCGAGCGAAAGCGCGCCGGGTCGCGCGCGAGCAGCGCCTGGCGCGCGTTAAGCAGCCGCAGCTTCAGATTCTCGCGCAGAAAGTACGCCTGCGTCGGCACGAGCAGCGCTGCGTCTGGCTTTTCCATATTGTGGATACGAACCAACTGTCTCATGTCGCTCCACACCTCTGCGAGCACGCGCGCCCAGACACCGCTCCCCCCCGCCGCTGCGGCAGGCCCGGGCGCCGCCTGCACACGTTGGTCGAATTGCAGCGGCAGGGCGTCGACACCGGCTATCAAATTGTCGAGCCGCAGCGCCATGCCCGCAATGTCGATATTGGGCGCGGCTTTCAGGCGCTCGATATCGCGATTGAGCACGCGCCGCAGCGGAATGAACTGCGGACGGTCGGGGCGCGCCAGGCGCCCCTCGGCGGTCTGCAGCGCGAGCAATGCCGCCTGCACGTTGCCGGCGAGCTGCAGCTGCTGCGCTGCCACCGTCAGGATTTGCTCGATCTCGGCCAGTGCCCATTCGTCCCGGCTGCGCGCCAGCTCCTGATACAGCGCTTCCAGTGCCACCTGTTGGCTCTGCGACTCGGCCATCTTGTTATCGAGCACGGTGAGTTTTGCCTGTGCTTCGCGCACCGTTTCCTGCGCCTGCTTGGCCAATACCAGGCTTTCGCCCGCCACTTTATCGCTTGCGCGCAGGCGCTGGCCCAATTCCTCGCGGATGGCGCCGATCTGGCTGCGGCTGTCGTACCACTGCAGGCCGACCACGACGATCGCGCCGATGAGCGTGAGGATGACTGGGCTGCGCCAGACCGGCGCTGAAGGCTCGCCCTTGCTGTGAGCGCTCGGTTGCGTCGGCGGCGGCGGCTCCGCGGCGGGTTTGGCTAATTCTGCGTCGCTTTCGTTCATTTGCGTCAGGTCGACTTTGACAGTGTCACACTTTAGCAAAAAAAGCGGACAGTCCTTTGATCATCCCCTCGTCACCCGCTTCGGTCAGCACTACAGTCTGCACGCCCAAGCTACGCGCAACCGTCGCGATACGTTCGTGCGGAGCGAAAAGCGGGGTTTGTTCCAGGCAGCGCCGCCCCGCCGCGCCCAGCATCTCGCTCAAATTCGCCAGGCCTTCACTCGAGGACACCGTAAGCGCATCAAGGCCGTGCTGCGAACAGAGCGCGAGCAGCTGCGCCGCATCGGCCTCGGGACGGCAACGCCGGTAACATTCCGCGTATTCGACTGTAGCGCCGCGCGTTGCGAGCGTGTCGCCCAGCAGTTCGCGCCCGCCGTCGCCACGAAAGATCACCACGCGCTTGCCCGCAATGTCTTTCAGCTCGGGTAGATCGAGCAAGGCTTCGCTGTCGAAGCCGCTCCTGGGTACGATCACCGCGCCAAAACCATAGCGCGCCAGAGCGCGCGCGCTGGCGCGGCCGACCGTGGCGACGCGCAGGCCTGCCGGCCAGGCACGCCGCGCGTGCACTAGATCGAGCGCCTTCTGGACCGCGTTGGCGCTCACGAAAACGGCGAAATCGAATGCATCCAGTCGCTCGATCAGGGCAAAGAGCGGGCGCAAGTCTTCGGCATCGCGTATTTCCAGCACCGGGAACAGCAGTGGCTCGCCGCCGGCGGCGCGTATGAGCCCGGCCAGATGGCCCGCCTGGCCGGAGGGCCGCGTCACCACGACACGGCGCCCCGAGAGCGGGAGCGGGGTCATACAAGCGCGGCGAGGATGCGGTCTGCACCTTGTGCGCGCAGGTCGCCGGCGAGGCGTTCACCCAACGCTTCCGGCGCTGCGCACGGGCCGGAAACCCGCGCCCGCACTATTGTCGTGCCGTCCGGATTCGCCACCAGGCCGCTTAGTTCGAGAAGCTCGCCGCTGACGCTCGCGTATGCGGCGAGCGGCAACTGGCAACTGCCGCCGAGCGCCCGGCTCACCGCGCGCTCGGCGCGCACTGCGAGCTCGGTGTCGCGATGATTGAGCGCGGCGAGGCTAGCGGCGATGTCGCCGCGTTCGGCGCGATGCTCGATGGCGAGCGCGCCCTGCCCTGCGGCCGGGAGGCTTTGCTCGAGCGAAAGCAGCGAGCGAATGCGTGGGCCCAGGCCGAGGCGTCTCAAACCGGCGGCGGCGAGGATGATGGCGTCGTGATCGCCGCGGTCCAACTTGGATAGGCGCGTGTCGAGATTGCCGCGCAGACTGCTGACCGCGAGTCCTGGGTAGCGGCCGCGCAATTGCGCCTCGCGTCTCAGGCTCGAAGTTCCAACGACGGCTCCCACCGGCAATGCATCGAGATCGGCATAGTTGTTGGAAACGAATGCATCGCGCGGATCCTCGCGCTCGAGGATCGCCCCCAGGGCAAAACCCGCAGGCAGTTCCATCGGCACGTCCTTGGCCGAATGCACCGCCAGATCGGCGCGGCCCTCGGCCAGGGCCAGTTCCAGTTCTTTCACGAACAGGCCTTTGCCCCCGATCTTGGCGAGCGACGTGTCCAGGATTTCGTCGCCGCGCGTGGACAAGGCGAGGAGTTCGACCCGGCACTGCGGATACAACGCGCGCAGCCGGTCGCGCACATGCTCGGCTTGCCACAGGGCGAGGCGGCTCTGGCGCGTGGCGATGACTATACGATCAGGATGACTCACAAGAACGGCGGCTCGCGGCGTGTGTGGCGAGGCAGAATTTTAGCACGCCGCGCAAATCACATCGGGCGAAGATCGGGCGCCTCCATCGCATCAGCGCTCACCTGTTGTCGCCGCTCGATTGGACTATTCGCCTCCAGGCCGCCAGTCCGGCATTCAGCTCTGCGCCAGTTCCTTCACGACCGGCCACTGGCGCCGGCTCACGCCCAGCTTCTCAGCGCAGCCGTGCAAGAGCACGACCCAATTCTGCTCGCTCTCTTGCGCATCCACGCGTTCGAATCCGCGTATGCGCGCCTTCGCCACCAGGCAGTTGCGGTGGATGCGCACGAAGACCTCGCGAAACTCCTGTTCCAGGTGGCTGAGCGATTCCTCCAGCAGGTATTCGCGCTCGTCGGTACGAACGGTGACGTACTTCAACTCCGCCTTGAGATAAAGGACATCGGTCAGCGCTACCAGCGTAATTCGCCCGCGCTCGGGCACCGACAGATATCGGCGCGGTTCCTGTTCCACGGCACGCAGCGCGTCGCGCTCCGGGGCCGCGAGGTTGCGCGCGCGCTCGAGCGTAGCCTGCAGGCGCGCGCGGCGCACTGGCTTCAGAAGATAGTCAAGCGCATGCAATTCGAATGCCTGGATCGCATATTCGTCGTAAGCGGTGACGAAAACAATAGCAGGCGGCCGCGCGAGCGCCAATGCATGGCGCGCGAACTCGATGCCGCCCATCTGCGGCATGCGAATATCGACCAGCACCAGATCCGTGGCGGTCGATTCAAGCAGCGCCAGTGCCTCCCGCCCGTTGGCCGCTTCGCCCACCACCTGCGCCGGTACGAACGCCGCGCAATCGGCGATCAATTCCTTAAGGCGCGTGCGCGCCGGCGCCTCGTCGTCGACGAGAAGCACGCGTAGGGCCGCGCTCACTCCTTCTTCCTGTAGGGCAGCACGATGCGGATCTCGAACTTCTCGCCCACCACTTCGGCGGAAAGGTTCGCCTCGACGTCAAAATGCAGCGCTAGGCGTTCACGAATATTGGCGAGCGCCATCCTATTGCCGGCGCGGTGCTGATACTCCGGGTGATAGGGATTGGCGAGCACAATCCGCACCTGATCTTTGTCGCCGGAGATGCGGATCTCCACGATTCCGGGCGCCGCGTCCGGCTCGATGCCGTGGTAGATCGCGTTCTCCACCAGCGGCTGCAGCAGAAGTTGCGGCACCAACGCGTCGCCCGGCAGCGTCTCCACATCCCAGGCGATTTTCAGACGCTCGCCCAGGCGCAGTTGTTCGAGGTTGAGGTATTGGCGGCACAGCGCCACCTCGTCGGCGAGCGTCGTCAAGCGTCGGTTGTCCTGCATCAGCGCGCGAAACAACTCCGCCAGATCTTCGAGCGCGGTTTCTGCGCGCCGCGGGTCGCGTCGCATGAGAGAGAGCACGGCATTGATGCTGTTAAAGAGGAAATGCGGCCGGATGCGCGCCTGCAAGGCCTGCAGCCGGGCATCTGCCAATGCCGGCGAGAACGCGCGATCGCGCCAGAAGAAATAGGCGATGATAAACGCCGTAAGCAGCAGGCACAGGAGCCATGCGCGTACCAGGCCGGCCAGCGTCGGTACCTCGCCCATCGCCACGCCGGTGCTCTGCACCAGCGTCGTGCAGACCAATTCCAGAAGCAGGATCACGGCAATGCCGCCGGCATAGGGCAAGCGCGAAAGCCACTTCGAGAGCGCGTACAGCGACACCAGCGACAAGAGCAGCACCGGTTCGAGCACGGCGGCAAGGTCGGCGAACTGTTGCGCAAACTCCGCGAGTCCGCGTGACTGCAGGAGCGCCGCGGCAAAGCCGGCGCCGTTGCCGAGCAAGAGGACGCGCACCGTAACGCCCAGATTGCGCAAATCCGGCAGCGAATCGGAGCGCGCATTATGATTTATACTTGACACGGACGTCGCGTTGAAAACTCCATTATCCACAAACGGCGCCTCTCCTAACCGACCCTTTTCGATTCTGACCGCATTCGCAGCAATGAGCAAGATCACACGCAAGAAGGCAGGCGCGACCGCCACCTGGTCGGGGCGCTTTGCCGAACCGGTGGCCGGCCTGGTGCAACGCTACACCGCCTCGATTTCTTTCGATAAGCGCCTGGCCGAGTACGACATCCGCGCCTCGCTCGCGCATGCGCGCATGCTCGCCGCCTGTGCGGTCATCTCGCGGCGCGATCTCGCCGCAATTGAATCGGGCATGAGAGCCATCCTTGCGGAAGTGCGCGGCGGCAAATTCAAATGGTCGCTCGCGAACGAAGACGTGCACCTCAATATCGAAAAGCGCCTTACTGCCTTGGTGGGCGACGCGGGCAAGCGGCTGCACACGGCGCGCTCGCGCAACGATCAAGTGGCGACCGATGTGCGCCTGTGGCTGCGCGACGCGATCGACGCGCTCGGCGCGCAGACCGCAGCGCTGCAACAGAGCTTGGTCGACCTGGCCGAAAGCCATGCCGGCACGGTGATGCCGGGCTTCACCCATCTGCAGGTGGCGCAGCCGGTAACTTTCGGCCATCACCTGATGGCCTATTTCGAGATGCTCGCGCGCGACCGGGAGCGGCTCGCCGACTGCCGCAAGCGCACTAACCGCCTGCCGCTCGGCGCCGCCGCGCTCGCCGGAACCTCCTATCCGATCGATCGCGCCATGGTGGCGCAAGAACTCGGCTTCGACAGCATTTGCGCGAATTCGCTTGATGCGGTCTCGGACCGGGACTTCGCCATCGAGTTCTGCGCCTGTGCGGCTCTCATCATGACCCATATCTCGCGCCTGGCGGAAGAACTGGTGCTGTGGATGAGCCCGCGCTACGGTTTCATTCGCCTGCCCGACCGCTACTGCACCGGATCATCGATCATGCCGCAGAAGAAAAACCCGGACGTGCCCGAACTCGCGCGCGGCAAGACCGGCCGCGTCGCCGGCAATTTGATGGCGCTGTTGGTCCTGATGAAAGCGCAACCGCTCGCCTACAACAAGGACAACCAGGAGGACAAGGAGCCGCTGTTCGACAGCGTCGACACGCTCACCGACACGCTGGCGATCTTCACCGACATGGTCGCCGGCATCGAAGTCGACGCGCGCGCGATGCGCGCGGCGGCGCTCGAAGGTTATTCGACCGCGACCGACCTCGCCGATTATCTGGTGAAGAAGGGCCTGCCCTTTCGCGACGCACACGAAGCCGTCGCGCGCGCAGTGCGCGCCGCCGAAGAGCGCGGCTGCGATCTGGCCGCACTCGGACTCGCGGATTTGCGCCGCTTCTCGCCGCTCGTCGGCGCCGACATATTCAAAGTATTGACGCTCGAAGGCTCGCTCGCGAGCCGCGATCACGCCGGCGGCACCGCGCCCAGACGCGTGCGCGCCGCGATCAAGCGCGCGCGCACGCGCCTGAATCAGGGCTTGCGCTAACGCGCTTCAGCCGGCGATGGAACAGATCGGCAAGTACCAGGTCGTAAGAAAGCTCGGAGAAGGCGCAACGAGCGCCGTGTATCTCGGCCACGATCCCTTCGCCAATCGCGACGTCGCGATCAAGGTCGTGTTCCCAGAGGCGCTTAAGAACGAAGACGACGAGCGCAAGCTATTCAGGAAGCTGTTCGTCACCGAAGCCTCGCTCGCCGGCAAGCTCATGCATCCGCACATCGTGCAAATCTACGACGCGGTGGTGGAGGAAGGCATGAGCTACGTGGTCATGGAATACGTCGACGGCGGCACGCTCGAACCGCACTGCAATCCGGACACATTGCTGCCGATCGCGAGGCTCCTCGAAATTATCTTCAAATGCACGCGCGCGCTGGATTTCGCCAACCGCGCCGGTGTCATCCACCGCGACATCAAGCCGGCCAACATCCTGCTGCACGACCAGACCGACATCAAGATTTCGGACTTCGGCTCGGCGCTGATGATGACAAGCGAAACGACGCAGGTGAGCGGCATCGGCTCGCCCGCCTACATGTCACCGGAGCAGATCAAGGATCATCCGCTCAACCTGCAGACCGATATCTATTCGCTAGGCGTGGTGATGTACCAGCTGCTGACCGCGCAGTTACCGTTTCAAGCAACCAACAATTTCAGCATGATGTACCAGATTACGAACGTCGAGCCGCCGCCGCCCTCCAGCCTGCGATCGCAAGTGTCGCCCGCGGTGGATCGGATCGTGAAGAAGGCGATGCACAAGGAGCTGGAGCAGCGCTACCAGACATGGGATGAATTCTCGCGCGATCTGACCGAGGCGATTCGATCGGCGGACGCCGCGCAGCAGAAGGAGGAATTCGCCGACAGCGAGAAATTCAATATATTGCGAGGAATGCCCTTCTTCGCCGATTTCAGCGACGCCGAACTGTGGGAAGTCATGCGCGTCAGCCACTGGGAGTACTGCAAACCGGGCAAGATCCTGATGCGCGAAGGCGAAACCGGCGATTTCTTCTGCCTGCTCGCCTCGGGCGAAGTGAAGGTGGTCAAGCAGGGCAAGCTGCTCAACATACTCAACTCCGGCGAGAGCTTCGGCGAGATGGCCTATATCTCGCGCGCGAGCGGCAGCGTGCGCAGCGCCCATGTCCTCACCCTGAGCGATGCGCGCGTCATCACCATACGCAACGCGGATCTGGACCGGGCCTCGGATATCTGCCGCCACAAGTTCGACCGCGCCTTCATGGCTATCCTGGTTGAACGCCTCTCGCACGCCAATATGCGGCTGATCGGCATCTAAGCGGGGCAGGCGGGGCTCCGCTACTCGCGCACGCCGGGCGCGGGCGCGAACCTCAGGCGCGCTTGCGCCGCAGCCGCACCGCGGCGGCGAGACCCTCGAGCACCTGCGCCGTTTCTTCCCAGCCTATGCATCCGTCCGTGACGCTCTGGCCATAGCGCATAGCCGCGCGCTCGTTCGCGATCGCCTGCTTCCCCTCGACCAGATGGCTTTCCAGCATCACGCCGCAGATGGCGCGGGAGCCACTCCCGACCTGGTCTGCGACATTGGCTGCGACCTCGGGCTGTTTGCGGTAGTCCTTGCCGCTGTTGCCATGGCTGCAGTCGACGATCATGCGTGGCGCGAGCCCGGCCTGCGACAAGGTAGCGGCTGCGCGGCGCACGCTCACAGCGTCGTAGTTCGGCTGCCCCTGCGCACCGCGCAATATGAGGTGGCCATTAGGATTTCCGGTACTCACGACGATCATCGCGCGGCCATCGAACGAGATCGACGGAAAGGTATGCGGCTCGGCCGCCACGAGAATGGCGTCCACCGCGGTCTGCACGCTGCCGTCGGTGGCGTTCTTGAAGCCCACCGGGGCCGAAAGCGCCGAAGCCATCTGCCGGTGCAGCGGACTCTCCACCGTGCGCGCGCCGATCGCGCCCCAAGTCAGCAATTCGGCGTAGTACTGCGGCGTCACCAGATCGAGAATTTCGGAGGCCGCAGGGACTCCCATGCGCGCACACTCGAGCAGGATGCGGCGCGCGCGGCGCAATCCCTCGCCGATGTTGCCGCGCCCGTCCAGGTCCGGGTCGTAGATCAGGCCCTTCCATCCCAGGCGCGTCCTCGGCTTCTCGAAATACACGCGCATGACCAGCAGCAGCGCGTCGCTCACGCCCGGCGTGAAGTCGCGCAGCCGCCGCGCATATTCGATTGCGGATTCGGAATCGTGGATCGAGCAGGGGCCGACGATCGTGAGCAGCCGGTCGTCCTCGCCGCGCAGGATGGCCTGCACGGCAGCGCGCGCTCGAACGATGTGCGCGGCTTCGGCCTCGGCGACCAGAAGATCGCGGTGCACCTCCCGCGGCGCGGGCAGAAGTTCCTCCCGCGCGATGTGGAGGTCTGAGATTTTCGTGGGCATCGCGATCCTGCGCGTCGCTTAGCGCGGCCGCATCACCGCAGTGACGGCACGTGCGCGCAACACGCTAGGCGTGCACACGCTTCACGCGCCCAGCAGTTTCTGCAACTCGCCCGACTGGTACATTTCGCCCATGATGTCAGAGCCGCCGATGAACTCGCCCTTGACGTAAAGTTGCGGAACGGTGGGCCAGTTGGCGTAAGTCTTGATGCCCTCGCGGATTTCAGGACTCTCCAGTACGTCCACAGTAAAGAATTCCTTTACGCCGCAGGCATTCAGTATGGCCACCGCATTGGCGGAAAAACCGCATTGCGGCGATTGCGGCGTGCCCTTCATGTAGAGCACAAGCGGATGGCCGCTAACCTGTTCCTTGATCAATTCTTGCGTGTCCATAAACAATTCCTTTGCTTATACCTGAGTATATTGCTCAGTTTTGAATTTTACCGTCTGCGCCCCCGGCGGTCAAACAAGGCGGAGCGCGTCCGGCGCTCACGCGCGATATTCCGGCCAGATCCGGCCAGGTTTGCACTGCGGTGTAGCCGCTTGAGCGCAACAGAGCGCGGCAACGCTCGGCCTGATCGTAGCCGTGTTCGAACATCAGCCAACCGCCCGGGCGCAGGTGCGACTTTGCGCTCGCGACGATGGCGCGGATGCAGGCAAGGCCATCCGCGCCGCCACTGAGCGCGGTGCGCGGCTCGAAGCGCACGTCGCCCTCGGTCAGGTGCGGATCAGCGGCCGCGACGTAAGGGGGGTTGGATACGACGAGATCGAAGCGCTCGCCGGCAAGCGCGCCAAACCAATCGCCGCGCAGAAACCTCACGCCTACAACGTGCTTCCGCGCATTCGCGCGCGCCACGGCCAGCGCCGCTTCTTCCATATCGACCGCAGTCAATTGCGCGCGCGGCCGCGCCTTCGCCAGTGCGACGGCGATGGCGCCGCTACCCGTACCCAGATCGAGGACGCGAACGGGTGCATCTTCTGGAATGCGCTCGAGCGCCAATTCCACCAGCAATTCGGTTTCAGGGCGCGGGATCAGGACGGCGGGCGTCACCTGGAATTCGAGGCCATAGAATTCGCGCGTGCCGAGAATGTAGGCGATGGGTTCGCCGCGCCCGCGCCGCTCGGCCAGCGCGGCAAATGACCGCTCGGTGGCTGCGTTCGCTGGTTCGCGCGCATGCGCGATCACCCAGGCGCGGCTTTTCCCCGTCACGCGCTCAAGCAGCATGTGCGCTTCCAGCGGCGGCAAGCCGCTCAACAGCACGAGTTGGGCGATGGACACCACTCAGGCCGCGGCTTCCTCGCCCAGGGTGGCAAGCTGCTCGGCCTGATGCTCGGCAGCAAGCGCCCCGGTCAGCTCGGCGAGGTCACCGTCCATGATGTCCTGGATCTTGTACAGCGTCAGATTGATGCGATGGTCGGTGACGCGACCCTGCGGAAAATTGTAGGTGCGGATACGCTCGGAGCGGTCGCCTGAGCCGATCAGGCTCTTACGCGCCGCCGCCTGCTTCGCCGCCTGCTCCCGCAATTGCTTGTCCATGATGCGTGCTGCCAACACCGACAGCGCCTGTGCCTTGTTCTTGTGCTGCGAGCGCCCGTCCTGGCATTCGACCACGATACCGGTGGGCAAATGCGTCACGCGCACTGCCGAGTCGGTCTTGTTGATGTGCTGCCCGCCGGCACCGGACGCGCGAAAGGTGTCGACGCGGATTTCCGCGGGATTGAGCACGACGTCGCTGACCGCGTCTGCTTCCGGCATCACCGCGACGGTGCAGGCCGAAGTGTGGATGCGGCCCTGGGTCTCCGTTGCCGGCACGCGCTGCACGCGGTGGCCGCCCGACTCGAACTTGAGTTTGGAGAACACGCCCTGCCCTATGATCTTGGCGATCACCTCTTTGTAGCCGCCGATTTCCGACGGACTCGCCGAGATCAGCTCCACCTGCCAGCGGTTGCGCTCGGCGAAGCGCGTATACATGCGAAACAGGTCGCCTGCGAACAGCGCCGACTCGTCGCCGCCCGTGCCGGCCCGGATCTCGAGAAAGGTATTGCGTTCGTCGTTGGGATCCTTGGGCAAGAGCTGCTTTTGCAGTTCGATTTCGATCGCCGCCATGCGCTCCTTCGCTTCGCGCATCTCGGTCTCAGCGAACGCCTTCATCAGTGGATCGGCGAGCATCTCCTGCGCCGTATGCGCGTCCGCCTCGGCCTGCTTGAAAGACTCGAAGAGCTTCACGATCGGGGTGATCTCGGCATGCTCGCGCGTGAGCTTGCGATAGCCGTCCAGGTCGTGCACCACGTCTTCGCTGGACAAAAGACGCGTGAGCTCGTCCAGGCGGCGTGCGAGCTGCTCCAATTTTGCGGCAATAGAGGGCTTCATGGGGGAAAGCGCAGAAACCGTAGCCGGCTAGCGCGGGCTGCGGATCTGGTACAGGCGCGAGACCAGCTCGGTGAGCCGGCTGCGCTCTTCAGCGGAAGCTTCGTTGAGCGCCTGCGTAGGCGCATGCATCAATTTGTTGGTGAGTCCGTGCGACAGCGCTTCCAGCACCTGTTTCGGATCGTCGCCGCGCGCGAGCAGCTTGAGCGCGCGCTGCACTTCCTCGGCGCGCGCTTCCTCTGCGTGGCCACGCAGTGCGCGTATGGTCGGCACCAGGTCGCGCGTGGACAGCCAGTGCAAGAAACTGCCGACGCTGGTCTCGATGATCGCCTCGGCTTGGGCCACCGCCGACTGGCGCGCGCCGGCCCCGGTCTTCACCATCTGCCCCAGATCGTCCACGGTGTAAAGAAACACATCGTCCATTTCCGCGACTTCGGGCTCGATGTCCCGCGGAACCGCCAGGTCCACCATGAACATGGGCCGGTGGCGACGCGCCTTGATTGCGCGCTCCACCGTTCCCTTACCGAGGATGGGGAGCGAACTTGCAGTGCAGGAGACGACAATATCGTACTCGTGCAGCTGCTCGGGCAGCTCACGCAGCTCGATGGCGTTGCCCGTGAAACGGTGCGCGAGCGCGCGCGCCCGCTCCAGCGTGCGGCTCGCGACGGTAAGGGTGTGCGGCTGCTGCGCGGCGAAATGCGTAGCGCACAACTCGATCATCTCGCCCGCGCCGATGAACAGTATCTTCTGCTCTCTCAAGCTGGGGAAAATGCGCGCGGCCAGCTTTACCGACGCCGCCGCCATCGATACGACGTTGGCGCCAATCTGCGTGTTGGTGCGCACTTCCTTCGCCACCGCGAACGAGCGCTGGAACAGCTTATGCAGCAGCGTCCCGAGGGTGCCCGCCGATTCGGCCTGACGCACGGCCTCCTTCATCTGGCCCAGTATCTGCGGCTCGCCCAGTACCATGGACTCGAGGCCGGAGGCGACGCGAAACGCGTGGCGCACCGCCTGTTCCTTGGGCAGCGTGTACAGGTATGGCTTGAGTTCCTGCGGCTTCACGCGCTGGTACTCGGCCATCCAGGACAGTGCCTCCTGTGGCTCCGTTGCAGCCAAGTACAGCTCGGTACGATTGCAGGTGGAAAGGATCGCCGCCTCTCGCACCGGCTTGGTCTGCGTCAGCTCGCGTAGCGCCCCCTGCAATTTTTCGGCGTGAAACACCATCTGCTCGCGGATCGCGAGTGGGGCGGTGTTATGGTTCAAGCCGACGGCGTAAAGCTGCATTTCGCTTCAACTTCCCATGGAAGGGAACTCAAGTGCTGAGGCAGATCAGCGCCCCAGAGGTTCCTCGGACGCTAATTATAAGCCAAGTCAATAGCTTAGTTCTAGCCGACCTTTGACCTGGATCAAGTCGTTGATTATGGGGTGCCACGCGAGCGCATTTGCCGCTGCCTGGTCCCGGCTATGAACCTTTCACGGCCAAGCCACAGCGACACTCGCCGACTTTGCCATAAGCATCAACGACAAAGCTTGCGTTGCCATCGTTAATTGGGGGTGCTGGTTTACCCTAATTGCCCGCTAGCCGCAATAAGGGGATATTAGCGTGTTCTGATTGGCCCCTTAGTCCACCGTTGCCAGTTAGAGCGTTGGCATGTTGGGGTGGACTTGGCACTGGTGGGAGCCGCTTCACGGGCACATCAGCAATGGAGGTTGGCTTATGGGCGCCTGGATAACGAAATTTTTGATCAACCGGTTTCTCTACATGCTGCTTCTGATTATATTGTGCTTTGGCATTTTCCCTTTCATTGTGTTGTTCACCCTCACCATGTGGATGGCCGGGATCTGGGATAAGTTTTCGCCAAAGTCAAAAATTGCCCCTAAGATTGAAAGGGTTTGGGACGTCATCGGGATACCGTATGACGCCCTGGTAAAATTGGTGGGCTAAACACCCCGTTTGCGGCTTGTCGTCGTAGGCTTGCAGTTGGCGCCACACTTGCCTGCGGCGTAAGCCCTCGCGCCAGTTATGCGGGGACCGCCGAGTCTTACGCGTCCCAACCCGACCGACTGATTGGATCCTAGCCAATACACCGCACGCGGCCGCTCAGCGGTGACGGTGGCCGAAGCCGTGGATGAGATGATCGAGGTCCTTATCCGAGTCATCCGTCATCTTCATCACTTCGCGCACGATGCCATCGGGTGAGAATTGCACCCAAAGGACATAGGGCATCGCCATGTCGCCCATCTTGTACTCCCACACGTCTCGCTCCAGCCTTGGCAGGCTCGTATGAATCAGCGACGGCCCAAGCAACTCACGCACTTGCTGCGCGGTCGTAGTTCCAATCCTGATCTTCGCGATATTTGCGTCGGTTAGGCGCTGCTCGATCGCCTGCAGCTTGCCGCCTGCATCGAGCATTACTGCATAGGAATTGCGGCCCATTGGGCCCCGCGGATAGTAGAGCACGCTCCCGCCGTCCGGATTCACTACCCGGTCCGCCGGGCGGCCAAACTTGGCTATCACTTCAGCGCCTGTGGCCTGGCCGGCCACCAGTCCGCTATCGCCAAAGGATGCACAGCCCGCCAGCAGGGTCGCTGCGAGCATACCTAAGATGTTTGCTCTCATCGCGCGTCCTTTCTTCTGCATCACGCCGCACTGCAAAGACAGTGTCCAAACTACGCCACGCATGCCACCGGCCAGGTTGGGACGGCGGCGCTTAGCTCGCTGACCCTATGGCCTGACGCGGGGCCGCTTGTCTTTGCTCCTGGCGTGATCATTGCTGAGAACAATATTGCCTTGAAACACTGCATACTCCTGCCGGCCGTCGGAAATCGTGACGCGCAATGGCAATGCGACAGCCTTAAACAACGATAGTTCTATAACAGAAGCTGCATGCGTGCAGGAGCAATTCTGAACCAGTTTCTAATTGATCTTTGCATCAAGCGTCGGATCGTGGACCGGAAGACCGCCACGGCATTTCTGTAACAAAATGTTTCCCAAATGTAATAGTTCTCACGCTGGCCGCGGGTGTGATATAGAATTTTCGATGTCAAGTTGAGTACGGTCACTGATCGCGATGGTGTTTGCTGCTTTTCTGGTCAAGCAGCGTGATGGTGGATGGGTGACCCCCCTCGGGGAACTTGAACAAACGTGCCCTTTGGGGGAGTCTCTGGTTA
>Ga0082335_1001820_pt1 | contig 42868 bp, 33 predicted proteins | sample Subgrocontami58m_FD_72375 | JGI IMG/M metagenome (GOLD analysis project Ga0082335, IMG submission 72375) | Subsurface groundwater microbial communities from S. Glens Falls, New York, USA - GMW37 contaminated, 5.8 m (SPADES assembly) (version 2) ...
CCGACATATTTTTCGATCTCGCTGGTTGAGCCAACGGCAAAGATCTTTCCCTCTTTAATTGCAACTGCTTCTGCCAAAGGATTATCGTTTTCAATTGTTACTACAACCCCATTTATCAAAACTAAGTCTGCCGGATTTTTTATCACTTCTTTCCCTCTGCAACTTTGAATTATTAATAAAACTATTAGACAAGATGATAAAACAAAAATCTTATTCGAAATCATAATTTCCTCAATTTAATTTTTTTCTTTTTTACTACTCCTCTTATTTCCTATTAACCAGAACAACGCCGCCTATTATAATCGATCCGCTTAATAAAGTTAGCAGAGTAATTTGTTCGTTCAGCAATAACCACGCACCAAAAAAAGTTACGAACGGTTCAATATAAAGAAATGCACCAACTCGCGAAGCGCTCATCTCGTTTAAGGCATGAGCCCATAAAGTGTACGCAATTCCGGAACAAAAAATTCCGAGAAATAATATTGAACCCCACCCGCTTACCGATAGTTGCATAACATCTGATATGTTCTTCTGATTAATTGTGAACGGGGCAATAATTACGGCTACTATTAAAAATAAATAAAATGTTGTTAGAACGGGTGATAGAGTAAAAATTACTTTCTTATTTACCATCGAATAAACTGACCACGTTACCGAACTTGCAATTATTAATACGTCGCCTTTGTTTTTTATAAAATCAATTGAAGTTAGATCTCCTTTACTCACCAGCACAATTAATCCCAAGAAGGATATGAGAATTCCGAGTGTCTGCATTGCAGAAATTTTCTCTTTGAAAAAAATAATTCCAAGTATAACCATAAAGACGGGCGTTATACCTATTATCCACCCGGTGTGTGATGCAGTTGTCCATTGAAGTCCCGTAACTTGAATCCACAAATGAAAGCACGCTATTCCAGCAAGAATAAAGATCCACTTTTGTTCACGGAGCTTTATAGAAAATTTTCTTTTCTGTTTAAGAAGTACTGCGGCTAAAAATAATATTCCTAGTATTTGGCGAATGAAAACAATTACTTCCGGTTTTATTTCCTCTAGTGCATTCTTTGTCGCAATAAAAGATAAACCCCAAACCACAACTGCGAAAAGCGGTTTCCAATGCTTGGTTATCCGTGATCGGTGGTCGGTTATCGGAGCGTTCATGCTCTTTGTCTTAATTTTACTCTAGATTGAACATTTATCGTTGCTCCAAAATTTAGATTCAGTTCCTCGCCACTGTAAATTACTTGCTCGAGAAATAATCCCGAGGGCGGTGCGGTAAATTGTGCGGGCGTCGGCGAATTATGTTCAAGAAAATATTTTAAATCTTTTTCCGTGAGATTGCCTCTTCCTATTTCTACAAGCACGCCAATCATTCGGCGGACCTGCTTCCACAAAAAATGAGATCCGACAATACGTATCAAAATCAAATCTCCGTCTTCTTTCATTTGAATTTTTTCTATCAAAACCTTTGTGGACTTTTCTTCATTGTCTTTATCCGCGAAAGATTTGTAATCGTGCATCCCGACAAAAAGTTTTGATGCACTGCTCATCTTATCGAAATTCAAATTATCTTTAATCCACCAGACAAATGGTTTGCCGAACGCTGTTCTGCGCCTAGAGATTTGATAAATGTAGCTTCTGCTTTTTGCATCATGCCTGGCATGAAATTTCGGATTTGCTTTCTCTACTTCAATTATATTTATATCTGAAGGAAGCTCGTCATTAAATTTCATCCGTATTATTTCCGGTGCAAGCATTGTCTTCGCTTCAAGATGAGCTACCTGGCAAAGCGCATGAACTCCGGCATCCGTTCTGCCCGAGCCGTAAATTTCAATTCGCTCGCCTTTGAATATTTTTTCGGCTATTTCAAGCAATTTGCCTTGAACAGTTTTACTCTGTTTCTGCATTTGCCAGCCGCTGTACCGTGTGCCTTCGTATTCTATATATAATTTGAATCGGGACATTATTTATAGCTTTCTCTCGGCCTCTTTTTCTTTCTTAAGTGTTTTGAGAAGATTGCCCTGTTTCGCGAGAAATCCTTTGTTCATGTCAATAATTGCTTTCGAAATAGGAAAAATTTTGATGTGATCGTTCTCTTCTTCAAAAAAAATTTTCACTCCTTGTCTGATACCATACTTTTTGGCAAGCTGGGGTGGTAGCACCAAAATATTTCTCGATTTTACTATTATTGTTCCCATTTTATCTAAAAGAATTTATTTTATTGTTAAACATAATATAACTACTGGTGAAAGGAGAAGAAATCATAATGGGCAAAAAAGATCCGCGCGTTGATGCCTACATTTCTAAATCCCAACCTTTTGCAAAACCAATTTTAGAACATCTAAGAGAGCTTGTACATAAAGCATGTCCCGATGTGGAAGAAACTATTAAATGGAGCTTTGCCAGCTTTGACTATAAAGGGCCTTATTGCAGCATGGCTGCATTTAAGCATCATTGCACATTTGGGTTTTGGAAGGCGGCGCTGATGAAAGACAAAAAGCTGATGTCAAACGCAAAATCTGAAACCGCTATGGGACATCTCGGAAGAATTGCTTCCCTTAAAGATCTTCCCTCAGATAAAATATTAATCTCCTACTTAAAAGAAGCGGCAAAATTAAACGCCGATGGAATTAAACTTCCGAAGAAAAAAGTCTCTCACGAAAATAAAGTTCTTGTCGTACCGAATTATTTTACAAAAGAATTGAAGAAAAAGAAGAAAGCGTTCGAGACATTCAACAACTTCAGCTATTCACACAGGAAAGAATATGTTGAGTGGATAACCGAAGCAAAGACGGATGAAACACGAAATAAAAGAATTGCAACAACACTTGAGTGGCTTTCGGAAGGGAAGTCGAGAAATTGGAAATATGCTAAACGTTAATTTTATAAAATTGTAACGAAGGTGTTGACTTAATAGATTAACTTAAAATTTCTGTCAGAAAATTTATTTCGTTATGCAGTATAGTTGCGTTAAGCGGAATCTTCCCGATCATCTCACCGTCTGCTTCAATAAAACACGGTTCTCCTATCGGTTCAATAATTATGCTTTCTGCCTCACTATAAACTATTTGCGGATGTTTTACCTTAATGCACTTTCTAATTGTGCCTACATTTTTTAGATAATCAAACAAACTTACATCGCCGGCAAGAGTTAACGCCATTTTCCCATCGTTCACTTTTGCGTGCGGTGCTATTCCAAGTCCGCTGCCAAAATATTTTGCATTAGCAAAGCTGAGAAGCAAAACATTGCCCTCATAATTAAATCCGCTGGAGCTGATTTTTACTTTCTTTTTTCTGTAATTCAAAAACGATTTTATTGTTGCGTAGTAATAGGCAACATTTGGCCCGTATGTTTTATTGCCTTCGTTAACACGTTTTGCAACTTCGGCATCAAGTCCAACGCCTGCAATATTATTAAAGTAAGTAGTGGTATCTTTTCCGTCTAAAGTTTTACATTCGATTTTTCCAACGTCAATCGAAAGGACTTTGTTCCATTTAATCAATTCAATTAGACCGGATATTTTACTCGATAGCTTCATCGTTCTTGCAAAATCATTTCCACTGCCAATCGGAAGCAAACCAATAATTAAATTCTCCCGCTTTTCTTTAGGAACACGCATAATTCCATTTATAACTTCATGCATTGTTCCATCGCCGCCGACAGCAATCAAATAGTCAGTTCCTGCTTCTACAATTTTTTGTGCTAAATTCTCTGCAGCTAATTTTGTTCTGGTTATGTAAAAATCAGTTTCAAATTCCTTCCTTAAATATTTTTCTGTTCTGTACAGAATTCTATACTTTCTTAAATGTTTGCCGTGGAGAATAAAAGAGATTTTTTTCAATTTATTTCCTGTGTGCGATGTTCAGAAAAGATTGTTTATTAAAATATTTTTTCATTGGTGCAACCTGAAAAGTTTGCAGTGAGTTTTATTTGATCAGACATTTCCTTTGCTTTTATTTTTACATATTTAATATACTTTGACATGCATTATAAGGCAATAATCTATTTAGGATTCTTGTGTAATGAATCTTTATTTTTGAAGTAAGTTAATTAAACATAAATATGAACACGCTCAATAATTTCTTCTATCCAAAATCTATCTGCGTTGTTGGTGCATCAACAAAAGAAAAAAGCATTGGTTATGAAATCCTAAAGACTATTAAAATTTACGGATACACTGGAAAAGTTTTTCCGGTTAATCCTAAAGCAGACAATATACTTGGTTATCCGTGTTGTCGCTCAATCGACGAAGTTGCCGGACAGATTGATCTCGCTATCATAGTTGTTCCAAAACAATTTGCAGAGTCATCCGTTGATTCTCTCTTAAATAAAAACGTTAAATCAATTATTCTTATCACTGCTGGATTCAAAGAAACCGGCAAGGACGGCGAGGAACTTGAGAAACAAATTCTAAAAAAAATAAAGAAGGCCGGCGCTAGAATTCTTGGGCCAAACTGCATGGGCGTTATTAACACTCTTGATGAAACAAAGCTTAACGCGACTTTCGTAGCAGAGAAACCAGAAACCGGAACTATAGGATTTCTTTCTCAAAGCGGTGCGCTTGGTGCAGCTGTGTTAAATTCTTTGCGAGAGACCGATATTAAGTTCGCACATTTTATTAGCGTCGGAAATAAAGCTGATATAAACGAAAATGATCTGCTCGGTTTTTGGCAGAAAGATGAAAATATAAGAGTAATGACTTTTTATTTAGAAAGTTTTGAAAGCGGAAGTGAGTTCATAAAACATTTTATGCGCGGCGAAATTACAAAACCTGTAATCGTTCTTAAGGCGGGACGAACTCAAAGCGGAATGAGAGCGGCAGCATCGCATACGGGTGCTTTAAGCAGCAAAGACGGGGTTGTTGATTCTCTTCTTAACCAATTCGGAATTATTCGTGCAGATAATCTTAATGGACTTTTTAACACAGCAAAAGGATTTGAAAATTTTAAAATACCGGAAGGCAATCGTGTTGCCGTAGTAACAAACGCTGGCGGACCGGCAATATTATGTGTTGATGCGCTTGAAAATAAAAATTTGATTCTCGCTAGGTTTAGTGATTCTACAAAAAGAACATTGCGGGAAATTGTAAATCCTGAAGGAAGTATAGATAATCCGGTTGATCTTTTGCCCGGAGGAACCGCAGAGAATTTTAGAAATGTAATAGAGATAATTTCAACGGATGAAAATGTAGATGCAGTAATTTCTATTTTCGTTGAGCCTGTAATGGTATCTCCTTTTGAAGTGATAGAAAATGTTAGCTCCATACAAAGCAGGAAACCGATTTTACAAGTTGCAATGCCTTTACCTGAGTTTTGGGAAAAGTACAGAAGGGAATCCGCAAAAAGAATTCCCGTGTTTAGAATTCCCGAAGATCCCGCAGAGGTTTTATCAAACTTGTTGTTTTACGCCTCCACACAAAAAAAGATTTTGAAAAACAAAAAGAAATATGAATCACTTTTAAATTTGAAGCCACACAAAAACTCCTTCCCAGGCGGATTCTTGTCCCAGAACGAAATAACAAAATTATGTGGTGAATATTCTTTGCCATTAATAAAAAGTAGGTTGATTACGTCAGCAAAATTAGAAAGCATCGGTAATAACTTTTTCCCGCTTGTATTGAAGGGCATTAATTCAAAAGTAATTCACAAAACGGAATTGAAAGCGGTAAAGTTAAATATTAAGAACAAAGCTGATCTCCGTAGGGCGGCAAAAGAAATTAAAGAAAGTTTCTCCCGGTCCGGTTTTGAAGTCGAAAATTTTCTTGTGCAAAAGTTTGTAAAAACGAAACACGAATTGTTAATCGGCGGTTTTAGAGATGCGTCGTTCGGTCCTGTAATTATATTCGGAACTGGTGGTAAATATGTAGAAGTAATTAGCGATACTTCCATTAAGTCTGCTTATTTATGTGATGACGACGTTCATGAATTAATTAATGAAACAGCAATTGGAAAAATCTTGCGTGGTATTCGTGGCGAAATACCTTGTGACATTGTTGAACTGAAACGAATTATTCTCTCTTGCGCTAAAATGATGATTGAAAACCAAAACATTGTTGAGTTTGATATGAATCCCTTGATCTTTGGTGAAGATGGTAAATATTATGGAGTTGATGTCCGCATTTGCGCTGAGTGATACTATAATAGATTGTAAATCTCTCCCTAGTTAGTTACCTTTCTCACGAGAAAATTTTGGGGTGCTTTATGAAAAAGTTTGCCTTCTCCTCTATTCTTTTTTTTGTTTTAATATCTACTTCCGTTGCGCAGTGGCAAAAAATTAATAACCTACCTGTGTGGACAACTGGTTCTTGCTTAGATGCAATCGGTGATAGTCTGGCAATAATTTGCTTGACTCAAAATCATATTTTAATTACAACAGATGCTGGGGCTTCTTGGACGGCCAAAACAATGCCCGAGTCTCAAATAGCTTCCGCTTCGGATATTTCCTTGATTAATAAAAACACTTTCTATATAGCTTCAGGTAGTGGTGCTTTTTATAAAACTACAGATGGCGGAAATAACTGGACTACGATTAACCCCGGCTCAAACAGATGTAGTTTTGCAAATTATATAGAAATGTTTGACGCTTCTAATGGTATTGCGATGGGTGACGCAGACAATTCTTCGCCACTAACTCCAGTAATTTTAAAAACTATAAATGGAAATGATTGGGCGGAGATTTGTCAACAAGCTATTGGAGGTACTTCTAGCAACGCTTGGAGATTGATAGATTTTGTTAATCCAAATGTAGGATATTATTTTGAGCTCGGTGTAAATCCGCGGCAATTATACAAAACAATCAACGGCGGATCTGCTTGGACTGTCCTACCTAACTATACCTCATCTAACACTGACATTATCCGATTTTACGATGAGAACTTTGGTCTCGTTACTCGCAATTCAATTATTTATAGAACTGTCGATGGGGGGGCTGCATGGCAAACTATTAATTTCCCAATTGATATTGCTTTTGTGGGTGATATAGAATTTGTTCCTGGTTCTCCATCAAAAGTTTGGGCGGGAACAAGGTACGGTTTGTTTTACAGCGCGGATTCAGGTAAAACGTGGCTTCAACAAAACAATATAGAAAGAACTTTTGACCTTGCATTTCCAACTCCACAAACTGGCTGGATGCTTACTCAACTAGATGGATTATACTATACAAAGAGCGGTGGATTGATTACAAATGTTGCCCAAGAAAAAAATCTTCCAACTAATTTTCAACTTTTCCAAAACTATCCCAATCCATTCAACCCAGAAACAACTATTAAATTTCACCTTTCAGAACTCGCTTTTGTAACGTTGAAGGTATATGATCTATTGGGCAAAGAGGTTGCAACACTTATAAATGAATTTCAACAACCAGGAATTCATAATTCAACATTTAACATTAATAATTATTCCTTGCCAAGCGGGACTTATTTTTACAGACTTACCGCCGGGGATTATTCCTCTACTCAAAAAATGGTTCTGTTAAAATAATTTTTTAAATTATATATAAGCATAGGGGTGGTTATGAAAAATATTTCTTCCTCTGTTATTCTTCTTTTCGTTTTAATCTCTACTTCCGTTGCACAGTGGCAACGAGTTGAAACTTTACCAACTTGGACTTATTACGGCGGGTGCCTTGATGCTTTAGGAGATGATTTTGCGGTAATTGCAAAATCATCAAATCAAATACAAATAACTACAGATGCTGGCAAAACGTGGACAACAAAAAATTTACCCCAAGGAGAAACAATTGTTGATCTTTCTCTGGTGAGTACAAATGTTTTTTATATTGCGACAACAAATTTAGTAAGCAACGCCGGTAACTTTTATAAAACGACAGATAGCGGAAATACGTGGACTACGATTCTTTCGGGTTCAGGTTTAACAAGTTGCGGTAATTATATTAGAATGTTTAGTGAAACAAAGGGAATGGCTATGGGAGACGGGCCAAATTCTTCGCTTAATAATAGTCTTTTTTTTAAAACAACAAATGGAATTGATTGGCAACAAACTTGTTTTCAGGCCGTTGGTTTTTCCGGTGACACATGGAGAAGATTAGATTTTGTTGATGAAAACAATGGTTACTTTTATAGAGGCGGCATAAGTCCCGAGTTGCTTCTCAAAACAACAGACGGCGGAGTTACTTGGACTAACACTAACTTTCGCGAAAACGGAAGGGGCTGGATGGTAAAATTTTTCAACAAAGATTATGGGTTTGTTTATGATTATGACTATGTCGCAAAAATAAATTTAATTGAAAGAACAACTAACGGCGGGGTTAATTGGCAAACTATTAATGTCGCCGGTATGGGAAGGATTAATGATATAGAATTCGTTCCGGGTAATCCCTCAAATGTGTGGCTAGGTGGTTTAAATATATTATACTTTAGTGCTGATTCGGGAAAAACATGGACACAAAAATTCTCTGCTGAAAGATTTGACGATATTGTTTTTCCGACTACAAATACCGGCTGGGCTATAACTACTGGAAATTTATATTACACAAACAACGGTGGTGGATTGATTACAAATGTTGCTCAAGAGAAAAGTCTTCCAACAAATTTCCATCTCTTCCAAAATTATCCAAATCCGTTCAACCCAGAAACAACTATTCAATTTCACCTTTCAGAACTCGGTTTTGTAACATTGAAAGTTTATGACGTGCTTGGAAGAGAGGTTGCTGTTCTTGTAAATGAATTTCGGCAACCAGGAATTCATAACTCAACATTTAACATTAATAATTATTCCTTGCCAAGCGGGATTTATTTTTACAGACTTACCGCCGGGGATTATTCCTCTACTCAAAAAATGGTTCTGTTAAAATAATTTTTATATTTACCGCAAAATCATAAAGGATTTCTTTCCCTACACTTCTTATCTTTACGAAGATCATTTATCTATTTAGAAAGAATAATGAAAATTGCATTCGCTTCAAGCGAAGTTTTCCCGTATGTAAAAACCGGCGGACTCGGTGATGTGGCCGGTTCCCTTCCGATAGAACTTTCAAAGCTCGGGCATGAGGTGAAAGTTTTTCTTCCAAAGTATAATGTGTTCGGGGAAGAAGAGCATGGTTTGCATTATCAATGGGATATCGGAGAAATTCCAATCCGCATTGCTGGTTTGGTTCGTTCCGTTCATGTTCACACTGCAACTCTTCCTAATTCAAACGTACAAGTTTACTTTGTTGATTGTCCTCACTACTTCCACCGGTTTCGTGTTTATACAAATGATCTTGATGAAGACGAAAGATTTCTTTTTTACTCAAAAGGAATAATAGAAATTCTGCAGCGTCTTGCTTGGGCGCCGGATATTATTCATTGCAACGATTGGCAAACTGGTGTGCTTCCGCTTCTTTTAAAAGAAAATTACAGTTGGGATAAACTTTTCGAGAAAACCGCTACGGTATTTTCAATTCATAATATTGCATATCAAGGAATATTTCCTAAATCCGCATTTGAAAAAGTTGAGATTAAACATGAGCATTCTATGCCCGGCGGCATAGGTGAATATTATGGCAGTGTAAATTTCTTAAAGACCGGAATTCTAACTGCGGATATGGTTAATACGGTAAGTGAAACTTACGCACGCGAACTTTTAACGGAAGAATCCGGCGCAGGAATGCAAAAATTTTTAGAGATAAGAAAAAAAGATTTTTCCGGAATCATGAACGGCATTGATTATAATGTTTGGAATCCGGAGACGGATAAATTTATTCCGTATAAATATTCCGTAAAAGATTTCTCTGGCAAGATTAAGAATAAAAAATTTTTACTTGAACACCTCGGTCTTCCGTTTAACGAAAATATTCCGCTTGTTGGAATTGTTTCCAGACTGGTAGATCAAAAAGGATTTGATCTATTCTCTTATGGATTAAACCGCTTAATGGATTTGCCGGTACAATGGGTTATTCTTGGAACCGGTGAAGACAGATATGAAACTATGTTCACTGAACTTGCTCATCAATACCCTGAAAAAATTTCTGCTTATCTTGGATTTAATAACGAACTCTCTCATTTAATTGAAGCCGGCGCTGATATTTTTGTAATGCCTTCTAGATTTGAACCCTGCGGATTAAATCAAATTTATTCATTACGATACGGAACCGTTCCTGTCGTAAGAAAAACCGGCGGTCTTGCCGATACTGTTCAAGATTGGAAAGATTCTTTTTCTAACAGCGATGAGACGGGCAATGGATTCTCGTTTGAAGAATATACTTCGGAATCGTTTATCCGAGCGCTTCAAAATGCTATTTATGAATTCCACAACAAAATGGTGTGGCAAAAAATTCAAATTAACGGAATGAACAAGGATTTATCCTGGGCAAAATCAGCAGGCAAGTATGTTTCTCTTTACGAAAAGGCAATTTCAAAAATTAAAAAGAAAAATAAATTAACCGTTCTTTTTAAATAATTTTCTTAACAACACTATTTTCTATCTATGAAATTATCTCAGCAGCTTATTTTCTTCGGTATTGTTTTCTCTGTTTACGGCTTAATTAATTTTTACGTTTTCCGCCGCGCGCAGTTTATTGTTCCCGCAAATTATAAACCTCTTTTTACAATTTCTTTTCTTGTTGTAGTCCTCTCGTTTATTGCGGGGAGATTTTTAGAACGTATCTCCGTTAATTTTTTCAGCGATGTGTTGATCTGGATTGGTTCGTTCTGGATTGCATTCATGTTTTACTTTTTACTGACTCTTCTTGTGATTGACTTGCTGCGTTTGATAAATTTTATCGTCCCCTTCTTTCCGGCATTCGTCACACATAATATTGAAAAGACCAAGCGTGTAACCGCAGTTATTGTTCTAATATTAGTTGTAGTAACTGTGATCGGCGGATACATCAATACAAAAGTTATTATAACAAAAACTTATAAGATGAAAATCTATAAGAATGCAGGAGAACTAAAATCTCTAAACATTGCAATGGCTTCAGATATTCACCTTGGAACAATCATTGGTAAATCATTTCTAAATAAACTGGTAACCGAGATCAATAAATTAAATCCGGATATTATCCTTCTTGCCGGTGATATTATAGATGAAGATCTCGCCGCTGTTATAAAGAACAACGTTGGCGAAGAATTAATTCGTCTTAAATCTAAGTACGGCGTTTATGCAATTACAGGGAATCATGAGTATATAGGCGGTGTGGAAGAAGCATACAAATATTTAATCGCCCACGGCATAAATGTTTTAAGAGATGAGGAAATTAAAATCGATAATGCGTTCTATGTTATTGGCAGAGAGGATCGTTCTATAAGACAGTTTGCGGGAAAACAAAGAAAAGAATTGAAAGATTTGTTGTCCGGCGTTGACAAAGCTTTTCCCGTTATATTAATGGATCACCAGCCGTTCGGGTTAAATGAAGCACTTGAAAACAATATTGATTTACAACTTTCCGGCCACACGCATTACGGACAATTATGGCCGATCAATTTTATAATTGAAAAAATTTACGATTTAAGTTGGGGTTACGGCATTAATGGAAACACTCACTACTATGTTTCGTGTGGTGTTGGAGGATGGGGTCCGCCAGTTAGAACGGGAAGCCGTCCGGAAATAATAAATTTCAAAATAAAATTTGTGGGTCCCAAAAAATAATCTGCTATTACTATTTCAGTAGAATCATTTTCTTGGTTTGAATATTGCCCCCTAAGCTTAATCTATAAAAATAAACTCCGCTTGGTAAAGAATAATTGCTAATGTTAAATGTTGAATTATAATTCCCGGTTGTTTGTAATCATTAACTAAAACTGCAACTTCTCTTCCTAATGGGTCATAAACTTTCAAAGTTACAAATCCACCAGTGGGAATTTGATATTTAATTTCTGTTGATGGATTAAATGGATTGGGGTAGTTGTGGTATAATTCAAATGATTCCGGAATATTTTTTTCTTCAACCACGGTGATTCCTGTTAACTTGCGTTTGAAAAAATCAGTAACCCTTTGTCTAGTGGAATCCGCACCGAATGCAGTTCCTCCATGTCCAGCACCGGGTTGCGGAATAAAAGTTACATCACACCCTATTGCTTTTAATGCTGAGTCCAATTCTACACTTTGATGAAACGGAACTGTATTGTCGGCAGTTCCATGCATTATCAAAAATGGCGGATCATCTATCGAGACATAGGTAATGGGGCTAACCGATTTACATTTTTCCGGATTTGTTCTAAGGTCGCCGCCAATTAATTTTCCCTCAGGTGAAGTTTCATCACAATGATTGCTTGTAGGAGGAATTGTTCCGCAGATTGTAGAAAAATTCGCGGGTCCATACCAATCGCACACGGCTTGAACACGGCTTGAGTAGCTTAGATTGTTTCCAACGTCACCTTCGAGATTATTCACCTCGCCAGAAGAACCAACGAGAGCCGCCAAATGTCCGCCGGCAGAACTTCCGAATACGCCAATTTTATTACTATCAAAATGATATTTCTGTGCATTGGCTCGTATCCACCTGATTGCTGCTTTGCAATCATTAATTTGTGCCGGGTGAATGGCTTTATCTGTAAGCCTATAGTTGATGCTGACAATTGCGAATCCATTCTGAATAAGCCAAGTTCCGTTAACGCTTTCTTTGCTGCCGCTTTGCCAACCACCACCATGAATCCAAACAACAGTTGGATACGGATAAGAAATTTGTGGCGGTATATAAACATCCAGAGTTAAACTAGCGCCTGATACACTTGCATATTCAATATTCGCAAAATCCGGTTTATAACTTTGAGCTAAATTCTCCGAGATGAAAAGAATTGCCGAGAAGAGCAGCACAATTTTATTCATAAACATTTCTCGTTGATTTTAATCTTAGACATCTACTCTGAGGTAACGGTTTAATAAATAAAGTCTGCTGGTTTTAGAAAACAATCTGTATAATAATTTACTTCAACAAAATCATTTTCTTGGTTTGAATATTGTCCCCAAAGCTTAATCTATAAAAATATACCCCGCTTGGTAAGGAATAATTGCTAATGTTAAATGTTGAATTATAAATTCCCGGTTGTTTGTAATCATTAACTAGCGTTGCAACTTCTCTTCCCAATAGATCATAAACTTTCAAAGTTACAAATCCGCCCGCAGGAATTTGATATTTAATTTCTGTTGACGGATTAAATGGATTCGGGTAATTCTGGTAAAGAGAGAGTTCTGTCGGAAGCGGTTTTTGTCCTTCTTTAACGTCCGTTCTAACCTTTGGGTATTGATCCCGGCTCCTGCTAATTGCATTTTTTAATTCATCAAGTGTTGATCCTGCGGCAACAGAAAATCCAATATCTATAGATTTGTTTGCCGGAATGCTAAACGGTCCCGCAGAAATTACAAACGAAATGTCGCTCGGTCCTGCGGTTTTATTCATCGTCCCTTTTGAAGAAATTGTAATCCATTTTTCAGCGTCGCTGAACCCATCCACGTTTGCTAATATTACTTCTCCTGTTGTAGCGTTGTTGTCGATCGGATAATAGCCGTAATTATTTGATGATAATAATGCAGCGCCAACGTAAGTATCAACTGATTTAGTTTTATCAAACGCTACTCCAAAATTGTTTGTCTCATCATAATATGTAGAGTCGGCTGTTGGTGTGTCTGCCGGCATATCCCAATCAAAATAATACCCCGCATAAAGATTGCTAATGTCTTGCGATGTTGCATTGTTCAATGTCGCTTTAAGAATTATATAGTTATCATCCGGCGGTTGAGAATATGTGTACGTTAATAATTGCGTTGTTATTCCGAGCGCGTTCGCTCCGGCTCCCGCATCAGAAAAAACCGTTCGTCCGTCCTGCTCAATCCCATCGTTTATTACTTTCATTGGAGTTATTGTTGTAAAGTCTTCGCTCTGTTTGGCGGTAACTCTCGCGGCATCCATTAGTTTGTTTGATAGTGTTCCGAACATAAATGCGCCTTCGAACAAAAGATTATCGCCGCCGTTAAATTTAAATCCAGATCCCTCCAGATTATTTGGAAAATCATTAAAGCCGAGCGCACCCTTACTTGTAATGCTCATTGTTATGTTGCCGATATTGTGTGTGTCGTATGTGGGGTTTATTCGTGCATTTATCCACTGAAAGTCAACTTCGTTTCCGTCAATAATATATTTTAAAAGTAAATGGAGATCGTGATTGAGAGATGCGTCCGCGTGTATTTCAAACTTAAATTTATTTAAGCTATTACTAACGGTGCCTAACGTTGCCATTGGCCCGGTAACAAAACTTCTATTCAGAAATTCAACAGAGCTATCAGTATTTTCAAGTTGAACAGAAATGTTTGTTGCCGATTTTAAATAATTTGTAAAAGTAATTTCTATTGAAATCATTTCGCCAGATTCCAATATGCCGTTTCCATTTCCTTCATCAATAAATTTAACGCTTGTTGCTCTAATCGCGGTTGCATTTGTATCTGTTACCGCTCTAAATGCATTTATTCTTCCTCTACCCAAAAGATATTTTAGACTTGCGTCGTTGAACTGTTCAATGTTATCCGATGTAACTCTAATTTGCTCGGCGGTTTGAAGCGCTGTATAGCTTCGTCGTGTGGAAAATACCAGTCCGGCTAATCCTGCAACAAGCGGTGAAGACATAGAAGAACCGCTTATTCTATAATACAGTGAATCTATGGGGGGGTTTTGGGGCCATGTTGATAAAATTGAGAAGCCGGGCGCAAATACATCGACTGATCTTCCGTAATTTGCAAAAAAAGAAATTACGTCACTGTCTGTATCAGACGAACCGACACTTAATACACCTTGATAACTTGCCGGATAAAAATCTGTTAACTCTCCGTCGTTCCCTGCTGCTGCAACTACCAACGCTTCTCTTGATATTGCATAATTAATTATTTCCTGGCCAAGATTTGAGTAATCGAATCCACCCCAACTGCAATTTATAACCCAAGCTCCTTTATCGGCAGCGTATTTTATTCCTTCATAACCATAATAAATATATGGGTAATCATTTGCATCGCGCTTGTCGCCGCGCGAAGCTTTAATCGGAATAAATGAACAATTGAAACCGATTGATGAAATTCCTTTTTGATTATTCGTTGTTGCACAGGCTATTCCAGCAACGTGCGTACCATGATACCGATTTTGAATGGAAGCATCTTCTTTCGGATCGTCGTCCGGAGTTCCGTTTTCTCCGCCTAAATCTTTTCCTACAAAATTCCCGTGATCATACCAAACATTAGCAATAAGATCCGGGTGTGTCCAATCAACACCTGTATCTACAATCCCGATAATCACTGATGAGTCACCTTTGGTAATATTCCATGCTGAATCAGCAAATACACGTTTTAAGTTTTGCTGCCTTCCTAAAGCATAGAGCAAATCATTCGGTGAATAAGTAACGGTTTGAATATATTTTGGTTCTGCCCACTCAACTCCGGTTTGTCTGGAAATTTTTGTTGCTGCTTCAAGTGGATCTTCCGGAGAATTATATGTTAGGAGATAAATTCTGCTTAGTGATTCATCTCCCTTGTTCAATTTTGATTGTGGGGGAAAAAGCTGCGTTAAATTTTGAATTGAAAAATTTTGTGTTGATTTATTTAATGTTTGTGGAGAAGTCGGAAAGTCCTTCTTAAACTTTACAACAAGCGTGTTGGAGATATAAAACGATTTTCCCTTTTGTATTACGCTCTGCCCGGTGCAAACAGAAATTCCGAAAAGAATTAATAATGCTATATGAAAAAAAGTTTTTCTCATGTCTTTTGTTTTAAGAATTTACTTAAACAAGTTTATGAATTAGGTGTGTAACTAACAATGATTATTGTCAACGCTTTTTAATCCTCCCCGTATTAAGGGGAGGATTAAATTGGTTTGTATAAATTTATTTTTTCTTTACTTCGTAAGCGTTATTCTTTTCATTAGCATCAGGCACCAGTTTTGTATTAAGCTCAACTTTCTTTATCTCTTTTTTTACATTAAGATTTGTTTTGAATTCTTTGTTCCCGGTTTTCCAAACAGTTGTACTTTTATGAATATCCTCTGTTGAATCGTCGGCATAGGTAATTTTCAAATCAATGGGTACAGGAACGTTTCCAATTTTTTCAATTACTATTTCTGCTTTCCCTTTTTTAACTGTTACATTTTTTACCGCTAGATCCGGGAAGTCTCTTTCAAAATACCATGGTTTCCAAAACCAGCTTAAGTCCTCTTTCGCCACATCGTTGAATGTAAAAAAATAGTCCCATGGTATTGGGTGTTTACCGTTCCACCTATTAATATATTCATGCAATCCTTTCTTAAATAATTCATCTCCCAAAATATCTTTAAGAACATAATATGAAATAGATGCTTTCACATATGAATTAAAACCAAGCATTTGTCCGCGCGTTGCTATTGAAGGTAGAATCATCGGAGTATCAAATTCATTTCCCATTGATCTGCCGACACCCTGGATGTTCCCTGTAAATTCGTTTGCGTCTTTAACAAGATTGCCCAACAAAGCTGAAGTAAAAAATGTTGCCCATCCTTCATCCATCCATGCATATTTGCGCTCATTAATTCCCATATAAAATGGAAAGTATGTGTGCGCAATCTCGTGCAATGTAACTCCGGCTTGACCTGCTGCGGAATAGCCCATGCCGTTATTTGTCATCATCGGAATTTCCATTCCGCCGCCGCCCATTGTTTCTCCGTTGAAAGTTGTGATCTTAGGATACGGAAACGGAATGCCCGGCCAAATTTTAGAGAGATTTTCTACTGAAAGTTTTGCATAGTAAGCTACTTCATCCCATCCTTTAGATTTGGCTGGATAAACGGCGTCGGTAAAAGCTTTCTTCCCGCTGGCGTCAATCTCTGCGCCGATTCCGTCCCAAACATATCCGTTGCTTGTCGCAAAAGAAATATCCGGAACTCCTTCGGTTTTAAATTTCCAAGTATTTTTTTCTTTGTCCACCGTTGCACCGTTTTTCAAATCTTCTTCACGAACGATTCTTATAATGCCATCGGATTCCTGTGCTTCTCTATAGCGGGAATAGATTTCGGGCTTAACCACTTCCTGCAGATTTTGATATGTTCCCGTTGCCCAGACTAAGAAATTCTTTGGTACGGTGATTTCAAAATCAAAATTATTTTTATCGTTATAGAACTCTACATTTCCCCCATATTCGTTCATGTCCCATCCGTCAATATCATCGTAAACTGAGATTTGAGGATACCAATACGCAACGTAAAGTGTTGAGTCATTGTAAGCGCCCATTCTTATGCGCGTTTCTTTAGGAATTATAACCGACCACTTAATATCAATAGTTGTGATTGATTTCGGAGGAATTGGTTTTTCTAAATTTCTTACACTCATGTTAGTTGCACTTCTAAAGATTCCGCTTCTTCCTTTTGTGCTTATTCCGACACCGTTGATCATAAATGTATCAATCGTTACTCCGTCCGTTTCGTCGCTCGGAGATATGCTTCCGTCGCGCGAATTTCCTTTCTTCATGATGTCTTGATACAAACGTAATGTTATTCTGCGGAGTGAGTCTGGGCTGTCGTTATAATATTTAATTTGTTCTGTTCCTTTTACAATTCGTTCTTTCGGAAAAACCTCGGCCTGAATTTTATAATCTGCGTGATTGATCCAATAATTAACTCCGGGTTTGCCGTCGTAGGACCGTGTTCCTTTTTCGTATGCTTTAACAATGTTGCGGGGAATGTAGATTGAAGAACTTTGTGCGTGTACTATTGCAGTTAATAAAATTATTGCAAAAAATATTTTTGAAGTGTGCGTTAACAAATTTTTCATAATTCCTCTAGTATGTTACGTATTTAGATGCGGCTGACGTTTATATTGTTTCTTTTTTTTATTTAAATTCAACTGTGTTGTCTTTCAAATTCACATCTGGCGTTTGTGTGCTGCCAAGTTCAATCCTTTTTAAGTTAGTCTTTGGTTTGATAATTGTTAGGATTCCTACCTTTCCGTCTTTCCACTCATCCGCGTTTTTATCATACACCAATTCATTTGTTCCGTCTTCATAATAAAATTTTATTTTTATTGGTAATGGCAAACCGCCTTTATTGGAAATGTTTACGCTTACCCCGTCTTTTCGCTTATCCGCTGATAAAGATAAATCAGGATACTTTGTTTCAAAGAACCACGGCTTAAAAAACCAATTAAGATTTTGTCCTGCAGTTTCGTTAAATGTAAAAAAGAAATCATACGGTATCGGGTGTTTGCTGTTCCAGCGATTCATGTATTCGTGTAAACATTTTTTGAAAAGATCGTCTCCTAGAGTTTGACGCAAGAATTCGTAAGCTGCCCCCGGTCTGCGGTACGAAGCGGTTCTATATGACGCGCCCTGCAATTCATAAGATAAAACCATTGGCGGAATATCCTGTTCGTTGCCGGCAAACTTACTTAAACCCTGTGCGTTTCTTGTTCTTGGGTCATACCCCGGAGCGTTTGCAGTTTGAAAATCGAATGGAAGCATTGTTGCCCATCCTTCGTCCATCCACGCATATTTACGTTCATTGATTCCCATATAAAACGGAAAGTATGTGTGAGATATTTCGTGTGAGGTTAAATGAACGGTTCCTTGAAGCTCCGGTACGGAAGAATCGTTAACCATCATCGGGAATTCCATTCCGCCTACTCCGTTGAATACTGTCATTTCTGGATAAGGATAGGGCCAATCGGGAATTTGTGTTGAAAAACTTTCGATTGCTTTGCGCGCAATTTCTGCTACATTATAAAAATCTTTTGATGATTTATTATACGCCGCATCTATAAACGTTCTCCGTCCAAAATTTTTATCTACGGTCAAACTTGAACCATCCCACAAATAATGATCGCTCGTTGCGAAAGCAAAATCCATTACATTTTCTGCTTTGAACTTGTAATGAAGTTTCTCTTTATCTGCGGTTGCTAATCCTTTTTGATAGTCTTTCTCTTCAACTATTCTAACAACTTCCATGGAGTTGTATGCTTTTTTAAATTTCTCATAAACTTCTGATGATAAAACTTCTCCCGGATTTAGCAGAACGCCTGTTGACCAAACCAGAAAATTTTTAGGAATAGTTAATTCCACATCGTAATTAGAAAAATCATTATACGTTTCAACCTGGCCAGTATAATTAACAACATCCCAACCGTCTATATCATCATACACTGCAACTTGCGGAAACCAATAAGCGACAAAGAAAGTAGTGCTGTCGTATGCACCCATTCTAATTTGTGATGTGTTGGGAATTATAAAATTCCAATCACATTTTATTTCTGCTTTTGATTTTGGAACTATTGGTTTTTCTAATGTTAGAAATAAATTTGTCCCTTCTCTTCGTAGTTTAGAACTGGTTCCGTCTGTTTTGTATTCTTCGCCGTCAACAAATATCCCGTTCGACTTTACTCCGTCTGTTAAAGCTTTTGTGTCTATTTCAAAATCAATTGTGTTCCCTCTTCTGTAAATATCCATTAAAATTTTTATTACGATCTGTTTTAATGTATCGGGACTATTATTATAGTAAGTAATTTCTTCTGTTCCTGTTAGAGTTCTTGTTTGAGGAACGAGCTCAACTTTTATTTTATAATCGGCGCTGTTCTGCCAATAATTTGGCCCCGGTTTTCCTTCAAGCGTGCGTGTCCCTTTATCAATTGCCTTTTGAATATTTAACGGAATTGTTAAAGAGGATTTTTGTGCGAATAATATAGTCGCTAAAAGAAAAAACAATGTGGTAAGAATTTTTCTGTTCATCACTATCCCATTAATAATTTATTTGTTGAGTTGGCTGGCGTTTAAAATAGGTAGGGTGCAGATTTTATACAAATTAATAATTCTTAATATTTTAATTATGCTTCTGCTTTTTCCATCTTTGGAATTTTTGCAAGCGCCTGTTCAAGATCATCAATAATATCTTTCACGTTTTCAATTCCAACAGAAAGACGAACTAATCCTTCCGTAATCCCGGCCGATCTCCGCGCTTCTGCGCCCATTGATAAATGTGTCATGCTTGCTGGATGTTGAATCAATGTTTCAACACCACCCAGACTAACTGCTAGTGTAGATAACCTGACTGAGTTCATTACAACTTCGCCGGCTTTAAATCCGCCTTTCAATTCAAACGAGATCATTCCGCCTGGTGCGCTATGCTGTTTCTGCCCGACTTGATAATTCGGATGACTCTTAAGTCCGGGATAGCGAACCCATTTTACTTTCGGATGATTCTCAAGATACTCTGCTACGAGTTGTGCGTTTTCACAATGTTTTTGCATTCGTATTGCAAGTGTTTTTAATCCACGGTGAACAAGAAACGAATTAAACGGATCAATTACTCCGCCGAGTTGATTAAGCGTCTTTCTCGTTTTCAAATACATCTCTTCATCCTTTACGACAATTATTCCCGCTACAACATCTGCGTGCCCATTTAAAAATTTGGTCATGCTGTGTAGAACAACATCAACACCGAAATGAAACGGCTGTTGCAGAGCCGGACTCATAAATGTATTATCAACAACAACAAGAGCGCCGCGCTCGTGCGCGATTTTAACTGCGGCTTTTAGATCCGTAATTGTGATCATCGGGTTAGCGGGTGTTTCTATATAAACGATTTTAGTGTTTGGTTTAATTGCCTTTTCGATTTCTTCGGTAATGTCTGTATCAACTGCTGTGGTTTCAATTTCAAATTTATTTAAAACTGTTTGCAGTAAAGTTAACGTTGGTCCATAAACCGATTTGCTGCATACAACATGATCCCCTGCGCGAAGAAACGAAATAAAAACCGTGCTTATAGCCGCCATCCCGCTAGCGCAACCCAATGCTTTGTGTCCGCCTTCTAATTCAGCAACTGCATTTTCCATTGCTTCAATGGTTGGATTTTTCATCCTTGTATAAATATATCCTTCCGCTTCGCCTTTGAATAAAGCCGCGCCTTGTTCTGCTGATTCAAATTTAAAAGTAGATGTTTGATAAATCGGCGGAACTACCGGACCGAATTCATAATCATTCATTCCTGCGTGGACTGTTTTGGAATCGAACTGTAATTTTTTGTTATCTGACATGAAATTATTTCTCCAGTTTTGTCATTTCGACCAAAGGGAGAAATCTTTAAGATTTCTCAGTCGCATTCGCTCCTTCGAAATGACGGTCATTATTTTTTATTCTTCCCCGTTTCCATTTCCGTTTTCTTCTTCAGGAACTACGCGTGCAATATCTGCAATATCGTCGCCTTCATTCAAGCGGATTAATCTTACGCCTTGTGTGTTTCTTCCCATGACTCGCAGCTCTTTAACTGATTGCCTAATTACCATTCCGCCTGTTGTAATTATAACAAGTTCATCGGAATCATTCACTTCTTTTATTGCAATTAGTTTTCCGTTTCTGTCCGATGTTTTTACAGTAATAACTCCTTTGCCGCCACGTCTTGATAATCTATAATCTTCTATCTCGGAACGTTTGCCGAATCCTTTTTCCGTAACAACCATCAATGTAGTTGCGTTACGTATTACAATCATTCCTATTACAACGTCGCCTTTACCCAATCTAATTCCGCGCACACCCGTTGCGGTTCTGCCCATGTTGCGGACATCTTTTTCGTTGAAGCGGCATGCCATTCCATTTCTTGTGCCGATGATAATCTCATTCTTTCCTTCGCTCAGTTTCGCTTCAATCAAACGGTCGCCCGCAGCAAGACTGATTGCGTTTATTCCACCTTTGCGGATATTAGAATATGCCGAGAGAACTGTTTTCTTAACTGTTCCTCTTTCTGTTGCCATCACAATAAATTTATCATCGGTAAATTCTTTTACCGTAACAAATGCCGTGATGTTTTCTTCTTTATCTTTTTCGATAAGATTTAAAATTGATCTTCCTTTCGTTGCGCGTCCGCCTTCGGGTATTTCGTGAACCTTTAGCCAGTAACATTTTCCGCGATCTGTGAAGAACATAATGTAATGATGCGTTGACGCAATAAACATGTGCTCGATAAAATCTTCTTCTCTTGTTCCCGCGCCCGTTACACCCTTACCGCCTCTTCCTTGTTTTCTGTATCCGCTGACAGGAAAACGTTTGATAAATCCCGCATGAGAAATTGTTACAACAACATCTTCCTCTGCGATAATGTCTTCAAGCGCAAATTCTTTTAGTTCGCGTTCGATGGAAGTTCTGCGTTCATCTGCATATCTTTCTCGAAGAGCAAGGAGTTCGTCTTTAATTATATTCCATCTTTTCTTTTCGTTTGTTAGAATGCCTTTTAGTTTTTCGATGAATTTAATCGTCTCTTTGTATTCGTCTTCTATTTTCTGGCGTTCAAGTCCGGTGAGTCTCTGCAAACGCATATCAAGAATTGCCTTCGCTTGAATTTCCGAAAGCTTGAACTTCTTCATCAAATTATTTTTTGCAGTCTCTGTGTCTTTCGATTTCTTGATTGTCTGAATTACCGCATCAATGTTATCGAGCGCAATGATGTATCCTTCTAAAATGTGCGCGCGTCTTTCCGCCGCATCAAGATCGAACTGGGTACGTTTTTTCAGCACGTCCATTCTGTGTTCGAGGAAATACTGCATCATCTGCTGAAGTGTTAAAACCTTCGGTTGTCCGTTAACGAGAGCAAGCATTATAACGCCGAACGTTACCTGCATCGCTGTGTGTTTGAAAAGCTGATTCAGCGTTAATGCCGGTTGTCCGTCACGTTTCAATTCTATAACTATTCGCATTCCGTCACGGTCTGATTCATCGCGGATGTTTGAGATACCGTCAATTTTTCCTTCGCGCACAAGATCTGCAATTCTTTCTATCAAAGTTGCTTTGTTTACTTGATACGGGATTTCTGTGATGATAATATTTTCTCTATCGTTCTTTAAAGTTTCAATGTTTGCTTTTGCGCGGATAACAATTTTTCCGCGTCCGGTAAGGAATGCTTCTTTTACTCCTTCATAACCGTAGATAATTCCGCCCGTTGGAAAATCCGGCGCCTTAACAATTTTTATTAACTCTTCCGGTTTCAGTTTCGGATTTTCTATCGTTGCAACAAGTCCATCAATTATTTCACCAAGATTATGCGGAGGAATATTTGTTGCCATGCCAACCGCAATACCGCTTGCGCCGTTTACTAATAAGTTCGGTAAGTATGATGGCAGAACTGTCGGCTCTTGTAATGATTCATCAAAGTTTGTTGCGAATGCAACTGTGTTCTTATCAAGATCGCGAAGCATTTCATCTGCAATTCTTGCGAGACGAGCTTCCGTATAACGCATCGCCGCGGGTGAATCGCCGTCAACAGAACCAAAATTTCCTTGTCCATCAACTAACGGATAGCGCAAAGAAAAATCTTGAACCATGCGCACCATGGAATCGTAAACTGCTGTGTCTCCGTGCGGATGGTATTTACCAAGCACTTCACCGACTATACGTGCGGATTTTTTATATGGTTTGTTGTGAGGAACACCGAGCTCGTGCATTCCGAATAGAACTCTGCGGTGAACCGGTTTAAGTCCGTCTCTTACATCGGGTAGTGCGCGCGCTACAATTACACTCATAGCATAATCTATGTAAGATGATTTCATTTCTTCTTCGAGTGATACGGGAACTACTTTTTCGAATATCGTTGTCATTAGTATGAATTCTATGTTTAATTATTAAATTATTTTTCTTGATCGTGATCTTGATCTTAATCGTGATCTTTCTTTTTGAGTAAGAGCATGATCACGAGCAAGATCATGATTAAGAACTACTTTTTCGAATATTGTGGTCATCAGTATTATATCTTCTTTAATTTATTAAACTGTTTTCTTGCTCTTGCTCATAGTCTTATCATACTCTTTTAACCGCGAGTAAGATTAAGAGTAAGATTATGATTAAGAACTACTTTTTCGAATATCGTTGTCATTGGTTATTCTTTGTTTTTTTTCTGTTTAAAAGTTTTGTTACTGCACTATCTAGCTCTTTTTGTTCTTTTAGGGCTGCGTTCATTTTTTCTACTAGTTCTGTTAATATTTGTCTTATGCTCGTTGCTAATTCAAGACACTCTTCGTCAGGAAGGTCGTGTATTCCTTCGCTAAGTGCTTTGTGTAATAACGTTAAAGGATTGTGTCCATTTAATTGCAAAATTTCTGGGAAAGCAATCTTTATTTCATCCAGAGACTCTGAAAAAGTTTTTTTTGTTTTCGCAATTTTTAATTCTTCAATTAGTTTTTCATAGTTCCCTAGTTTTGTCGAAACGTCTACGATTTTATCAATAATTCGGTTACGTTGATTTTCAACAACTCTTCTATAATAAGCAAACGCTCCAATTCCCATTCCTTGAAATTCAGCGCGTCTGCCCGCTAAGAACATTTCTTTATCCTCGCCAATCATTGAAATTAATTTTGAAGACGTTTGTGGCCCATAGGGTGGTAGTTCGCCATATTTATATGCGATACCCATTCCGACATTATCCACTCCTAAAAAAATTGAAAATATTTTGAAACCCTTTTTACAGTTGTTACAATTAAACTCGATATATAAATTTTCGTTTTTCCCCGATCGCAGCACTGGAGATAGGCTCGTGCTAAAGTATCTTGGCCCTTTGCATTTATCGCTTTCGCAAAACAATTCTATGTCGCCAAACACTATTCTAAAATTACCGAAAACATCCGCTGTTCCGTGTACCTTAATTTTTTTGCTTTGGTTCGGGGACACGTCCTTTAGAAATTCTTCGATTAACAATGGCTTTTCTTCTTTATCCATTTTTCCTTCCCCTAAAAATGTTTACAACAAAATTGTTGCCAATCCAAAATAAAACAGTATCGTAGTTACATCCGTCAACGCAAGAGTAATTGGTCCCGCTGCTAATTTTGGATCGAGCTTTGTCTTGTGCAGAATTGCCGGTACGCTCAATCCCCAGAACGCCGCGCTGATTTCTACTAACACAATGCTTGAACCGATTACAACTGCCGGAAGTATCTGTCCCTTCCATAAAAAAACTACTGCCGTAACCAGCGCTCCGCAGCTTACGCCTAGCAAAAAAGATGTTTTGCTTTCGCGCAATAAATTTTTCAAATACCATTTCAAAGACGGCTGTGTTGAATGAAGCGTTTGAACCGTAACCGTCATTGATTGAATGCTTACGCTTTCTCCTAATCCAAGAACCAAAGCTAAAAAGAACGCAATCACCAAACTCATTTCAATAGTTGTGTGAAAAATTCCGATGAACAACGCTGCTGCTGTTCCGCTTGAAATTGTAACCAGCAGCCACGGAAAACGAATGCGCCATGATTTTAACGGTGATGCATTTTTAAGTTCGTTAATTCTAAAACCGATCGTTTCAAAAACATCATCATAACTCCGGAGTTCATCTTCTTCCGATTCATCTTCAAGAAGTTCTTCGGTAAAAAGATTTACATCAACAATGCCGAGCAATCTTCTTTCCTCATCAACGACGGGGAAAGCTAAAAATTTATAAGTTACAAAGAACTCGCATGCATCATAAACTGTTGCCGTTTTAGGAAGAGCGGCAACTCGTTTAACCATCAACTCTTCTATTTTCTGTCCCGGTTTCCCGGTTAACAATCTTCTTGTTGGTAAAACACCGACAAGTTTTTTCTCGTCATCAACAACATAAAAGTAAACTATTCTTTCGCCGAGACCTTCTTCTCTAATCTTCTTAAGCGTTTCATCAACTGATAAATTTTTATCGAGCGCGGTAAAATCTTTGCGCGCATGGTCTAAAACCGGTTGATTATATGTTTGTTTGTCATGCATTCATCTTTTTCGTTGTCATTGCGAGTCCGGCTGTGCCGGGCGAAGCAATCTCTAAATTTTATGTCTGGGATTGCTTCGTCGTCCCTCGACAAGCTCGGGACTCCTCGCAATGACAATTGTTATATATCCAAGTTCGCGTACTTAGCGTGTTTCTCAATGAACGCGCGGCGCGGTTCAACTGCGTCGCCCATTAACGTTTCAAAAATTTTATCTGCCGCTGCAGCGCTTTCCAAATTAACCTGCAACACAGTTCGTGTTTCGGGATTCATTGTTGTTGACCACAATTGTTCCGGGTTCATTTCTCCCAAACCTTTGTAACGCGAGATCTGAATTCCTTTTGTTGTAGTTGTTCCTTCGCTTTCTTCCGCTTCTTCTCCTTCAACAACAACCACTTCTTCTTTTCCTTTTAAATCTGCTTTGAACTTTTTCAAAATTTTATCTCGTTCGTCGTCATCGAAAGCGTAATGTTCTTCTTTCCCTTTTTTAATTTTATAAAGCGGCGGTTGTGCAATGTAAACTTTGCCCGATGTTATCAGCTCTTTCATGTGTCGGTACAAAAATGTTAAGAGCAAGGTTCGGATGTGGCTTCCGTCCACATCGGCATCGGTCATTAAAATAATTTTTCCGTATCGAGCTTTCTCATGATCAAACTCTTCTCCTATTCCCGCGCCTATCGCGGAGACCATCGCTTGAATTTCTATGTTCTCTAAAATTTTGTTGATTTTCGCTTTTTCAACGTTCAAAATTTTTCCCTTGATCGGAAGTATTGCCTGGAATCTTCTATCGCGTCCCATCTTTGCTGAACCGCCTGCCGAATCTCCTTCAACAATGTAGATCTCGCAATGCTCGGGATCGTTGATTGAACAATCTGCAAGTTTACCCGGTAAGTGCATCGTGTCGAGTGCGTTTTTTCTACGTACAAGTTCGCGTGCTTTACGTGCAGCTTCACGCGCTTCTGCCGCGCGCATGCATTTATCGATTATTTTTTTTGCTATCGAACTATTCTCTTCTAGAAATTCTGAAAGTTTTTCTCCTACTAAAGTCTCTACTGCAGATTTAACTTCTCCGTTGCCGAGTTTTGTTTTTGTCTGTCCTTCGAATTGCGGCTCCATCACTTTAATAGAAATTACTGCCGTCAATCCTTCTTTGAAGTCGTCGCCCGTTAAAGTTATTTTGTTGCTGTCTTTGATAAGTCCGTTCTTGTATGCGTAGTTGTTTAACGTTCTTGTGAGCGCGGTTCTAAAGCCGACGAGATGTGTTCCGCCTTCTATCGTGTTAATGTTGTTCACATACGAGTGAACGTTTTCGGAATATGAGTCGCTGTACTCAAATGCAATTTCAACCGGCGTGTTATCTTTTTCTCCTTCGATGTAAACCGGTTTGTGAATCGGCGAGCGGTTTTCGTCAAGATATTTTACAAAGTCTATCAATCCGCCTTTGAACTTATAAATTTCTTCCTGGTCATCCGCTTCGTCTTTCAGTGTCATCGTAACTTCTTTGTTCAGATATGCAAGCTCGCGTAATCTTTCGGCAACGGTATCAAAATGAAATTTTATCGTTTTGAAAATTTCTTTATCCGGCATGAAGGTAATTTTAGTTCCGGTGTTTTCGCTTTTATATGTTCCCGTTTGTTTTACCGAAGCTTTCGGAATACCGCGTTTGTATTCCTGTGTATAAATTTTTCCATCGCGCTTTACTTCTACTACAAGCCACTCGGAAAGTGCATTCACAACAGAAACGCCAACGCCGTGAAGTCCGCCCGAAACTTTATAAGAATTTTTATCGAACTTTCCGCCTGCGTGAAGCATTGTCATTACAATTTCGAGAGCGGATTTTTTTTCTTCCGGATGCATGTCAACCGGAATGCCTCTTCCCCTGTCTTCTACCGTAACGCTTTGATCTTTATGAATGGTTACAACCACTCGGTCGTTATAACCTGCGAGTGCTTCATCAATGCTGTTATCAACCACTTCATTGATTAAGTGATGAAGTCCGCGCGATCCGATATCGCCAATATACATTGCGGGGCGTTTGCGTACTGCTTCAAGCCCTTTTAATACATTAATACTTTTCGCGTTGTATTCTTCTTGCTTCGCTTCGTTATTTTTTATTTTTTCTTTCGCCATAATTTATCTGTATTCCTTCATTACAAAAACTTTATTGTTTTTATTACTTGTCCGTTAAATTGTTTGTTTATTTTTTCAGCTATTAAATTTTTTCTAAGATTCAGCTCGCTCTTCCAGACAGAATTTTCCACCCTAAGAAATAAAATTTGTTTTTCTACTTTAACCGCTTGAGCAATTGGTTTTAGCTCCGGAAATATTTTTTCAAATTCATCAACTATGTTATAATTCTTAAGCGACTCGCGAAGATTTATAAACTCCGCTTCTTTGTTCAACACATCGTCAATTGTTCTAAAACTGTTACGCGTATGCCGCTTTGCCATTGTTAACTTTTATTAAAAGATTTTCTTTTCCCAGATCCAATCCTTCCGTTTTAGTAAGGTCCGTCATAGTAATAAACGCCTGTCCTATTTGAGAAAGATACCGACTTATTCTTCCGGAGCGGTAAATATCAAGTTCGCCGAAGACATCGTCCATTAAAAAGATCGGCGTCTTGCCAAGTTTTTCTTTCATAAAAAAGAACTGTCCGAATCTTAACGCAATCTGAAATGTTTTATGCTGTCCTTGTGATCCAAATCTTTTTAGTTCCAAGTCGTTTATATAAAAAATAAAATCGTCTCTGTGCGGTCCCGCTAAATTAGTTCCTCTCCGCAGTTCGTCTTCGCGTAGATCACTTAGCTCTTCTCTAAATCTTTCTGCAATTTTTTCTTGGTCTGTTCCTGAAAAAGAATCATAAATTATTTTCGGTTCTTCTGTTGCTTCTATAATTTGATTATAAGATTCTTTAAGGTAGCCGTTAAACTCTGCAACAAAATTTTGTCTGTGCTTAATTATTTCAGTACCGTTTATGATTAAAGATTCCGTCCATGCGTCCAGCTGATCATATAAATTTTGATTACGTGTTTCTTTTATCTGCGTTAATAATGAAGAGCGTTGGCGTAATGTTTTGTTATACTCTAACAGCATCTCCAAATACGTGTGGCTCGCCTGCGAAATAACGGAATCAACAAATCTTCTCCGTTCTGCCGGCGCACCTTGTGTTATTGCGTGATCGGATTGTATTAGCGAAACGATCGGGAATTTTCCTATAACTGAAGTAGAATTAAAAATTTGTTTGCCGTCCAAATAAAAATTCTTTTTCCCTTTTGAAGAATCAAAAAATATACGCGTGTTGTTTTCCGTTAAGTCCGAAAAATTTCCTTTCGCATCAAAAAATTGTTCACCAAACATTATAACATCGTTTTCGTTTGCTAAATTTAAATTTTTTGTAGTACTCAAATAATAGATTGCCTCTAATATGGATGTCTTGCCCTGCCCGTTACCACCAACGATGAGATTTAACTTCTCGGAAAAATTCAGCGATGTGTTTTTATGCAGTCTGAAGTTTTGCAATTCAATTTGCTTAAGAACCATTTTAAGTATTCAAGCGAACCGGCATCAACAACATCATTAAGTCAAGATTTTCTTTTTTCTGAACCGGCTCTATTACTACCGCTTTGGTCGGTGAGTGAAGTTTAAAAATTATTTCTTCTTCGCTACTTAAGTGCGTAAGAACATCATTAACATAAGCTGAGTTGAATCCGATTTCCAGAGCGTCTCCTTTATATTCACAAATTACTTTTTCTTCTCCAGAAGCGCCGATATCCAAATCTTCAGCAGAGATTTCCAAAGCGTCTGTCGTGACTGAAAACTTAACCCGTCTTGTACTTGATGTCGAAAACAACATCATTCTTTTTATTGATTCGTGAATATCCCTGGTGTTTACTTTCATAAAAAATTCGTTCTCTAGCGGAATTACGCTTGCGTAGTCGGGATATTTTTGACTGATGAGCCGCGTTATCAATTCGATGTCGTTCAGCTTAAACGATACATAAGTTTTTGTTAGATGTATTTTAACATCCTTCTCGTTCAATATTTTCAAAAGAACAGAGACCGCTCTTTCCGGCACAACGTATTGTTGATTGAATGCCGCTTTAATATTTTTATTCAACATATTTACTAGCCTATGGCCATCAGTAGTTACTAAACGTAATCCGTCATCTCTAAACTCAAACAATGTACCCATCATTGCCGGACGCATTTCCTCTTTGCTCATTGCGAAGGCACATTTTTCAAAAGCTTGTCTTAATTCTTCTCCGTTGATCAGAACTTCGTTAATATCTTTTGCGTTTTTATCTGTTTCTACGGAAGGTATTTCAGGGAACTCATCGGCATCCAAATAACTGATGGTATATTTTCCCATATCTGTAACGATGTTGATTTTCTTATTCGCCATTAACTTGAAATGAATTGTTGTGTCTTTCAATGAACGAACAACATCGTTTAGGAGTCTTGCAGGAACTACTATTTTTATATTTTCTTCTGCTACTATGTTCAGTGATGACTTCAAAGATATTTCCAGGTCGGTAGCATAAATGGTAAGCTGCCCGTCTTTAACTTCGAATAAAAAATTTTCCAGAATTGGCATTGGTGTTCGTGTAGGAACTGCAGGAATGATTTTGCTTAGAAGTTTTTCTAACTCTTTACTGTTAACTTTGAATTCCATAATTCATCTCCTAGTTGAACCAAAAATATCAAAAAATGCTACCATTTTCAATTTGTGTTCTGCTTCTATTTAAGTGATATCAACAGCGTTATTATTATATAAACTATATATATACTTAAAGACTTATAATAATAAGCGATGTTAATTTGTGTATAAGTAGTTTTTATTAATCATAGAGTATAAATTCAAAACAAATAACCAACAGACAAAGGTTGGTAACATAATAACAAACGTAAGTTATCAAACGACGTGTTAGTAACAAAAGAATATAAACAACAAGGACACGAATTATACACTGGTTACCAACATGAAAAAAAATTATGTAACACGCATCTCAATTTTATTTTTTAATGAGTCTATCGTCTCTTTCATTTTAAGATCTTCCGTAACTAAATTTTCAATACTGGTTTGTGAATGTATAACCGTGGAATGATCTCTACCGCCAAAATGTAAACCAATGGTTTTCAAAGAGGATTTAGTTAATAATTTTGAAAGATACATAGCAACTTGACGAGCCAAGACAATTTCTTTTCTACGGTTTTTTTCACGTAATTTATTTTCTTCAAGATTGAAATGCTCGCAAACAACTTTAGTAATTAATTCTATGGAAATATTAACCTGTTTATTTGTAGAGACCTCTTTAACAGTTTTTTTAACCAGGTCGAAATCAATTTCCTTAGAAGTAAGAGAAGAGTTGGCAAGAAGTTTAATTAAACACCCCTCCAACTCACGAATATTAGAGGTTATATTTTGCGCAATATATTCTAATATTTCGCGGGAAAGATTGATCCCATATACTTCACTTTTATTTTTTAAAATGGCAACGCGAGTCTCGAAATCCGGGGGTTGTATATCAGCAGAAAGACCCCAGGAAAATCGTGAGATCAATCTTTCGTTTAATCCCTTTAAATCTTTGGGCGGCTTATCGCTTGATAAAACAACTTGTTTCCCGGATTGATGTAGAGTATTAAAAATTTGGAAAAATAAATCCTGTGTTTTTTCTTTACCAACTAAAAATTGAATGTCGTCAATAATAAGAGCATCCATACTTTTGTAAAAGCTGGAAAATTCATTAACGGTATCACCCTGAATAGCTTCTACAAATTCAACAGTGAAAGCATCCGAAGAAATATATACTACACGCTTTTCCGGGGAACGTTCCAAAATTTTATTTCCTATCGCATGTATCAGATGAGTTTTTCCTAAACCAACACCACCGTATACAAAAAGGGGATTGAATGAAGTTTGTCCAGGGTTTTCTCCAACAGCAATAGCAGCAGCGCGCGCAAGCTGATTTCCCTCACCCTTTATAAAATTTTCGAAAATATATCTAGGATTTAAATAAGTCTCAAAATCACGTGGCTTACTTTGAGCAGCGTGGGTAGAAGATCCATTAGATGAAAAAGGAAGTTCTGGTTGTTCTTCAGAAGAAACTTTTTCTTCATAAATTACATAAGCAAGCTTACCATCAGAACCAAGAACTTGTGAGATAGTTTTATTGATTAAAGTATTATAATGCTCTTCTATCCATTCAACGAAAAAATTATTAGGTACATAAATTTTTAATGTAGATTTTTCCAATTCAAACGGTTTTATAGGTAGAAACCAGGTGTTGTAAGTAATAAAAGGAACGTTTTCTTTGATTAATCCTAAACATTCCTTCCAAACTTCAGATGCGCTTTTTTCGGTTTGAAGGTTCTGAAGACTTTCGGCTGCGTTTTGCATATTGTCCACAATACAGAAGAAAGAAAAAAGTGTAGAAAAATGATTTATTATAAAAAATTATGACAAACTTTTTGCGTACGAACAAATTATTAACATTAAAAAACCACTATAAACTATTTATATATAAGCTACTTTCATAGAAAATCAGTAATAGCCAACATCTACAATGGAGAAAATCACAACACCAAACAGGTTCTTAATAATGTGAAACGTTCCACAAAAAACGATTATCAACAACTTATTCACAGATAATTTAGCTTACTTTCTGCTCTGGTGAAGATATAAGAAGGGGGTAATTAGTGCAAATTAATTCTCTTTATTAGAAAAAAAAATTTAATAAAAAAGAGTTTGAACAGTGAATAACGAGAGCTAATTTTGTGCCGAAGAAATTTATAAAGCAATAATTCTATTTGAGTATAAAATGAAAAATCTATTGATAGTTTTTACTGGCGGTACTTTCTCTATGAGAATAGACGAAAAGACAAATTCAGCCATTCCATTTTTCCACGGTGAAGAATTATTAGAAATGATTCCACAAGCAAGACAGCATGCAAATTTATCTGTTTATGAATTCGGTAAGTTTCCAGGACCACACATCACACCAGAGTTAATGTTGAAGCTTTCAAAAAAAGTAAAAGAATTTATTTCGCGAGAAGATATAGACGGAGCGATAATTACCCACGGCACCGACACACTGGAAGAAACAGCATATTTTTTAGATTTAACTATTAAAACCGAAAAGCCTATAGTTGTAATTGGAGCGATGAAAACAAGCAGCGAAAAAGATTGGGATGGTCCTTTAAATCTTTTGGATGCAATCCACATTTGCAATAATCCCAATAGCAGAGGAATGGGCGTTCTTGTCTGTCTTAACGGAGAAATAAATGCAGCAAGCGAAGTTACAAAAACACACACGGAAGATATTGAAACATTCCGAAGTCTGGATTTTGGTTCGCTTGGATTTGTTAATAGAGGCAAGGTAATATTCAATAGACAACCGAATAAATTAGAGAGAATAGAGACAGAAAAAATTAACTCTAACGTGGATCTTATAAAAATTTATGCAGGAATGAATGAAAAATTTTTCAAGTATTCCGCTGACAGCGGCGTAGACGGAGTAGTTATAGAAGCAATGGGAGTTGGGAATGTTCCGCCTCCGGCATTCGATGGAATTAAATATATTACAGAAAAAAATATTCCAGTAGTTCTTGTATCCAGGTGCCCGGCTGGAGAAACGCTGGATATTTATGGTTATCCCGGTGCAGGAAAATGGTTAAAAAAAATGGGAGTGATCTTTGCGGATTACTTGAACGGGCAGAAAGCGAGAATAAAATTAATCGTTTGTCTTGGTCTAACAAAAGACAAAGAAAAACTTAGAAGATTGTTTGAGAAATAAAAATGAATAGCAGAAGCGAAGGCTTTTTGAATGACATAAAACCATGGTTTGGAACGATAGCTCTTTTACCGCTAGTTATTTTTTATACAATTAATAACGGGCAATTTACTTTTATAGATTATGTAAATGTGTTAATACACGAGGGTGGACACGGCGTATTTAAAATCTTTGGAAGATTTATTTACACACTTGGCGGAACGCTTATGCAAATAATAATTCCGTCAATGTTTGTAATCTATTATTGGATAAAAAGAAAAAAATTCGGGGCACAAATATTCCTTGTCTGGTTGGGAGAAAACCTAATGAATATTAGTGTATATGCAGCAGATGCACGCGCACAAAAGTTACCGCTATTAGGCGGAAATAAAGTTTACCATGATTGGACGTGGCTATTATCTCAAACGGGACTATTGGAACAAGACCAAATAGTGGGGAATATATTTTATGGAACAGGAATATTAATGTTTATAATCGTAATGATAACACCGCTTTTATTAAAAGAAATAGAGTCAACAAATATTGGCCTAAACCTTTAATTAAACCAAGATTTACCGCTCAATTTTTAAATGCCAAGTAACTAGTTTTCTCAACCGAAAAAGATTTTCATAATTAGGATTATAATTCACCAAAGCCAGGTAATAACCAAAAACTTTCTCGTATTCTTTTTTATAAAGATTAATCATAGCGCCCACATAATAGAAATCATCAGCTTTAACGGATTTGATTAGCGACGGAGAAGATTTCAAATAGTTTTCAGAAAACAGTAACATTTTTTGTGCGTTTAGAATTTCACTGTTTTGTAAAAATGCCTTTGCCAGTTGAATATAAACGCTAAGACGAGAAACACTATCCGGCTTGGTGGTTCTAATAAAGGAATTTGATTCTTTCTCTATTGAGAAAATGTGCATGAACGTGGTGGCATTACTTTTTTCGTTTAGTAAAACATTGCTATAGTCTTTGTTGATCTGAAGAGAATCCGGAAAAAGGCTTATCATCTTCTCTAGCGAGGAATAACGTGCATTTATAATTCCCAGTTTTTCATATGCAAAAGAGTAAAGAAGATTTGATTGATAGTCATTCGGGAAAAGCTCTCTTAGATATTTTGATAACCCAAAAGCGAAGCGATAATTATTTGAAACATTTAATGAATATTCCACAGCATTGAACAGATCGTTCTTTAGAGGAGGATATTTTTTAACGTATTCTTTTATGAACAACCCGGTGTAAAGCGTGTCAAATTTTTCATCGAAAGAATAAATATAACTAGATGGCTTCCCTACAAAAAAAGCACGGGGCGCCAAAAACTCAAGACGCGGATGTATCTCAGAATTTACAGGAAAATTATTTGCCATAGTAAAAAAACCACGAGGAGAAACGGATTGACAAGCTAAAAAAGTAAATGGGTTATTAATCCCAATTCTTTCAAAATCTTGTTTTATCAAAGGGGAAGTAAACTTGTTGTTGATACTCTCGAAAGAAATTTTGATTTCTTTCTTAGAGCCGACCAGAATAATATCGTTGGCAGCTCCACCCCAAAGTTGTGAATATGGAAACACAGAAGAGAACGTGTTTAATACGAGTTTAACTACATCATCATCGGCCTCATAAAGATGAAACCACTGAACCATAATACCATTATCCGACAGCGACGAAGAGCATTTTTCAAAGTATTCTTTAGAAAAAAGATTTCCTATTCCCGCAACCCAAGGATTGGAGGGCTCTGAAATTATAGCATCATATTTTTCTTTTGACAGCTTTAACAGTGTAACAGCATCTTCGTTAATAATATTTAAACGCGGATCGTTAATACAATTTTTATTCTCATGACCGAAAAGGGGGGCTGCAGCAATAACCTCTTTGGAAATCTCAGCACAAACAACTTTTTCAACAGGAGAGTTTAACAAAGAACCAATAGTTGTTCCACTACCGAAACCCACAACAAAAATATTTTTAGGATTTTTGTGAAGCATCACAGGTATTTCGCCAAGCAAGACTTGCGTGGGCATATCGAAATACGTGCTTGCATCCGGTTTACCGTTAATTATTAATCTTTTATTTGCTTTGTTCCGAAGAGAGTGTGTAACCGCAACGGTTGCATTCATTCCTTCTTTATAAAAAATTATTTCTTCGTCGGAAAAACCCTTGGTAAATTCATTGAAAGAACTCGGCGGAAGAGCACCAAAAGAACGGAACACACCGCTTAGCAAAACCTTTTCGTTCCATTGAGGAGAAAATATCAGATAAGAAAAAAAGACGAATACACAAATAGAATAGAAAGACGTTTTTTCTTTGACAGAAAAAGATTTGTATTTCGACAACAATAGAAAAGCACCAAATAAATTAATAGCAACCCCGATTTCAAAAGCTGCCTTTATTCCAAACAAAGGGATAAACACCAAACCGGTTAAGATAACTCCAACAACAGTTCCTAAAGTATTTATAGAAAATACTCTCCCAACAGAAACACCAATCTTTTTATTAGAAGCTGAAACTATTTCCGTGGCAACGGGAAGAGACATTCCCATAAATAATGTTGGTAATAACATTAAACAAAAACAGAAAATAAATTCTACTGCAAGAAAAAGCTCAAACGATTCTTGGGATTTAGAAAACAATGCGGAAATTTTCCACAAAGAATAAGGCAAGCGTTCATAAAAAAGCAAAACGAACATTGTCGAAAAAGCAATTGCAGCCTGAAGGACAGTCAATAATTTTACATAATTATATTTTTTAAAAGCGTTTTGAGTAACAACCAGACTTCCAATGGTTATTCCGCCGATGAACGCCATCAACATTATTGAAAAAGCATATGTAGAAGAGCCGAAGAAATTAATTAACAACCGAACCCAAACCATTTCATATAAAAGAGCCGCCATTCCGGAAATTCCCGCGACGAGAATAACTCTTTTTACGGTTTGTTTGCCTACTTCGATAAAATCATTTTTGTCGGTATCTTCAGTTTCAACTAACTCATGTTTAATCAAATTATTTTGGGTTCTGGATAAATAAAACCCCACCAATCCTGCAATGATATTTAAAAATGAGGTTGAGTAAATTGTTACATCTAAACCAAACTCTTTTATTAATACAAAACCGGCAAACACTACCCCAACCACAGCACCAAAAGAATTTAGAAAATACAATGAAGCAACCTCTTTCCGTGCATCTTGTATGCGCTCAACAAAAAATTTACTTAACACAGGCAGGGTTCCGCCCATAGCGGTTGCAGGAAGAAGAAGGAGAATTCCAGCAACAAGAAAACGAGTCCCGGTAAATAAAATTGGTTTTGATATAAGATCTAAATTTGAAGCTGTGGAAAGAAATAAGTTTCCCACAAAAGAACTTATAGTGGGATATAAAAGACAATAAACGCCAATGAATAATTCTAACACAGAATAAATTCGTACAGGATTGATTATGGAATCAGATCTTTTACCAAACAAGTAATTACCTAGAGCAAGACCGCCTAAAAAAGTTGCTAGCACGGTCATTTGAGCATAGGTGGTGTTGCCCAAGAACAAACTCAAATATTTAAACCAAACCACCTGATAAATTAATCCGGCAATTCCGCTTACGACAAAAAGTAGCGAGACGATCATTCTAACATTTTGTTTCTGCATGATTCCTCATTTTAAGATCGAGCGTAATTTAAAAAGGTTTAGCGGAATTTAATATGAAAGGGAAAATATTTTTATACCGCCAAATTAAAACATTTACCGAAAGAAACTAATTCATAAATAGGAGTTGAACAATTATAAAAACCGGAAGAAGAACTAGAAAAGAAAATCCATAAACGTAAGCGAAGAAACTCGGCATTTTTATATTGTTCTCTTCGGCCACTGCTTTTACCATAAAGTTCGGACCATTGCCAATATATGTCATACTGCCAAAAAATACAGAGCCAACAGAAATTGCTTTAAGAATCTCCTCAGGTATTCCGGCAACAAGATTACCAGAATTTATACCCAAGCCCAAAGCAAGAGAATGAAAAGTTACCGCTGTTGGAGTATTATCTAAAAAACTGCTCAAAAGACCGGAGTAGTAATAAAATTGTTGAGGTAAAATTACACCAAGAGACTTTGCGTTATTCTCCAGGTACAACAGACAAGGAACCATTGTTATAAAAATTCCCAAGAATAAATAACCAACTTCTTTAATTGGTTCCCACGTAAAATTATTTGATTCCCGAGTTAGCTTTGTAGTAAACATTAAGGAAAAGACGGCCATTGTTAGAATAATTGCCTCGCGGATAAATTTATAAAAGTGATTACTCTCTATGAATGGAAGATATTGTTCGTTTAAGAAAGCAACAGCAAGAACAACACCCACGAGCCAAACAAAATTTAATTTACCGGAAATTTTTATTGGCCGAATAACCCGCTGGTCCAAAGAGATGGCTTCCTTCGGTTCTTTTTTGTGATAATATGAATCAACAAAAAAGTAAATAATTATTAGCAAAAAATTTGTTACAAACCACTCAGGAATTAGATTTAAAAACCACGTAAAGTGAGCACCGCGGAGATACATCATAAACAACGGCGGATCGCCGAGCGGCGTTAACAAACCTCCGCAGTTAGCAACAATACCGATGAAAAATAAAATCGTGTGGACTTTATATTTTCTTTCCTTGTTGGTATGAATTAGAGCGCGAATAAGAAGCATGGCTGCGCCCGTCGTTCCCATAAAAGAAGCAAGCACCGCACCGATAATCATAAACACAACATTTATCGAGGGCCTTGCTTCTATATCGCCGTCTAAAAAAATTCCACCGGTAATAGTATATAGTGCACCAAGCAGAACTATAAACGGAATGTAATCAAACACCATTGTTTCAAAAAGTTTCTCTTCCAACCCGGCGCTTAATAGATAAATTACAATTGGAAGACTAAGAACTACAGCCACAATAAGTTTATTTCTGTTTTTCTCCCAAAAATGATTCCAACGCAAAGGAAAAACTGCAATCGAAAAAAGCATTAAGAGAAAAGGTATAACTGTAAACAAAGGAACACTAACAGCAAATTCTTTCATTGATGAGGCCCGATTTTTTTATATAAAAACTTTAAACTAGAAATTATTTTTTCAGCAAGTCTCTTATTTGTGTCAACAGCAAAATCTCTTCTTTTGGCGCTGGCTTTGCCTCTTCCTTTTTCTTTAAGCGATTTATTCCTTTTATCATCATAAAAATTGCAAGGGCAACAATTATAAAATCAATTACGGTATTAACAAACAAACCATATTTAATAGTAACACCTTCGGCTAAAGTGACGGAAAGATGTCCAAAATCTATACCGCCCAAAAGTAAGCCGATTGGAGGCATTATTACATCCGAGACAAGCGACGTAACTATTTTGCCGAACGCCGCACCGATGATAATACCAACAGCCATATCAACAACATTCCCTTTCATGGCAAATGTTTTAAATTCTTGAACTAGTTTCATTTTAGTTCCTTTGATTTAGTTATTAAAATTTCGAGCAGCGACAAATTAGATTACCTATAATTAATTTGACTCACCGCGCTCAACCAACAAGAATATCCATTAATTTTTTGTAAACAAATATTCTATAACGCTGTTTACCGGTGGTCTCTTCTAAAATATTTTCTTCAAGAAATTTAGCAAGGAGAACATTTGCCGTTTGTTTATTTAAACCAAGCTCTTTAGTGATAAAAGGAAGTGAAATAATTGGTTTTTGAAAAATCAACTCAAAAACTCTTAACGACGGAGTAGAGGCAAACCCTTTATTTAAAATATTTTGATAATCGCTAAACTCTAAGTCAGAAATATTTTTTATGATACGCGATGTGTGTAGAGCAGATTCAATAATTATTTTAAGAAAGAATTTAATCCAGCTTTCCCAAGAGTTGTTTTTTTCTAAATCTTCAAGCCGATCAAAATACTCTGCCCGTCTATTGTTTAAAACATGTGAAAGTTGTAAAACGGGGATACTCAAACGCTTTTTCCATAAAAAATGAAGCTGCAATAAAATTCTTCCCACCAATCCATTGTTCGTTTCAAAAGGATGAATCATTTCGAACTGGGCGTGTATCAATGCAGCATTAACTACAAAAGGGTACGAGAGATCAGAAGCTATATATGTTTCAAAGTCTTTCATTAACACCTCAATTTCTTCGGGCGAGGGGGGAATATATTTAGCGCCGCTTTTATCCGAAGAATATTGACCAACTAAAGTTTGTGTAGTTCTATAATTGCCAGAGACTAAATCTTCCCCAGATAAATCATCTGCTAATTCTTTGTGAATTGATTTTATAATGTGCGAAGAGCTGGATACGTTACGAAGAGACTTCTGCGCTAACGTTAAAGCGTGCACATAATTTAAAATATTTTTTAAATCTTCCTGATCCTCGTGAGTAGTCTGACCGAAAATATCCATAAGGCTCAGTTTACAACCATCAATCCTGAGACTTTTTAATGACTCTAGAGTTGTCAAAGTAGAAATAAGAAAATGACTTTGGGGAAGAACATTTATTGCCCCCTCTAATTGATAAAGAGATTTATCGGCCTCAGAAATTAACGCATAAATCTCTGAATCAAGACGTATTTTAGGATTAGGTGGTAAAGAGGAAAGAGACATTATTTTAGTCAGTTTATTTAGACTAAAGATTATAAAAAAACAAATATAAGTCAAGATTAACAGACTTATTATGAATGATAAATTATGTAGTCTAAAATTAATTTATTAAATCTTATCAAAAGTTAAATAAGTCTAATATTACTATCTAAGCAGATCCTCGTCTCTATATAAGAGGAGAATGGCAGATTGGGAAACAATTACAAATTTTTCTTTTTCAATTTCAACTTCGATAGCATCTCGTCTAAGGAATAGTGCAAAATCACCTTCGTGCGCTTGAAGAGGAATATATTTTGTTGTTTTGTTCTCGCGCCAGGGCTCATCTTCATCTGTTGGCATTCCAATCGGATAACCGGGACCAATCTTAATAACATATCCACCCTGAACCTTTTCTTTCTCCTGAACTCCAGGGGGAAGGTAAAGTCCACTATTGGTTTTGTTTATGTTCTCTTCCGGTTTAATTAGAACACGGTCGCCAACAATAATTATCTTTTCTGTGTTTATCATTTTTTTTCACTTCTTGTTCAGCTAAAAATAGCAAATGAAAAAGAGAGCTTCAAATACTTATCTTTGTTATAATAATCTTTGGGTGATGATGAGAGAGCAATGGAAAGATAAGTGGAATGAGCGGTATTCGGAGAGCGAGTTTATTTATGGTAAAAAACCAAATAAATTTTTTGAAGAAGAAATAAATAAATTAAAACCTGGCAAATTACTTATGCTTGGTGAAGGCGAAGGAAGGAATGCAGTTCATGCTGCCTTGTTGGGCTGGGATATTGACGCAGTAGATCAAAGCGAAGTAGGTAAAGCGAAAGCCATACAACTGTCATCAGAACGGAAAGTTAAAATTAATTATCAAGTTGAAGATCTTTATTCATATGCACCAAAACAAAATTATTATGATGCAGCTGCATTTATTTTCCTTCACCTAGAAGAAAATTTAAGAAGCATTGTTTTTAAGAAAGCAATTGATTCGTTAAAACCCGGCGGAAAAATTATTATAGAGGTTTTTGAAAAGGATCAGATTAAATATGATTCAGGCGGACCGAAAGATGAAGCATTGCTTTATTCTCTTGAAGATGTTTCAGAGGAATTTATAGAATTAGATTTCGAAAAATTTTCTAAAGAGATTATTACTCTGGATGAAGGAAAATATCACCAAGGAAAGGCTTCGGTTATTAGGTTTGTCGGAGCGAAACACAAATAAAAATTTTACTATATAAACGAGAATGAAAACATGCTAAGAAGATATTTTATAACAGCAAGTTTCTCGCTCTTGATTTTTGCATGCAGCGGGAACGACAAAAATTCAATGATCGAAGAATCAGGCACGGTCGAGGCAACAGAATCTGTAATAAGCTCACAGGTTGCAGGAAGAATAATAAATATTATTAAGGACGAAGGATCGCAAGTTGCGGCGGGCGACACAATTGTAATAATAGATCACGAAGCTTTGGATATTCAGTTAAAGCAAATGATTGCCAACAGAGAAATTGCAAAAGCCCAGCTTGATCTTCTAATTATAGGAGCTCGTAGAGAAGACATATTTCAAGCAGAGCAAACTCTAAATCAGGCAGAAGTAAATTTTGATATAGCAAAATCAGACAAAGAAAGAATGGATAATTTATTTAAGGTCAACACGATATCACAAAAACAATACGAAGACGCAACGGCACGATTCAATATTACACAAGCACAATTAAATTCCGCAAAAGAAAATTTTAATAAAATGAAAAACATTGCACGACCCGAAGAAGTAATTCAGGCAAGAGCAAATTATCAAAAAACAGAAGCTGCCGTTGAGTCAATAAACAAAAACATTCGTGATTGTTATGTTACTTCTCCAATGAACGGTTTTGTAATTAAAAAATTTGTAGAGCTAGGCGAATCGGTTTCAATGCTCTCCTCATTATTTAAAGTTGCGGATTTATCAAAAGTAAAAGTGATGATTTATGTTTCGGAGACAGAGATTGGAAAAGTTAAATTAGGACAGAAAGCAGAAATCAAAGTAGATTCTTTTCCGGAAAAAGCGTTCGAAGGAAAAGTAATTTTTATCTCACCGGAAGCAGAATTCACACCGAAAAATATTCAAACGAAAGATGAGCGAACAAAACTAGTTTTTGCCGTCAATATCGAAATCCCCAATCCGCAGCAGGAACTTAAAACCGGGTTACCGGCCGATGTTAAGATAATTTTATAATGAATAATATTATTGAAATTACATCACTTCGGAAAAGTTATGGAGAAATTAAAGCAGTTAATGATGTTTCTCTCTCGGTCAATAAAGGAGAAATGTTTGGTTTAGTTGGTCCCGATGGCGCTGGAAAAACAACTATGATTAGAATTCTATGCGGGTTAATAATTCAAGAAGCCGGTACAGTTAAAATCTTAGACAAGAACCTTTCACAAGATAGAAAAGTAATACAGAAAAATATTGGCTACCTCTCACAAAAATTTAGTTTATACGGCGATTTATCTGTTGACGAGAACATAGAATTCTTTGCAGAGATTCATAACGTAAAAGATTATTTCAAAAGAAGAGATGAACTTTTAGACTTTTCAAGATTAAAATCTTTCCGGAATAGAACCGCTGAAAAACTTTCCGGCGGAATGAAACAAAAACTTGCTCTTGTGTGTAGTCTAATTCATGAGCCGAAAATTCTTTTTCTTGATGAACCGACCACCGGAGTTGATCCGGTATCACGAAGAGATTTTTGGAAAATCCTTTCCAAGCTATTAAAAGACGGCATCACAATTTTTATGAGTACTCCGTATTTAGATGAAGCCGAGCGATGCAACAGAGTTGCCTTGATGAACTCAGGGGAAATAATAGCATTAGATACTCCGC
>Ga0082335_1001822_pt1 | contig 42849 bp, 41 predicted proteins | sample Subgrocontami58m_FD_72375 | JGI IMG/M metagenome (GOLD analysis project Ga0082335, IMG submission 72375) | Subsurface groundwater microbial communities from S. Glens Falls, New York, USA - GMW37 contaminated, 5.8 m (SPADES assembly) (version 2) ...
GAAACATACGAAATCCCTTTCGCGTACTTTAGCGTTATTCGTGGGTTTCTGGCTTTTCAGCCAGAATCGGAATAGACGCAACAGGTTCGTCTATAACCCCAATTTTGAGGGGATAAACGAACTTATTACGCTTGTAACCAAGTTAAATGAAATTTCGGGCATGAATAAAGGAGTGCAAATAAAATTTTAGGAGGTTCCACGTGAAGGATAAAAAAGAAGTCACTATTCAAAGTTTACTTAAGGAAAGCTTACGACTGCGTCGACAAATAAGTACTAAAAAGTATTTTGAATTATATAGAGAAATGCAGAGTATTTGCCATAAAAAGGATTTATTGAATGAAGCAATTAAAAACTTTAATGAAAAAGAGGGTCAACTCTTTCTAAAATTACAGGAAAAACAAAAAAAATTTGATATCAAGTTAGCGGCAATCAATGCCAAGATTGCAAAAAATAAGGCACTTATTGAAAATAGTTCTGAAGAAGATAATACCTCAGATATAGACAAGGAAAGAGCTCTGTTCTTTATAGATAATCTAAATAAACCTACTGATGATTGGCTTCGACTTACCGAAACTGACAAACAAAAACTGCATATGATTATGGAGAAATTAGAACCGTATATCGCCGAAATTGATGCTCAAAAAGGGGCTCCTGCATTTCCCCCTGAAGGTTGTCTTGATTGTAGTGGTACCTGTACCGGCACATGTGACGGTACTTGTATTAGCAAATGTTTAGGTGTCTGTGAAGGCTCTTGTATTGGCCCCTGTGAGGGAAGCTGCGGGATCCTATGTGAAGGTAGTTGCCTTGGTCCATGTGAGGGAAGTTCTTGGTCTTGGACTAAGTAAGTGAAGCTAAGGCTTCACATGGGCAGCGGGTGGGATTATTAAAGCGGAGTAGGATAATTTTAAAAGAGATGTTTTGGGGTTAAGTTTTTTTCAAGGAAGATAATGATAATATTAAAAAGGAATTCGACAAATAAAGAAATTGAGTTTAACTTAACCCTTCTTGTTACAGAAGACTGTAATTTGCGATGCAGGTACTGTTTTGAAAAAAACAAGCGGCCGACGAAGATGAACTTTGAGGTCGCTAAAAAGACCATTGATAAGTACCTTATGCGCGAAGAGGGTCCCACAGCAGTCTCTATTGATTTCTGTGGAGGGGAGCCTTTACTAGAGTTCGAGATGATAAAAAAGGTCTTTGAATATACTGTATTAGGTTCATGGGGGAAAAAGTTCAGGTTTTCTTTGGGTACTAACGGGACGATTATGACAGAAGAAATGAAGCAATGGTTTATTAGACACCCCTGTTTTCAAATAAGTATCAGTTTAGATGGTACCAAAGAGGTTCATGATCATAATCGGTCTGGATCGTATGACACACTTATAAAAAACATCGACTTTTTCAAGCAGTATGACCAATCAGTAAAAATGACTATTTCTTCTTTTACAATCCCCCGGCTGGCAGATAGCATTATACATATTCATGAACTGGGCATGAAGCCAGAAGCAAATGTTGTTTTTGAAGATGTGTGGGGCAGTACCGAAGAGAAGAACAAATTACTTTATGTTTATGCGAAAGAGTTGGACAAGCTTGTGAATTTTTACCTAAAGAATCCTGAGCTTAATGTTCCCAGACTATTGTCACATCGAATTGATCTCCTTGTATCACAATATGAATACGGACTTGAAGAAAAGTTTTGCGGCTCCGGAAAGTATATGTGCGCTGTCATGCCAGATGGTAAAGAATACCCATGCCATAGATTCGGCCCTCTTGGTTCGAAGACACCGATCCAAAAAATGGATCCGGGGCAAAAAATTATTGGCCCGACGAAATGTATTGAGTGTGGCATAAGGAGACTATGTCATTCTTGCCTCGGAGCTAATCTAGAGATCTGTGGTTCTGTTAACATCCGAACTACTGCTCATTGTGAATTCTTAAAGCTTGAGGTACTCGCTTCTGCTAAACTTGCGGCAAAACGATTGGAATTTCAAGCCGAAAGCTTTTTCTCCGAAGCTCAACAGAAGTTTGATGAAAAAATATCCTCGAAGTTTCTGCAAATGAAGAAGTTTTCCAAGGCTATTATCTGGGTTCAGGAGAATGTACACCTTTAGGGTTTGAGAAAATAGACGTCATTGATTATTCTTCAAGGACGGCAAAAGGGGGTTCTATTTTAAGAATGCCCGATACTTCATTTAACACAACATTGACGCATACGCCCTTCGGGAAACAGCAGGGCTTTATACCGGAGAGCTTGCCCGCGGCCCGGCTGTTTCGCCAATGCACAACGTTCGCTGCAACTAAATATAGAAAATATCAATATTTATTATTTAAGATGCGACCCTTTACGCTCAGGTATGAAAGATGTTCATGAAAAAGAAGCATTAAGAAAGTATTTTAATGAAACAGTAGAGAAAATGACCCGGAGCAGTCCCACGAGATATTCACAGAACTTGGATTTACCTATCTAGATGACGGCTGCGATGGCTTTTGCCCTGAATGTGAACAAAAGCAGGATTGTAAGGTTTATGCTGAATTGAAAGATGAGTGGGAAGGGCTTTGTTAGTTGCAATTATGGTGTGAAAACAACATATAGTAATATACTGCCTTGTGCCCGACATTTCGGGTACCGACAAGATGGAGACTCCATTATAAAAAGATGCTTAAGGAGGTGCTATCTATGATAAAGGGAATGAAAAATGATCCCAAATGGTGTTTTTCATTGTTTACTTGGATAATTGGAAAGATTTTCGATTTAAATGACTATTGTATTACAAGTATAGTATTTGAGACAGTCTCCAAAATGTCGGGCACAAGGCAGTAAAGATTTTGACAAAAGCAAGATTATCTGATTAAGAGGAATTTTTAATGGTTGAAGGTTTAAAAGAGGAAAAAGCGATTAACGAATTTAGGGATATTTTATGTCACTGGATAAATTGTTACAAATCTCAAATTTGTACATATCTTGCTGTTAAAACTAACGGGAAAATAAGATTAAAATTTGGCCGTATAATATTCAATACAAATACATTACAAGATAGCAAACTTGATTTTCACGTTGAAACCAATCATCTTGTCGCAGGTCGTAAAATAATAAAAATAGAGTCAAAAACCATTGAACAGTTATTATGTGAAGCAAAAGAAGGGAAAATAAAATTTTCTGAACATTCGTTTATTATAGATAGGCCATTTATCCGTTTTGATCCCATTTATCATTCAAAATTATCATCTCCTGCTGGTCCAAGGCTTCCCAATCTAACTATCTCAGGTTCAGAAAGAATTGATATGGATTATCAATTATTTGATTGGGAACTGAAATCTGCAGATAAGCCTTTTGGCAATACCGATGAATTACTCGATTATCTTTGGCTTCCAAGATTAACAGAGATGGGTGATGTATATAAATTAGAAATTATTGCATACTCCCCTGTTCAAATATCTGATAAATCAAAAATTGGTGATGGAAAGGCATCAGTAATTTTGAATGTAGCAACAGGTATTGATACAAATAAAATAAAACTTGGTTTTAAGGTTTTTAATAAAAATAATATTGTTGAGCAACGATTTTCTATTACTGGAGAAAAAGTAAATTGGACTAGAAATGAAAATTTACTAACAGGAAATTACAGTTTCAAAATTGAAGACATCAATTTAATTCAGGCTTTTGTAAGTTACGGCAATGTAGCTTTACACAGTTGGTATGTAACAGATCCGCAAAAACAAATGAATCATCGATACTCAATCCATTCTCTATTTGATAAAAACCTCGATACCCTTAAAAGATTATTATTCGAAGAGAGAAACAACTTTGAATATGGAGTTGCCTTATTATTAAACATCTTGGGTTTTTCCGTATCACATCATGGAAAAATCCCGAAATTACAAGACGGTCCCGACATCATAGCTTTAACCCCAATAGGAAATATTGGTGTAATTGAATGTACTTCAGGACTACTTGATAAAGACGACAAATTGGCAAAGTTAGTCCAAAGAACAACCCTTATTAGAAAAAAACTTGAAGAAACTGGGTTTGGACATCTTTTAGTACAACCTGTAATTATAACTATGCTTACAAGAAATGAGGTCTCTGGTCATCTCGAAGAAGCAGGTAGGCATAGTATTGTCGTCGTTTGCAAAGAAGAATTAACTGAACTCCTCAATCGTGCGACTTTTCCTCCTGACCCAGAAGGATTATGTAAAGAAGCTATACGATTAATACCTGAAAATGAACATAATGACAATCATTAGCAATATTAAAATATAAACGAAGTGGATGTATGCGGAAAATGCAACTAAAACTACCTCTCATAGACAACAGCGCAATAGACATCAGGAAGAAGAATATCCTTTCTTCCCCAAAGTTTGGTGGCTCATGAGTAGAGGCAAGGGATCACATATTACAAAAAAATGGAGGGGCAAACCTTCAAAATTCATTTTAAAAGAAAATGCCCGCAACGGCAGATAGCAGGGTGTTTGAGGGTAAAACTCAAAGGCTTTGCCCTTTTCAAACACTTGAAACGTTATCTGGAATTTTAAACATATTGTTCATTTTGAAAAGATTCAGAAATTTAACGCCGTAAATCTTGAAATGGGTTATAAACAGGTTTTGATTTATTCACCGAGGGAGGTAACAACATATGGCCGTGAAAGCCGTTGAAATGGTTCGTAAGATTAGGGATAAACAATTTGAAGAAACAAAGGGACTTTCAGTTGAGGAACAGATTGAATTTATCAGAAAGAAATCAGCGGAATTACAAAAAAGGTTTAAAAGGAGTCAGCGTTCAACTGCAGATAACGCAGAACAAACGACAAAAGTCTAAATTGCTTCGCAACTTCGTTTGTGCTGGAACCGTTATGCGACATGGTCTTTGAAAGGAGGTGTAACATGAATTGGAGAGAAAAAATAACCGTTGAACCGCTTGTATGCCATGGAAAAGCCTGTATTAAAGGGACTCGTATTATGGTATCGGTTATACTGGACAATCTGGCAGAAGGCATTAATGAGAATGAAATTTTAAAGAGTTATCCTTCACTGAAATCTGAAGATATTAAAGCAGCCATATCCTATGCTGCCGAATTGTCTCGTGAAAGACTGGTATCTGTACCGGAATTAAGTTAATATGCAGTTTAAGATAGACGAAAATGTGCCGATTGAAATTAAAGTGAGAATTCGTGGCAAAGATAATGAATTATAAAAGGAAAAAAATGGAGGGTCACAAATCATAAATAACTGGCTAGAAATCGCTATATTAACGCAATAGAAAATATCAATATTTATTATTTAATGGGTGACCTTTTACGCCCATCCGACGGTCGCTTCACCCATATTGTTTCGCTGAGCAAAAATTGGGACAGCGACTATTTATTAAGTGAGAAAAATATAAGAAGAAAATTGGGACGGTTGTATAAAAGATGCTTGCAACGGGCGGCTAACAACATATCTAAGAGTCTCCAATTTTTCCATTCTTTAACAGTTCTAATTGGTTATAACCCAATTAGGAAGTGGGACAAAATGAGTAAGAAGGAATTGCTTATCAACGAGATTGAACAAGTTCCAGAGCCTTTTCTCGATGAGGTATTGGACTTTGTTCATTTTTTGAAAACAAAGATAATAAAGGAAAGACTTGATACTGCTATCGCCAGTGAATCCGCTCTTAGAAAAGATTGGCTAAAGCCAGAGGAAGATGAGGCATGGCAAAATTTATAAAGGCAATGTCGTTGTTGTTCCTTTTCCTTTCTCTGATCTAACCCAAGCCAAAAGACGTCCTGCTTTAGTCATTTCAAAACTCCCGCTTGGGAATGGGGATGAAAAGAAGGCTTTGCTTTGAGTAACTCGTAAAATGGAGATTGATCTTTAATAATTTTAATTTACCCACGAAAGACACGAAAATGACTAAATTCCATAACATTAAAATTACCAGGAATCTCCGTGTGCTCTGTGGTTTGACTTGTTTTTGGTCATTTTTTTCTTATAGTGATGATTTAAAATCTTCATCTTTGTCTGGCTTCTCCGGCTTTGCATCTTTTGGCAATTTCTTTTTCCTGATCTCCTCTGCGTAACCCCTGACCTTGTTCGATACACTTTCCGGAACGACAGAGACTATGGTCTGCATCCCTTTTCCAATCTGACCTGCAATCTTTGAGGTATTGACCTTGTCACACGTCGGCTTGGCGCAAAACAACAGGACGCCAAAGATGACCACACCACAAAAGATAAGACCTTTCAGAATCCCTAGTAATGCGCCAAATAGCCTGAGCCCAAAGCCCATCTTCCACCCGCCCATTATCCTCTTTAGGATGTCTGTAAGAATGTACGTGGCAATGAACGCAACCCCAAAAACGATAAAGTAACTTAATAAGCCTGCGGTAGAGGGCGTGAAGATGCCTTTCAAAATGCCGACTAAAATGCTATGGAAGAAAATTGCAGCGAAAAAGGAGAGCAATAAACAACCGATTTTTAAGAGTTGAAGCGCCGGACCGCTGGCAAGCCCAAAGGCCGCAGCGAAGAACAGGACGGCAAAGATTGTATAATCAATCCAATTCATTTCTTTTCCTTCTTCCGTTTCTCTTTTGGATTCGACAAAAAATCATCTACCAATCCCTTAACGATATGCTCCAAATTGTCCTTGGACAATTTTACAGAAACCTTCGGGTCTCTGGTTGTGCCCCGTATTTCTACCGGCAACGCATTTTCCTTTAAAAGTAATCCCGCAATCTTTTCCACATTCTTGTCCATGTGTTCTTTACTAAATCTAACTGTAGCATCATAAGAGATAGAACCATCAAATTTGGTCACACCGGACGCATTCAAGCTCAAGAGGGGACCTTGAATATCCATTTTTGGTGTAGATATCTTGCCGTCTTTTATCTGGATTACGGCTTCCATCAAATCAAATGAATACGCACCCTTTACCCCTATAATTTCCAATATGGAAGATAATAATTTATTGCCTCTAATGTAGCCATTTCTTACTTCCAGTTTCATATCAGCAACAAGCTTTTTGTTGAGGATTTCCTTGCCTAATCCCTTTCCACGTAAATACCCTTTGAGACTCAAAATCCCCCCTGCTTCCCCATCCTTTGTTGCAAATATCGGCAATATGCTGAGAAACGGAATATCCTGGGTAATATGAATATCTTTTGCTTCTATCGAAAAATCAAACGTTGGCTTTTTTTGACGTAAGTCAATCACACCTTTAATGGCAGTAGGCCCTTCATTCACGCTTAATCTCACACGGGTGGAAACAACGCCATTGTTAAATGAAAATTTGTCAGTAACGAGATTTTTCAACAATAACCGATTTTCATAATTAATCTCCCGAATGGAAATTTTTTTAACAACAATTTTTTTAAAGAGCAGCGGGAATAATTTTAACGTACCTTGAATCTCTTCGAATCTTATAGGTTCCTTGCCATTTTCTTCCTGCTTATGGATAGTGATATAAGAGATGTTAATCTGACTGGGCCAGCGAAAAGAAAATGCCCCAACCTGATGGACTGATTTGAATCTATCATCTAATATTTGGGTAACCTTCTGTCTTATAAAATCTCCCGAAATAAAAGCCGGAATAATCAAGACCACTGCTAAACCAACGCAGAAAATTATGCTGCAAGAAATTACTACCCGTTTTAACCACGTCCCTTTATTTGTTTGCATTTGCATATTTGACCAGGAGCGGCATAAGCTGGGTGCCGTTGATTTTCCCGATTTTACCGGCTAAACAGGCCTTTTCCGAAAAGGATTTTGTTGTGTCCGGATTAATGTTTCCGCCGCTGATCAGTAACGGGACAGGGTCGTCGGAATGCGACTTTAATCGACAGGGAGTTGAATGGTCGGCTGTAATCGCAACGATGGTTTTATCAAGGTCTATGCTGTCTATTAATGGTGTAAGATAATATCGGTCAATCGCTTCAATAATGGTCTTTTTCCTGATAGCGTCGCCATCATGGCCGGGCACGTCTGGTCCTTTAATGTGGATATAAAGCCCATCATATTTTTTCATATTTTTGATGGTCATATTGGCACGCAGTGTATAATCCTTTTCGAGGTCTTTTGTGGGCGGTGGTATGGGAACTATCCTCATGCCGGTCAGCATGGCAATGCCCTCTTCCGTCGGCATTTCTACAAAACACCCAAAATTTTTCTTGAATTTGTTTTTTATCGTGGGAAGCTTAGGAAGATGATCACCTGCGTCCCTCAATAATACAAGGTTTGCAGGAAGGTCTCCCTTCTTAATACGTTTTTTATTAACTTCGGATTGATCCAGCACCTCACAACTTTTCAATGTGAACTCATTTACAAGGAGCGCAGAGCGATATGCCGCATCAATGTCCGGGCAATCGTGTACGGGCATGCAATATTCAACAATATTCTCAAAAGTGCCCGTTTCCTTTGCAACGCCTAAAAGACCGTGTTTTGTATACGCCGGATCGGTGTTCGTTACGTATCCGGAGAGTTTGTTTTTAACACCACGGACGACCAACACGCCTCTGTATTCGAGGGTATTTTTAAAGGTAAATGTAGCGGGTATGGAATCTAATTTTACCTTCTTATTAATTTCTTCACAGAGTTGTGTGGCATCTTCCGTAGAAAGATTCCTTCCGACACGGCGATCCTTTATTTGTCTTCCCGTTCCCCTTGTGGCAAAGTTTGCACGGAAGGCAAGATCACCGTCTTTGATTTTCAATCCCACGGCAAGCGCTTCTAAAGGGCCGCGTCCCGTATAATACTTCACTGCATCATAACCCAGGATGCTGATGACCGCAATGTCAGATTCAGGCGCAATCCCCTTTCCGACGGTGTACATCAGACCTGTCTGCCCTTCCCGTGCTAACATATCCATAGTCGGTGTATCTGCCGCTTCAAGAGGTGTAAGATTGCCAAGTTCCTTGCACGGATAGCGCCCATCCCCCAATCCGTCCAAAACAATATATAAAATTTTTTTCATGCCATATACCTTTTCTATCTTAGTTTTTAAACAGCTTATTAAACGATTCTCAAAATTTTTGCACAAACTATTAATCTCTCATTTCCATTTAAAAAGTCAGTCTGAAAGCTTATAAATCTTATTTATACCCTACTATACAACTGAACTTCCCTCAAAAACCAAAATATCAACTGTCATCTTATCCATTATATGGTTTTTGCTTTTCGCCAACCTTTCCAACTCCTTATAAACACTACTTGACAGGTATTTTTCCCCGCATTGTTGGCAAACCGCTGCTGGAACGTCTTTAATAATCACCAAAGTATCCCCCCAACGATAGTCAATAGTAACATGTTGCTGGACTACGTCAGCCTTGCAAAAATAGCATTTATCGAGCATGTCTAACCCCCTTCCTTCTCGTTTTCCAATCTTTATTTTCTTTCATACTTTGCAACCCCTTCTTTGAATAAATCATTCCCATATATATCATTAGCAACCACAACGGGAAAATTTTCTACCTCTAACCGCATAATAGCCTCTGCACCCAAGTCTTCATACGCCACGATTTCAGCCTTTTTTACAGCCCTTGCCAGCAATGCGGCAGCGCCGCCTGTGGCAGCAAAATAAACTGCCTTATACTGCTTCAGGGCTTCGATAACGGATTCAGAGCGATTACCCTTGCCAATGGTTGCCTTCAGGCCTTTTGCCAGTAACTTCGGTGTATATACGTCCATGCGATAGCTCGTGGTAGGTCCACAGGACCCAATAGGCATTCCTGGTCGTGCAGGACTCGGGCCTACATAATAGATAATTTGATTTCGAATATCAAAGGGTAATTCCTTGTCTTCGTCGATAAGTTCCGCCAGCCGTTTATGCGCAGCATCCCTGGCTGTGTAAATAATTCCACTGATACTGACCTTGTCTCCAATCCTGAGATTTACAATGTCATCGTATGTTAAGGGCGTTTTTAAATGTATTACATTTGACATACGTAACCACAAAATTGCAATAATTCACCGCAAAGGTGCAAAGATCGCAAAGATTCAAAGACCATTGACAATTCTCTTTATTCCGTTTTTCAGAATTGGGACATTGAAATTAATCAAAACCAATAATTTCCTTTGAAAATGTATCTTCATCTTTTATCATTTCGTGTCTTCCTTTGCGCTCTTTGCGTCTTTGCGGTGAAAAGTTATTGGAAATTTCCCAATGTAACCGTTTTAACCCTATGCGCATGGCACTCAATATTAACGGCTACAGGCAAACTAGCTATGTGGCAGGGATAGCGTTCCACATGGACGGCCATAGCCGTAATCCAGCCACCCAACCCCTGTGCGCCAATGCCTAAATTGTTGATCCTTTCCAACATCTCGTTTTCCAAATTTGCAGTGTCAGGATCGATGTGTTTAGTCCCCAAAGGTCTTAAGAGGGACTTCTTGGCCAAAAGGGCTGCATAATCAAACGTGCCACCGATACCAACACCTACGATAATGGGTGGACATGGGTTGGCCTTCGCTATCTTTACGGTTTCTACCACGAAATTAATGGCGCCTGCTTTTCCGTCAGCCGGGGTCAGCATCGCAAGCCGGCTCATATTTTCACATCCGCCTCCCTTGGCCATGAAGGTAATCTTTAAATGACTTTCAGCGGTAAATTCTGTATGGATGATGGCGGGAGTGTTATCGCCCGTGTTGATCCGGTTAAGCGGGTCTTTCACCATGGACTTTCTCAGAAAACCCTTTTTATATCCCTCCCTGATACCTTCATGAATAGCATCATAAAGACGACCGTCAACAACTTCTACATCCTCCCCTATCTCGACAAAAACGACTGCAACCCCCGTATCCTGGCATATAGGCATCTGGCATTCACGAGCAATTTTAGCGTTTTCTAATAACTCCGCAAATACCTCCCTGGCAACCGGGGAGACTTCCGCCGCATAGGAGTCTCTCAGGGCATCGAGAACGTCCTCATTCAGATTGAAGTTGGCATCCATGCAGAGCAGTGAGACCTTCTCCGTTATTTCAGATGCACTAATCCTGGTACGTATAGCCATAGCGTATCGCCTTTATGTTTTCGTCAAGAAATTTCGAGGGAAATTCCGAGGCAAAGTTCACTGTTTCAATATTAATACCAATCTTGCTCAACAACCTGCCCAGAGCAATCATGTTGACAAAAATAGGACTGTTAAACTGTTCTATGGCAAGTTGCTCGAAAGGGATGCGGTCGCTTGCAGGACAGCGGAGCTCGCACTTTTTGCATTCTGCGTCACAGGCAGACGCCTCGATAAGTAAGTGTTTGGCACGAACCGTTGGGTCAGGTGTCTTTGATAATTGAAGCCCGATATCAGCTTCTTCAAAAAAGGGCACTTCGATCGGCTCATCCGAATATACAACCTCTGCCCGAATGTTGCCTCCGCGTACGGTAGCATCGTAAACAAGATTCAAGGCCACCTCTTTTCCTAATTTGGCCAGAATATCAGCCAATACATGTGCCATAAGTTTAATGCCTTGACCCGCCTCGCCGGCCAGTATAATTTTTTTAGCGCGGTGTTCCTCCGGGATTGGGGTAATTTTCCGTACCATGAGAATAACCCCCATCCCAAAAAATCTGCGATCGATGAAGGCAACCTCTTTAAACCCATGCTTTTGAAAAAGATGATATACAACTTTTTCTGAAGGATAGGTAAACAACTTAGCCTCATGGCATCCCTTCTCCATGAAGGCCTTTATTGTCTCTTCCAGGAGTTTATCTCCATATCCCTTTTTTCTGTACCCGGGCGCTAAACCCATCCAGTGTAAATTTCCTACGCCCTCCGAGACCCATGCAAATACAAAACCCACCACCGTGCCGTCTTCCTTCCCAACAAGATACTCACAATCCTTGTTGTCCAGTCGCTTTTTAACTTCTTCTACGGGGTAAATATCCTTGAAGTGCAGGCGTTCCACCTCCAGGCTCCTGGCGTGTAATTCGTCAATAATGAAATGATAGAGGTTTACAACCGCTACAACATCGGCTTCCTTGAGGTTTTCAATGATAAAGGTCATAGTGAAGAGGAAACAATTATTAAATTATAAATAGCCCCCTCCCTTGATGGGAGGGGCGAGGGGAGGGTGGCAGCATTTCTCCTTTACCCCCACCTGACCTCCCCCCATCGTTCGACTGAGCTCACGACGAAGTCAAGGGGGAGGAATTAACTGTTTAAAACTACTGTGCTTTAAATTATCCAAACAGTAATAAAAATGCAAGGTTAATTTATAATCGGACAGTTTTGATTTGGGAAGAAAATAACTTGACTGATAGTTGTTAAAATATTTTTTTAATTGACAGCGTTTAACACATGACGTAAATTAAGCAGGAATAATTCAGGTTCCTGCCATAGACTGCGTGCTTAGAAGACCATTAAAAACTGTAACAGTTCACCCACCCCTAAATCCCCTCCCAAGAGGGGACTTTTTGTATTCCCCTCTTGGGAGGGGCCAGGGGTGGGTTCCTCTACTGAGTTCAAAGTGAGGGGGTGAACTGTTACTAAAAACTTTATCTGCGGTTTATCTTCACAAACTTGTCCTCGTAAAAACGGGGATGAGTCAAGTTTTTATATGTAACAACAGAAGACACAGATTGCACAGATTATTGGTATCTTTTTTCTGTGTAATCTGCGGAATCTGTGGTTTCAATGTTTTATCGGTCTGAGGCTTCGCCTCGCTACCAATAAGATATAAGACATGCGCCGAGAAGTAAGGAGGTATCCAGTATGACTAAACGGACACCAAATAGGCTACTTCTGTTTTCCCTGTCCATAGGTGTTTTGCAAACCTTTCTTTCTCTCAATTTGTCTCACACTTTTGCAGAGGACACGGTAACGACTCGTCTTGAAGACACGTCTTTCGATACTGATGGTAAGAAGGAACTGCCTATGGACACTGCGGTGGCAGATGGGATTTCGACCGAGGCTATTTGGTTTGGGTTTGGTGAAGAAGTAACCATAGCCACACGGCATGAGACACAGATCCGCAAGGCGCCAAGCATTGTTACGGTAATTACTGATGAGGAAATAAAGAATCTGGGTTATCGCACTTTTGCTGAGATTTTGAGGACGGTGCCTGGATTTGAAATTTTGAAGAAGGCAGACTTCGGGGAGGTAGTCCCCGCCGTACGAGGTCTTGCGGGCGCAGACAAGGTAAGGGTAATGCTCAATGGCCACTTGGTAAATAATCCCTTAGGAGGTGGAGCTTTTAGCAATTTTGACGATTTCCCGGTAGAAAGTATAAAAAGGATAGAAATCATTCGGGGCCCTGGCTCTGCCATGTACGGTGAAAATGCATTTACAGCGGTTATCAATATTATTACCAAAGACGCAAAGGACATTGACGGCGTAAAGGTAAGTAGTGGTTATGGAAGTTTTGATACTTACGAGGAAAATATCGTATTTGGGAAGACCTATGGGAATGTTAACGTATCAGGAATGGTGCATTACAGGCAGTCGGGTGGTTTTGACGGCATCGTTGAGAGTGATAGTCAAACAAGGATTGACAACTCCCTTGGTTTTCCGGCAGCTTCACGGGCGCCAGGAAGGGTAGAAGATTGGCGGCAGGAATACGACCTAAACCTGAAGGCGGTTTACAAAGACGTTTATTTTGAAGGATGGTATAGTAATAGAAACCGCGGCCCTTTTATCGGTCCCCAGTATGCCTTAAACGATGAATCTGATGTAGAAAGTAACTACGTGTTCGGTGAGGTAGGGTATAAGAAGACCTTTGAGGAAAGACTTACTTTAAAGCCCAGGGTCTATTATGATCAGTTTGATAATAACACCTACATCGAATCGTTTTCAGAGGGTGTAACTTTGGATACGGATGGAGATGGGAATTATGATACCTATCCCGATGGGTTCATTGGTAACGGCAAGGTGATTCAAAAGATTATCGGCACAGAAATTCCGTTTGATTATGAACTGTTTGATGGAAATGTAATCACCCTGGGTTTGGAATATCGCCTGATCAGTCAAACGAACGTTCGATTTTCAAGTAACTTTCATCCTGCGACACTGGAGCCCCTTGATTCTATCCAGGACTTTTCAGACTCGTATCCCTTTCTGAAGGAAGCCACACGGAGGATATGGTCTGTTTACCTGCAGGATACGTGGGATCTTACCGATACGATAAACCTTACCTTAGGGGCAAGGCACGACCAGTATAGTGATTTTGGCGGCGCAACCAGTCCACGATCGGGCTTGACATGGGCATTTATGAAGGATGCTTCGCTAAAATTCCTGTATGGGGAGGCATTTCGCGCCCCCAGTTTCCTGGAGATGTTTACCACCAACCAGCCTGCCATCCAGGGAAATGAAGACTTAGACCCTGAAACCATTAGAACGTACGAGTTGGGATTAAGTTACAAGTTTAACAAACATGTTTCGAGCAGCGTGAATTATTTCTTCAACGACGTAAAAGACCTTATTGTCCTACGCACCCTGGAATCTGCACAAAATACATCTCGGTATGAAAACTTTGGAGACGCCCATATACAGGGTGTAGAGATGGAGACGAAGATAGACATAACCAAAGGTAATTATGTCTTTATGAATTATACCTTCCAGTCTCCTGAAGACGACGATGGGGACGACCTGCCATTTGTAGCAAAGCACAAGGGTAATTTCGGGATAAACGTACACTATTGGAAGTACCTCAACACCAACCTGAGCGCCTTTGTCAGCGGGCCGCGTTCCAGGGAAGAGGACGATACAAGGGGCGATCTGCCTACGTATACACTGTTAAACCTTTCGGTTATTGGGAAGGAATTTTTTAAGACTATGGAGGTATACGGGACGGTGTATAACCTGCTGGACAAAGACTACAGCGACCCCGGTCCAACTTCCATACCGGAAGACCTGCCCAGGCAGGGAAGGACGTTTTTTATCGGGCTAAGCTACCAGTTTTAGCGTCGGTGTAGAGACAGGTTTGAAACCTGTCTCTACGTAACTTTAAATTTTAGGTAGAATGAAAAATATCCGTCTAATAACAATAATCTGTGCATATCTCCGTACATCGCTCAGTAATCTTTGGAAGACCGTAGTATTTTGTTTTATCCTCACATTTCTTTTCCACGCTTCATTTCATGGTTTTACAGTACTTGCCGACGAACGCACCGTCATTGTGATTCAAAGCCAGCCGATTGCAGCCTATAACGAGGCGATTAAGGGATTTGAAGAAGCATGCAAGAGGAATAACATTTCCATAGCGGGAATTTATGACCTGAAGGGAGACATAGATGAAGGGAAGAGGGTCATAAAAAATATTAAGGACGACAAACTCAGGCCAGACCTTATCCTGGCCGTGGGTATACTTGCTACGACCCTCGTAAAGGAGCAATTCAACGATATTCCTATTATCTTTTGCATGGTTATCAACCATGAGCGTTTCAACTTAGAGGGGGCAAACATGACGGGTATTTCTTCAGAGGCATCAATAGGGGTTCAGTTTGGCGTTCTCAAGGAGCTTCTTGGAACACAGAAGAATGTGGGGGTCATTTATGACCCGATGAAGACGGGAAAAATTGTTTCAGAGGCTGATCTTGTAGCAAAAGGGATTGAATTTAACCTTATCAAGGCAGAGGTTGGATCGGAAAGTGAGGTTGCATCGGCACTGACTGGTATGGTCAATAAAATTGACGCCTTATGGATAATACCTGACGGCACGGTAGTTACAAAAGAATCACTGGAAATTATACTAAAGATGAGTCTGAAGCATCGTTTGCCGGTATTTTGTACTTCAAGCACAATAGTGAAGGCGGGGGCGCTGGTTTCCATATCGCCGGATTACAGGCAGACTGGCATTCAGGCAGCGCAGCTTGCCCAGACGTTGTTAAACAGTCCAAAGGTTATTTCCCTGGGTGTTAAACAGCCGGACAAATTGAAGGTAACGTTGAACACCCAGACGGCTGGGACCATCAGGGTAGATATCTCCCCCCTTCGATCCCGGCCTGACGTCGTTTTATATCCATAGCGCAGCTATGAAAAACGAAGAGAGGTGGCGGGTGGCGATTCCCACGTCATTCGTCACCCGCCACTCGTCACCATTTCTAAAAACTTATAAAAAAAGAAATTTTTACAGAGTAATACTATAATGTTTGGAACCATATGATCAGTATTCGCACAAGGCTTATCGTTTTAATATGTCTGTTGATAGCGGTTATCGACATACTGAGTTGCCTATTCTTTTTTGTTCATACAAAAAGGGTGCAGGAGGCGGTGTTCAAGAAGTTGGGTATATCTCTTGCCATGATGCTTGCCCAGGACAATGAGGTTAAGCTTGCACTTAGCCATGCACAGCAGGCATTCTTAAATGCCTCCATCCAGAGGATTTTGTCGTTTGACAGGGACAAGGAAATAGGCTACTGGAGAATAATGAATACTCAGACCGTTGTTGTCGAAGAAAAATCTCCCTGGGCGGACGTTGACATAAAAAAAATCCAGCCCGTAACATACTCACAGAATTCAGATATACCGCTCACCAATCAAGTATGGACAAGGGGTGGCGAACATAGTGTGGAATCTTCCGAAAGGTTAGATACTCCATTTATCAATAACATAGTTACAACCTCGGGTGAGGTATTTTATGACTTTTCAATGCCGGTCTTTGAGAAACGTACCTTTTCAGAAGAGGCATTTGCCACGCAGATTTTAGGTGAAGATAAAATGCTTGCAGAAACAGAGCAGAGGGTTCTGGGGTTTGTACAAATCGGTTTATCTACGCGGAAATTAAATGAAAAGATTCGTGAGGTCATATTATACGGCATTATCCCGCTGGGCTTCGGCATTATTGCAGGCGGGGCATTCATCACCGTCTTTCTTACCAAACAAATTGTTTCGCCGCTCAAACAGCTGGCAAATATTACCCTGGATATTGCCGGGGGGAATCTCAGCCGTACGGTAGACGTTCGTTCCAGGGACGAAATTGGGCAGTTATCCATGAATTTCAACCAGATGACGAAGTCACTGGAGAAGTCGTATGCAGACCTGAAGCTGGAAATCGTCGGGCATAAACATACGGAGGGGTTATTACAGTATCGGCTAAAAATTGAAGAGTTGATAGCGACCATATCAGCGAATTTCATTAATCTAGTGCTTAAATGCAGTAATAAGCGACATATGTTATTGTCTTGGGTAACGGGAAGTACGGGGGATCACAACCGAGAAATACTATCGCTAATTTACGCAACTAAGCACTAGCGTCCCATGAGGTTGATGCAGGGATAAATCGCGCATTGAAGATAATTGGGGAGTTTGCCTGTGTAGACCACAGTTATGTGTTTCAGTATAGCGACACTGAAAGGAAGAAGCTGGATAATACGCATGAGTGGTGCGCTGAGGGGATTGAGCCGCAGATTGATAAGCTCAAAGGGCTACCTGTGAATCATTTCCCGTGGGGGATGGAGAAACTGGAACGATTCGAGAGCATTCATGTTCCACGAGTGGCGGACATGCCGGAGAGTGCAAAAGCAGAAAAAGAACTCCAGGAATCGCAATCCGTGCAGTCGTTTATGATCGTTCCCATGGTGTATGGGGGGATACTGGTTGGATTTTTGGGATTCGATTCAGTCCGTTCGGAAAAGACATGGACAGAGGAAGATATTGCTCTGCTCAAAATGATTGGAGAAATTTTTGTAAATACCCTGGAACGAAAGCGGGCTGAGGAACGGATTAAGCATCACGTTCAGCGTCTGACCACCCTGCACACGATAGATCAGGCTATCCAGACCATGAATGGTTTGATTTTTTGGAAGCCATTGGGGCGCTGGTGGCCATAGCGATTGACAATGCGTCCTTATTTGAAGGCATGCAGCGCACTCAGGAGGAACTGATGCTTGCTTACGACGTCACGATCGAGGGTTGGTCCCACGCCCTTGATCTGCGCGACAAAGAGACCGAAGGACATTCACAACGCATTACTGAAATGACCCTGGAGCTGGCTCGGGCATTTTGTGTAAAGGAAGATGAACTGCCGCATATTCGACGAGGCGCTCTTCTGCACGATATCGGCAAAATGGCCATACCAGATAATATACTGCTCAAGCCTGGTCCGCTTACAGAAGAAGAGTGGACGATCATGCGTAAACATCCTGAGTACGCTTACCAATTACTTTCACCCATAACATATCTACGCCGTGCGTTAGATATTCCATACTGCCACCACGAAAGGTGGGATGGTAGTGGCTATCCACAAGGGTTGAAGGGAGAACAAATCCCATTGGCAGCACGCATCTTTGCAGTGGTAGACGTATATGATGCACTGAGCTTTGTCCGCCCATACCGGGCTGCCTGGCAAAAAGACAAAGTTATCGAATACATCAAATCACTGTCAGGCATACTTTTTGATCCGAGAGTGGTAGAATTATTCTTAAAGTTTTTCGATATTTAGCCGATAAATAATAGTAGGGAATTTTATTTTAAATCTGATTTACTCTATTGACAAAAATACGACATCTCGTAAAATAGCGCTGTGTTCACATAAAAACAGTAAAATATAACTATCCAATACCATCTCGGCTATGAGTTCACAGGTAAGGGAGCCTGTAGTAACCCAGGCAGTTTTATAGAGAAACTAATTTTAGTTAACTCTATTTTACGGAGGCGGATAATATTATGAGATATTTGTTAACAGTTGTAGCCGCAGTAATTTTATCGAGCATCTGTTGTATAAAAACATTTGCTGATGTTTCGTATGCCGACCTGTTTCTGGCTGGAAGGGGTTACAAGCCTGTTGAAGATGCCTGGCCAGTAAAACCACTGATCGCATATCCTGCCGACGGAAGCAACATTCCCGACGATCAACTCTACAGGGAATGGTGTATCAAAACCTTCAAAAACGGTGAACAAATCTATGCGGCATATAAGGAAATTGCCTTTGAGATAAACTATCGGGCAGAACCAACAAAAACAGATTACTGGCAGACACCTGTGGAAACAAGAAAGAGCAAACAGGGAGACTGCGAGGATTCTGTGTTTTTATTCTTTTCCAAGCTGTCTGAATTGGATATAGACGGAGACATTATATGGGGTTGGGTTGTAGGCAGGGAGAATTCGGTTGCCTTTGCCCATGTGTGGTATCAATTATCTGATAAGCGGGGCAGACCTTACATAGTGGAAGGTTTTTCGAAGGAATGGAATGGGATTATACCTGTAGAGATGCTTGCCGAGGGCGAGAGACGTGTGCCGACGTTGATGTTAAGGCATAATCAGGTAAACCGTGTGGTAGATGAAATGATGCCGCGATTTACGGAATCTTTTGAAGAAGATCAATTCACCTGGGCTGTCTATATGAATAATGCCACTATAGTCAAGGAAATCTTCCAGAAACTTCAGGTTATGTTTAGTCGATACAAAAAACAGGAGCGCCAACTATCCTGGTGATGTATTTCTTTAAATTCATGCCAACTGCGCTTCCGGCTCGTTAAATTTATTCGTTGAAAACCCACCCCCTAACCCCTCCCGAGAGGGGAATTGTGAAGTCCCCATTCGCGGGTTCAAGTTGCAACTTGAACCCACCTTTTAGAAGGTACAGACGCACTGCTGTGCATCTCTACTTGAAACGGTGGCAAGTTGCAAGTCTTCAGATTTTTCTTTCCAAATAAGGGGTTCAGGTTACAAACCTGAACCCGAAATGGTAAAATCGAAGCCTATATGAATGATACGAATAATAAAAATGCGCAACAAAGATTGGATAGCTTAAACTTATTTTTATAGGCAAAGTATTTTTATGTATCATCAGTTTGTAAAAGTTGTTTGATAATACGGGTGTTGGCTGTTCTATTCTTTTGTACTGAATGATGATTTATATGAAATGCAGTGTAATTCCCCAGATAACATTCAAGCCGGTTTCCTTTCATCTGAACAAGAAAATCATGAGTGCTCAAATCTTTGCTAAAAGTACCAAAGGGTGAGACCTGTTCCGCCAATCGTAAAAGGGCAGATAATATTGAGTTCTTGCCTGAATGTAAATCAACATACTGATCCAATGGAATGCAGTTTTCCGGTATCAACGAGATGAGAAATCCCTCTTTCGATAGTTTGGCAGGATATTTTTTAAAAATACCGACAGGAACCGGAACGTCAATTCTTAATGCAAATAAGGCGTTTGCATGCATCCATACCTGCTTAATGTTACGGTAATTCTGGCCTGTACTGGTATGTCCTGTAAAATGTACTATTTGAAATTTGCTTATATAGCAAACCTCCTGGGGCGTTCCTCTACGGGTATCTAACAAGGGCAACAATCTTTCTGGCGAATTATCTCGCTTATAGTAACCATAATACTTGGTGTTTTTAAAGATACCGAATTTTCTATTTTCATAGATGCATTGTTTGTAAAACTTTTTGGCATCTTTTTTTTGTATATGGAAAGTTATAGCTTCGATTTGTTTTGCCAATCTTTTACAACAATCAAAATCACCTCCTGAATAAGACAGAAGGAATCTGAGTCGTTCTGTGTTTGTAAAGTGCTTTTTTGCTCGATTTAACTTGGCAAGATACCAGATTCGCTGCTTTTCGTTTAAACATTTTGTTTGTATTGTAACTCTTTCAAAGTCGATTAAGATCAGCCTTCTTTCCCCCGCTTCATCGTCATATACGAGAAAATTATCGAGTGAAAAGTCATCTTGCTTTACCCCTGAGTCATGTATGGTCTTTGCGAGCTTACCAAATTTCTTTAAAACATCCCTTCTTTCTCCAGGCGATACGCCACTTCTAAAATACTCTCTTACGGTGCAAGCGTGTTTGATTTTTCTTATAATTAAGTAAAATTCTTTGGTAAAGAGGTGTTTTCGTTCACCATAAGCAACGGGTACCTCAACCGGAACACCTTTCATTGCGGCAACGTAAGTCGTGTTAAATTCCCGAAACCCCCGAGTATTTTTAAAAACTCGTTTTGCCTTCTGAATTAGATCGGGGTATTTGTACATTTTAACAAGATAGGTCTGTACCTCATTTGCATGAAAAACCTTAAATTCTCCCAGGATTTTATACCGATCTTTTCTCATGATGGTTAACAGGGTATCATCGGCAGGCTCTTTAACTTTTTTTGAAATCCTTTCGGAGATTTGCTCAAGATATGGAATGAGAAATGAACTCTGGGTATGGATAGTCCACTGAACGCGTCCGATTGTATTTGATATATATCCTTTAAACATTTTATAATTGTGTTATAATAAAAACATAAATTTTTTCAAATTAAAATTCACTACTGTTTATCCAATTCAACAAATCAGAATGAACAAATTTACAACGAGTATCCCAACGAAGGCACGGGATATTATACAAAAAGCCTTACAAAATAAGCGATATGAATTACTTGAACCAGAGGCCAAGGAATTAATTGAAGCCTTTGGGATAACAACCACCAGGCACGCCATCACATCTTCTCTAACAGAGGCAATTCAAGCTGCAACCTCTCTAGGATATCCTGTTGTTCTAAAAATTGTTTCACCTGATATCAGTCACAAAACCGATGTGGGCGGCGTAAAGGTTGGTATAAAAGATAACGAAGGTATTAAGGCTGCATACGAAGAAATTATGAAAAACGTAAACACGAAGAAGCCCGATGCAAGGATACATGGAATTCTTGTGGAAGAAATGGCGACACCCTCCACAGAAGTTATTGTAGGGGGGCTACGAGACCCTCAATTTGGTCCGGCTGTGATGTTCGGGCTTGGTGGTATTTTTGTTGAGATTTATAAAGACGTATCATTCCGTATCGCCCCGCTGGAGGAATATGAGGCATTGGATATGATTCACGAAATAAAAGGGGTAAAAGTCTTGAAGGGCTTTAGAAATACGGAGGCTCTTGATATTACCGCATTGGCTCAAACCATTTTAAAAGTATCAAATATCATGGTTTCTATAGAAGAAATTAAGGAAATAGACCTGAATCCAGTTCTTGTGTATCCAAAAGGCGTAAAGGCCGTTGATGCTAAAATTATACTGAGCCGGTTATAAGATAAAGTTGTAAGCATTCGGGAATGACAAACTTGTCCTCACGGAAGTGGGGAATGGGCAGTGCATAACGTCTTTACCGAATGTTTACATAAAGTTTTTAGAACCACAGATTTCACGGATTACACAGATAAATAAATTCTTCGATTTGAGATTTTATCTTATTAGCCAATTAATGGAGTTCATAATTTAAGTGAAACTAAAAGATACTGCATTTACCGTAAGGGCTGAGCGAGCCATCCTTTTCAGGGTTATGCTGTCAGAGGATCGTAATAGTGGCGAAGAGCCATTAGAAGAACTTCAGCGTCTTGCAGAAACTGCTGGCGCAACCATCGTACACACGATGGTTCAAAACAGGGTAAGCATCGACCCTGTGTACTATATTGGAAAGGGAAAAGCCATAGAATTATCCAGGCTGGCAAAGGAAATGGACGTCGATGTGCTTATTTGTGACGACGACCTTACCCCGGCACAAGTCAAAAACCTGGAGAAGGTCATTGATGAAAAAGTAATTGACAGGAGTGAATTAATCCTGGACATATTTGCCACCCGTGCAAAGACGTTTCAGGCAAAACTCCAGGTAGAGCTGGCTCAATTAGAGTATACAAAGCCCCGGTTAAAGCGGATGTGGACGCACCTTTCCAGGATTGAAGGAGGCATCGGAACGAGGGGGCCTGGTGAAAAACAACTGGAAGTTGATAAACGCATCGTGTCGAAAAAGATTCACGACCTCAGGAAAAAATTACATGAAATTGAAAAAAGACAGGAACGGCTGGTCGCATCGCGGAAAGAATTTTTTACGGTATCCATTGTGGGATACACAAATGCCGGGAAGTCCACCTTAATGAACGCCTTGACGGAGATTGATACCTTTGTAGAAGACAAATTATTTGCAACCCTTGACACAAAAACAAGTGTATGCAAACTGGAAAATGGGAAAAAATTTTTGGTGAGCGATACCGTCGGTTTTATAAAGAAATTACCCCACCATCTCGTTTCTTCCTTTAAAGCGACTTTGGAAGAGTCCCGGCACGCTGACCTCCTTCTCCATGTTGCAGATACAAGTTCCACAGTGATTCATAGTCAAATCGAGTCTGTTAATACGGTATTGAAGGAACTTGAGTGTGATAAAAAACCAACGATCATGGTATTTAATAAAATAGATGCTGTGAAGGAAGATGCAGTTATTCCGCTGCTTCGGAGTCGTTACAAGGATTGCGTTATGATCTCCGCGAAGACTCACCAGGGCATAGAAGACCTGAAACGAAAAATTATAGAAATGCTCGAAAAGAATTTTATTGACGTAGAACTTTCCTGCAGCACCGCAAATGGGAAACTCATTGCATATCTCCATGAGCATGCACATATTGTAAGCAGCCGGTTTGACGATGAACGTGCAACGTTCCATCTGCTTATGGAAGACAAACTCTTACAAAAATTACGTATGTTGGATGACGGCATTCAGATAAAAGAAACGGTAGAGTCGAACTGACGTTGCTCTCTGTTCAAAATCTACTTTGTAGTTTTGGAAATACTTCTTGTCGGTTTAATTCTGGAGATGACAAAAAGCGGCACGGACACTACAAACATGGATATGCTTATAATTTGAGCTATGGTGAAAAGATTGAAGAACAGCGGGTTATCACTTCGGAGCGCTTCCATACAAAATCTAATAATGGGGTAAATTATCCCAAAGAGCAAAAAGACCTCTCCATTCCTCTTCCGATATTTAAAGAACACACTAAGGATAAAGAAAAGCGCAACATCTGAAAGAAATGAATACAATTGGGTGGGATGGATAGGAAGTGCATGCGTATCAGAAAGGTGAACTAATCCGAGTTCATACTGGTGAAGAAAAGCAGGGCTGCCATCAACCATACCCGTTTTGTCCATCGTTCTTGGAAATTGAATTGCCCAGGGGATATGCGGTGCAATTTTTCCGAAACAACATCCATTCAGAAAACATCCGATGCGGCCAAAACCAAGTCCTAATGCGGCAGACGGAGTAACAATATCGAGAATATTAAGGAAGGACAGGCGATGCTTCTTAACGAAAATAAACAAGGTAACGATAGCGGCAAACAGCCCTCCGTAATAAACTAAACCACCTTCATACACCTTAAAGATACTTAAGAGATTGTTTCTGTAATCATCGAAGAATTGGATAATGTAAAAAACCCGTGCCCCCAGAATTCCTGCACAGACAACATAAATCCCAAGGTCTGTAATCTTGTTGGGGTCAATGCCTTCTTTCCTGGCCCTCCAGCGTGCGATGGTAATGGCTACAAAAAAAGCAACCATCAACATGAACCCGTAGGAATAAACAGGAAAGCTCTTGTGTAAAAAAGGCAGGGGGATTTCGAATAAGATTCTTCTCATGTCTGAAGAGTCTTGGTAAGCTTGTTGCTCCCGTCAACCAAAATAATTTTTGGTTTCCAGTTCCTTGCGTCTTTATCTTCCATGAGGCAATACGAAATGATAATGACCCGATCGCCGGGCTGTGCCCATCGTGCAGCAGCTCCGTTTAAGCAGATGACGCCTGAATCACGTTCACCTTCAATAACATAGGTCTCAACACGCGTCCCGTTGTTGATATTAAGCACCTGTACCCGTTCGTAGTGCAGGATGTCTACCGCATCAAGAAGGGCTTTATCTATGGTGATACTCCCGTTATAATTCAGATTGGTTTCGGTTACCGTTGCGGCATGGATCTTGGCTTTGCACATCTCCCGTAACATTGTTTCTCCAATAGCTGGTGTTTAGCTTCTAACAGAAATATTTGTACGTAGGGGTTGAAGACTTCGTCTTGAGCTCAGTCGAACGATTTTCAACCCCTACATTGAAATTCCTAAAAATGAACATAGGACAGATTCTACCTTTTAGCACTGCAAAATCAATATTAATCCTTATGGTTTCGCCGGTGGATAGTAACTTCTAACACATACTTTAACAAGATCTACAATCTCTTCGTCCTTTAGCTTGCCTTTAAAACCCGGCATCTTTCTCTTGCCGTTGGCTATCGCTATAATTAATCTTGAATCAGAGACATTATCCTGCCATTTGGTATTGGTAAAATTAGGAGTCTTGAAGATCCATCGCCCTATAAAACCGCCCTTTCCATTGGCTTTATGACATTTCTGGCATTCCCTATCATACACTGTCCAGATACCGCCTTTGTCAGATAAAGCCGTCTGTTTAGGATTGCATCCATAAGATACCAAGGCACAAAACACAGACAAAGCTGCAAACACAATATATTTCTTCATCTTTTTCTCCTGTTTTATTTTGTATGTATATACGGAAAATATTTAAACATACTATACTTAATTACTTTTCAATTTTCAATATGAATACAAACTGAAGGCAGTTTTCTTCGTATGAATAGCGAATTAATTTAACAGGAACTTAACAGATTCTTCATAATTTCTTAAAGTAATGTTTGTTTAATATTGCAGAAAACCGAGATATTACCAGGCATAGTTATGAGGGTCGTATTTTGGTAATAAGGCTGTAACCGGTAAGTTTACTTTTATGAAACCCCTATTCAGGAGTACACCGTTATGGTGATGGATACGTTTTTTATATGTCCTAATTGCGGTAATAACAAAGAATTTAGAATTTTTGCAAGCGCCTTTCGAGATATCAGACAATCGCCTGAGCTTGGAATACGCAGAGAAGAGAGTGACGCCCTGCCAAATTTGCGGCAGTCAGATACTTATATTGAATGCAAACTATGCTTTCAAAGATTTGAGTATGACAGCGCCGCTACTATCGGTAAAAAATATATCCAAACAAGCTTACGACTGCTGGAAAAATAATTTTAATTCAAGGAGATATCTTGAGTCAATCCAATATCAATACACTTGAACCACTTTTAAACAGCGTAACGCCCGGACGCAGGAGTCTTCTGGAACCCAGAGAGATTCTAAAATATTTGGGCATTGAAGCTGGTTTGTCAGATCGATTTTTAGAAGATCTTCCATTTTCGATAAATGATACTACAGCAGGATCCGAAAATGAACTTCAAACTATTGTAGAAGGGAATAAACACAACGTTGATCTTCCAATAACGATAGAACAATCTAATTATTTTAGAAATATTATAAAACGTGCAGCAGCAGGTGACGCACCGAAAACGGTTATTACGGATCTTGAAAAATTCCTCAACGACAATACAGAAAATGTCTGGGAAAATAGCTGGGTGAGATTTCCCAGCAGGGTTTTATGCCAATTTGCCAACGCCGTATTCAACGGTGATCTACGCTCTGATAAAAAAGACCCTTACAGCGAACCAAGGGCGGATATTCACAAGTTCATTTTTTACGAAAATGGCGAGGAGTTTATCCGTATCCCGGCCAGCTATCTTCTCAAACTTTCCCTAGCAGACGTCATTGGCTCGCAAAGCGTTATTCCTGGCATAGCCCGCCAGTCCGGGGAAAGGGTCATGCATCATTTTCTCAACGATAATACTTCTCCTGAAACTTTTTCGTTTTATGTAACTCCTTTACGGCAAGAAACAGGCATGGGCAAGGCTATAGCAAGAGAGACTTCAAAGAGATATCTGCTTACACAACTATTAGCCATGCACGCCAATGAGAAGTTTTTGCTCAGGGCAAGTGGTCAAGTAGTGAAGGTTTATTTCTCGACGCACCCGCCTATACGACAGAAGAAGCTCAATGAGATCATTTCAGACTCCTTTTACAGGGAATTGTTCATAAATCCATGTCTCTCAGGCTGGGATATAGGAGAGGCTAAATACAATTATATGCATCTGTGTCATCAGGTCTTGAGCCGCAGCCAATTGAACGCAGTGGCAAAGCTGAAAGAGGCCGATATTATTACCAATAACCTCGTGGTGTTACCCAATACGTCAAATATCAGTCTCGCAAACAACGGGACACACATAAGTTTAGGCAGTATAAAACTATCTAATTATCTTCAGGATAAATCTTCCGGATTTACCAAGGCACATGAAAAATACCTCGGCGACCTGGTTATTAAAATGGTTGAACATTTTCTGCCGCTTTTTGTTGGAACCTATAGCGCAGCCCCATACCGGCTGGATTTTACTGATTTTCGACCGGAAAAGGCCTTAGGATTTCTTCCTCATGAACTCGATTATACTCATTTGCGTATGATCTGGCGAAGATGGAAGAAAAAAGCCAACCTGAAATTTCTTGGCAGGCCGATTACGCCATTTGGACCTATATGGCTTGATAAATTGATTAGCACGGTCTTTCAGTTGAAAGGAGATTTTGTCCCCGACTTTCGTCTGATCGATTACTTTGTAGCGCTGTTAAGCACGGATCAGAGCCCGGCATTAAATGGAATGGCCGGCAACGGTATGAGACTAAAGAAAGACCTTTCCGATCTTGGGGTATTCGATACCAGGATGCCACCTTACCTCTTGTACAGATTAAGAGAATTTGAAGCTATGGGTTTTTCAGGTTTTGAAGGACGATATTACAGTCTTTTTTCGAGTCTTGAGGCAGACATGGGCAGGGCAGTTGATTTACAAATGCTCTTGAATGCATTGGCATTTAAATATATCGCTGAGGGAAAGCTTACCCACCAGCATATACCCGACGACCCCATCGTGGAAAGCGAACGCCGACAGATATTTTTTGGAGCGGCCATCGGTATCCCTACGTTTTTCATTCGCAAAGATACCGGTAATTTATTTCTTAGAAAGATTGTGGAGCAAATAAAAAGTGTGCGCCCCAGCCGCAGATATCCCGGATATTTGCGGATATATAATACCGAATATTGCAAGGCATTGATGAGAGTTCTCCAGAATGATGCGGCTGACTTGATAGAAATGCTAAACTTGAAGGAAACCATGGAAGATTTACAACAGAGGTTGGACAATCCGGATAAATACTCTGTGGTTGGAAAATTAACCCGGGAAATTCTTGATGAACTGGGTGTTAAATCTCCTATGAATGTGCAAGCCGACGAGTTTAATCAGGCTGCGGAGAGGTATTATCGTAACCGCCTAAAGAAATTTCATTTACTCGAGGCTTTCCGGATTTTAGAAAAGGGTCTCGCTGAATTGTATAGCGCCCGTATGGGTATTGATAACGGAGTGTATAAAGAGGCAATTCGCTGTATTCTCAAGGATAAAAATCCGCTGGAGTATCTTGATGCTATCAAAAATGATGTGGTAGCGGAAATTGTGCCGGAAGATGATTTAAGGAAGCTTATTTATCTTATACTGATTATTTTAGACTACGATACCAAACAATCCAAAATACTTATGGAGCAAACAAAGAAAGATGTTTTCAATAAAACACCAGTATATCCAGCGGGATAGCGGCAGGATTTGCACAGAACGACTTTACGCAGATGCCGCTGTTAAATTTCTTTACTCCCACGCCAGGGAACATACGCCCACGATTTTTAGGTCGATCACAAGCGCCTGGGGGTCGAGTTTGCTCGGATACCTCAATTACCATACTATCCTGCGGAAAAGGGCTGTTTTTCGGTCAGTCGGCATTAATCCCGATGAGTGTGTGGATGACCCAAACAATCTGGACACGTACGAAAAAATATTCGAAAGGAAAATACGCTATTGGGATTGCCGCCCAATGCCGGAGGATCCCCGCGCAATCGTTTCTCCATCGGATTCACGGGTCATTCTTGGTTCATTTTATGAGACGTCAACCCTGTGCCTGAAAAACAAGTTTTTTAGTTATGAAGAGCTATTCGGTTTGGATAAAAAGAATTGGCTCAGGGCTTTTTTGGATGGAAATTTTGCGATATTCCGATTAACACCGGAGAAGTATCATTACAACCATACGCCGGTAGCAGGAAAAGTTGTTGATATTTACGAATTAGACGGTAACTACCACGCCTGTAATCCGGGCGCGGTGGTGACTATGGTGTCTCCGTATTCAAAGAATAAGAGAGTGGTTACCATTATTGATACTGACGTTCCAAACGGGTCAAGGGCGGGTTTCGTGGCAATGATTGAAATTGTCGCCCTGATGATCGGTAAAATTGTTCAGTGCTATAGCAACGAAAAATATGACGCCCCGAAGCAGGTAAACACAGGAATGTTCCTTAAGAAAGGTCTTCCCAAAAGCCTGTATCGTCCCGGCAGCAGTACTACAGTGCTTATCTTTCAAAAAGGACGGATAAGGTTTGCTGAAGATCTCGTTAAAAACATGTTCCACCAGGGTGTGGAAAGTCGTTTTTCCAGGGGCTTTGGGATGCCGCTCGTCGAGACAGATGTTAAGGTTCGCTCGTCAATCGCAAAAGCGCTGCATACGATATAAGAGGTACTTTATTTAAGAATTTTTTATGAGGAGTATTTATTATGTCAAAGATTATAAAATTGCACAATGCATTGATAAATTTACAGAAAAAAATAGAAGGGTTTCAAGATGGTTCTAAAAGCCATCAGGAGGCAATTGCTCAAGTATCACAAGATATCCATGAGTCACTGGATGTCTTATTAAAAAAAGCTCAATGCATTTCATCAATGGCTTACCGGGATGATTTCAGGAATGAATCTTTAGAAAAGGTTTCAATCGATATGGTAAAGGAAATAACAAAATTGACTTTGTTGAATGAAGAACTACAGGCATTATCTGGTAATAAGGTTGTGTGGAATCAAAGGTTAAAATTATGACTTCCTAAGTATTACGGAATGTAATGACAATATACAGTCGTACGTTATTCTTCCCTTAGTGAGCAATCCAATAATTATTTACCTTGGAGGACGTTTTTATGCCGAATGAATTGTTCGTTTTTGCACTTACCGTTTTCACTTTCTTCCTTTTACGATGGGGTTTTAGAACCCTCCCCGGCGAGAGCTGGCAGATTATGGCTTCTATGCCGGTTTCCAGGGACGAATCAGGCAGGTGGAAAGGTATCAATTTAACCTATTACGGTTTATTTTCTGCCAATGCCTATGTTGCTGCCATAGCTATTATGCTCATTCTCATGGGAACCATAAAGGTTCCATTGATCGGCATCTTCACCACGATAGTAACTATATTGCTAATTTGTGTTCCTGCATCAAGGTTCATCGCTCGGATCGTGGAGAAGAAATCACACACCTTTACCATTGGCGGCGCATCTTTTTTAGGAATTCTCATTGCGCCATGGATTCCCTTGTTCATAAACATGACCGTAGGAGCAAAGATGGGTTATTATATCCCTCAGATTCCGGCTCTTGCCGCCTTCATCATTTCCTATGCCTTCGGGGAAGGGATAGGGCGTTTGGCGTGCATTAGTTTTGGCTGCTGCTATGGGAAACCACTCTCCGGCAGCCACAATCTGATACAAAAGCTGTTTCATAATTATTGTTTTATGTTCTCCGGGAAGACGAAAAAAATTGCTTATGAAAGTGGTTTGGATGGTGTAAAGGTCATACCGATCCAGGCAATTACAGCCGTATTATACATCACGACGGGTATCGTTGGCACATTCCTTTTCCTGAAGTCTTATTATATTACCGCCTTTATTATGACCGTGATAGTAACCCAGGCATGGCGGTCTTTTTCTGAGGTATTAAGGGCAGATTATAGAGGCGGTGGAAAAATTTCCATCTACCAGATCATGGCAATTACTGCGATAGGTTATTCATTGGGAATAATTCCATTCCTACCGTCCACCTCGACTATAGAAGCCGAGATAACGGTAGGATTGTTATCACTCTGGAACCCTGCGGTAATTTTCTTTTCGCTTGGATTATGGTTTGCCATCTTTCTGTATACCGGACGGAGTACGGTTACCGGGTCGACCGTCACCTTTCATGTCCATAAGGACAGGATATAACTGGCGAAATATCACCGCTTCGGATTGATGAAAAATATCGGACAAACCTTTCAGTACATCAGGACATATTGGAAAGACAGGAAAATAGCTTCTGTAACTCCATCTTCGTCCTTCGCAGTGAGAAGAATATGCGGCAAAATAGATTTTACCAGGGACAATATCATCGTGGAATGCGGGCCAGGGAGCGGGGTTTTTTCATTCGCTATTTTGAATCAAATGTCCCCAGGCTCAAAACTCATACTTATAGAAAGTAATAGAGACTTTTTTGAATATTTACAACGCCATATTAACGATGCCCGGGTATTCGTATTTTATGATAATGCGATCAACTTACCTTGCATCGTAAAGCAGCTTGGTATAGGCGTTGTTGATTACGTAATCTTGGGAATTCCTTTTTCTTTCACAGATCATGAACTGAATCACAAAATTATTGCTCATAGCAAAGGAGTATTAAGGAAAGGAGGAAGACTTATCGTGTATCAGTTTTCACCGCGTATAAAAAAATATTTAAAACACCTTTTTGAAGAAATTCACATCGGTTTTGAACTGCTTAATGTGCCGCCTTTAATTATTTTCGAAGCGTCTGATTAGGAGGTTTCTATGAATCGTATTTATAAATCAGATATTCACGTCCACTCGAAGTATTCCAATAAGCCCACTATTTGGGCGCTTAAAAAAATTAACTGTCCCGAAAGTTATACATCTCCTGAATTTATCTATAAGTCTGCCAAAAAGATGGGGATGGACTATGTGACGATAACGGATCATAACGCCATCCAGGGAGCGCTGGAAATAGCGCATCTTCCCGGAGTGTTTGTCAGCACGGAAGTTACTGCTTACTTTCCTGATGATGGTTGCAAACTTCATATCGTTATTCTCGATATAAACGAGGAGACATTTAAAGATGTTATGGGTTTACGGACAAACGTTTATAATCTTGTTGCTTATCTTCAGAAAAATACTATCGCTCATTTTATAGCACATCCGCTGTATGACAACGCAAAACTTTCGGTCGAAACTGTCGAAAAAATACTTTTACTGTTTGATGTATTTGAAGTAAAAAACGGTTCCAGGGCCAGGCAATTCAACCGACTAATTACAAACATTCTCCATTCTCTTACCCGGGAGAAACTGGAATCTCTTGCAAACAAACATAATATAATTCCTTTCAGTAAGACACCGTGGATTAAGGCCATGGTTGGAGGTTCGGATGACCACAGCGGTTTGTTTGTTGGCAGGACATACACCGCTTCAAGACAAGGCGCAACGACAAAGGAGTTTATTGCTTCCATAAAGGAGCAAGAGATTTGGGCAGAAGGCGAAGACGGCGATCCTTTGACTCTTGCGCACAGTATCTATGCTATAGGATACAGTTTTTTCAAGGAGAGATTCAGTTCTAAAAAAGGCAATTCGTTTCCCTTTATTAATGCGCTTTTGAATAAGGTTTTTCATGTCAGTCAGGAAAGGTCTTCACCGTTTGAAAAATTCAAGCTCTTCATCATGAAGAATCTGCCCGAAATTTCACAGGATTATGAAGGAAGGACTTTTGAAGAGGTATTGGATAATGAAGCAAAGAAACTGCTCAATGATAAAAATTTTCTGGAAAGCATACACTCCGAGAGTGTAAATAGAAAAATTTTTAGCGTAACGAGTTACCTTGCAAACAGGCTGATATACATTTATACGGACCGATTAACGAGGATGTCTTTTTCGATGGGCATTACGAGTCTCATCCATTCATTGAGCACAATGGGACTCATCCACTTTTTCGTTTCACCGTATTATATTGCATTTCATCAGCAGCATAGAAGCAAGAAGCTGATGAATGAACTCGAGAACAGATTTTTACCGGGAAACAGAGCAGAAAAGAAGCAGAAGATAGCCCTTTTCACGGACACCCTCCATGAGATCAACGGAGTGGCCATAACCATAAAACGGCTTATAGAAACGGCAAAGAACCAGGGTGTAGAATTGGTGGTGATTACTTCATCCTCAGAAAAAACAGCATTTGAAAATGGAGTTATGAACTTCAAGGCAGTTGGCGACTTTGCCCTTCCTGAGTACGCTGAGCTCAAGCTCCACTTCCCGCCAATTCTCGATGTGATCGATTACTTTGAAAAAGAGGGGTTTACGAAGATACATGCAAGCACGCCGGGAACGCTCGGACTCATTGCCCTTTTTATAGCCAAACTTATGGATATTCCTATATCGGGAACCTATCACACCGACATCCCCCAATACGTGAAAAAACTTACGAATGATTCATTCCTTGAAAACGCCGCATGGAGTTACATGATCTGGTTCTACAATCAAATGGGAGAAGTCTTGGTGCCGTCATCAAGTACGCGGATGCAGCTTGAACAAAGAGGGCTGGCATCAGAAAAAATAAAACCCTTGCCACGATGGGTAAATACAGAGGTTTTTTCCCCTTCAAAAAGGAATCCTTATCTCTACGGATTGAACGGAGACACGAAATTTCTTTATGTTGGACGAGTATCGAAGGAAAAGAACCTGAAACTCCTGGCTGACGCTTTTATTGACATTACTAACAAGGGATTTTGCAGCAATCTGACCATTGTAGGCGACGGACCATACAGAAAGGAGATGGAAGATTTGTTAAAAGGTTATCCTGCATTATTTACAGGATTTCTGACCGGAAACGAACTTTCCCAAATCTATGCGTCTTCTGATGTTTTTGTTTTTCCCAGCGCAACGGATACTTTTGGAAATGTTGTCCTTGAGGCGCAGGCGTCAGGACTTCCTGTAATCGTGTCAGATGAAGGTGGACCAAAGGAGTTGATGGTTGATGGGGAAACAGGTTTGGTAGTGAAGGCAAATAGTATAACAGCGCTGGCAGATGCGCTAACATTCTTTTTAAGGAATAAAGAAAAGATCGCTACCATGGGAAGAAATGCAAGACATTTTACAGAAACAAACGGAATAAACCCAAACGAAGCCTATCATACGATACTTAACTCCTTTCCAGGAGGTGAAAAACACTGTGTAACTTCTGAGAATCTAATTTTGGTATGAAGCCTATCATTACCTTGATCTCATCATTGAAAAAAATGGGATGTCTTTTTAAGGGCAGGGTTCCCGGACAGCTTGTAATCCAGTATACGGACAAGTGTAATGCGAAATGTCCGCAATGCAGCATGCGGGTAAGCAAACTATTCAACCGTTCAAAGCTGGATATGGATACAGCCAGGAGAATTATCGATTATGCGGTAGAAAACGGCATTCATGCCATTTCCTTTACAGGTGGCGAGCCTCTTCTTTTTTTCGATGAAATCGTGGCTCTCCTTAAATATGCAAAAGATGCAGGAATCAGGTATACACGAACGGGTACAAACGGATTCCTTTTCATAGAATCCGGAAGGAATGATTACGAGGCGCGCATCGCAAGGGTTGCAAAGTCTCTTGCAGAAACGGGGATATACACGTTCTGGATCAGTATAGATTCTGCTATTCCTGCGTTGCATGAGGATATGAGGGGGTTACCGGGCGTAATTTCCGGTATTGAAAAAGCCCTCCCGATATTCCGCGAACACGGTATCTATCCTTCTGCGAATCTGGGGATAAACAGAAACATCATAGATTCTTATCAATCTGGGGCTTCGCATGTTTCGGATATTTGCGAAGTATATAAAGAAGCATTTAGAAAATATTATCGTTTTATAATAGACCTTGGATTTACTATGGTAAATGCGTGTTATCCGATGAGCGGTCATAATGATAGAAACGATGCCCTGAATGCTGTTTACGGAGCGACGTCTGAATCTCACCTGGTACAGTTCAGTTCGGGTGAAAAGGTTGTAATGTTCCAGACCCTTTCTGATACGATAACTGAATTTAGATCAAAGATACGGATATTTTCCCCAAAAAGTTCACTCTATTCCCTTATGCGGCAATATGCGGTGGGAGAAGATTCCTGTTATCCCTGTAGAGGCGGTAAGGAATTTTTCTTTATTGATGCCAAGAATGGCGATACCTATCCCTGCGGGTACAGAGGCGATGAAAATCTCGGTAAATTCTGGGAAATTGATTTGCGCAGGGCAGATAAAGGAAATCCGTGCAGAAAATGTGACTGGGAGTGTTTCAGAGACCCCTCAGAAATGTTCGGCCCGTTGCTGAACCTGTTTACAGAGCCTGCTGCCTTCGTTAAAAGAAATATCAAAGACAGAACTTATATGAAATTATGGTACAAAGACCTCAAATATTTCTCGGCATGTGGTTTCTTTAATGGAAGAATCCCGCCCGATTATAAAAAATTAGCAAGGTTCTGACTGTGTAATAACAAAGTTCATATTTAATACAGAATTAACAATCCCTTTATATTGTCTTAATGTTCGAGGGCTATCATACTTTCAGTTTTACATAGTTGTTACCATAGTGAATCACCGGCAGGACAACCGTACCCCGTGCGAGAGAGAGGCTTCCTCCCTCTCCCGCATTATTCAAATTATAGCAGATAAAATGATGTAAATTATGGAGTTGATGTATAGAACGGATAGATATCAGGACAAAAAAAATAAAGGATGGCGAGGTAATAATAAAAGAAAATACCTGGGCACATTATGTTTATTTCCTGAAAGAAGGCAATGCCCGAGTGGTGAAAAACGTTGCCGGCAGACAGGTGACAATAGGCACATTAATCAAAGGAGATATCTTTGGAGATGGGAATTGAAAAGATGCCTGAGTTTATGCGTGATGTGGCTATTGCCATAGCCAGACGTTACAACGTTGCAGTCGAAAGGCTCACCAAATTATCCTCCCAGGTCGAAGAAAAGCAATTGAGACTAGTAACACAATATCTCAACTTAACACAAAATTAACAATACGGAGGGAAAAAGATGCGCCACTATTTCCATACGGTGCCAGGAAGATTAAGGATTAAGTCCCCTTTTCTTAAAGGAAAGAGTAAATCTGCTGAGATTGAAAGATTGCTAAAAGCAGTTCAGGGAATACGGTCACTTGACATTAATACCGTTACCGGCAGTGTGCTGGTAAACTACAATCCCAAAATGATTGCCTCTGAAAAGATAATGAATATCTTAAAGAAACAGGGTTATTTTGATCCATCAAAGGCCATAACAAACGATCACTATATTCACACTGCCGTTTCAAATATAAGCCATACCGTTCTATCGTTTTTAACGGTTCTGATATAAGACCAATTCAGTTTTCCGTATGGCCCTTTTGAATGCAGAAGGATATATTAATCGTCCGCGCCATAGGATAGATGGTCGGTCTCCTCCGCGGTGCGAGGAATGCAGGGTTTTTATCGGTTGGAGTCTTAATTGCCACTCCGTCTTTTTTCTGATGATTAAATTAGATTCTTCGCTTCTTTTAGATTTGTTCTGAGCACAGAAATTCTTCGGCTTTGCCGAAGAATGACAAAAGGCGAAGGAATGACAAACGCTGTCATGCTGAATATTAGTGAAGCATCTCGACGCTGGCATTTTGGAATTCCTTAACAGTCAAGTTTTGAAAGCACTGCTGGAAAAAGCTGTTGATACTATATTAAGCCAGTGTGTATTTATCTGCACAATTCGTGGTTTAGGTGTAAGGCTTGCGCCGTTTATTAATAATTCATACCCCCTTAACTGATTCTTAACAAATCTTGCCGATAATGATATCTCCGGCTTTCGTTTTCCAGTCATACAAAAGCCAAAGACCGTTATTGTCGAGGAGACGCTATCAAGAGATTTATTAAAAGGGTGAAATATGATAGCCAAAATGAATTCAATAGTAGAAATGCATCAGCAATCAGGTATTAACAAAGAATTAACGAATGAATTTAAAAATATTCTGGCAAACAAACTGATTTTTACCAAATTCCAGCCTGTTGTTTGCCTTGCAACAGGGAAAAATGTGGGGTTCGTTCCACTCGAAAGGACTTTATATGTCAACTTATTTATGATGTTCGCTGTAGATTACGAAAGAAATCACTCACAATGTGCGGGGCAGGTATCGTAGAGAATAAAAGCGCTGCAAAGAAGGTGGTAGTGAAATTTTGATTGTGGCTTGTTTATGTAATAAAGATACCATATGGAGGATGTCCGATGAACAATGGAAATTTAAAGAAAAAACTGATTGATCTAATGGATAAAATCAAACGATTCCAGGAAACCGAACAAAAGATCGTAAGAATACTGGCGGGTGATAAATATGATGCCTTTCGAAAAAGTTTACTGGTGTTACAGGATGCAATTGATTCTTTACAATTATACGTAGAGTACGTGTTCTATGATCTGGAGGCAACCAGAAAAGAGAATATAATCTTACAAAAAAAACTGGAAGAGATAAGTGAATGATAATTAATTCCTTCGATCCTGGAGATAGAAGGGGAATGGAGAGACCTATGGTAGCCGGAATTACTTCAATGTCAGAAATACATCAGCGAACAGGTATCAACAAAGAATTAGCCGATGAATTTAAGGATATTCTGTCAAAGGAGCTCATATTTACTAAATTTCATCCCATTATCTGTCTTTCTAACGGTGATATCATCGGGTACGAGGCCTTGAGCAGGGGGCCTGAGGCAAGTATCTTTGAAAACCCGACGTACCTGTTTGAAATTGCGGAGAAACTCACCCTGCTGGAAGATTTGGATATGTTATGCAGGGAAAAAGCTATTTTGAATGCCAGTAAATTGTCCTTTGATACAAAATCCATGAAATTATTTATCAACGTAGATGCTGCCTCTATGGCATATCCAAAACACAATAAAGGCACAACTCTATCCTGCGTAAAAAAATACGGACTGAATATTGACAATATAGTCCTTGAGATTACAGAACGGGCATTCATCAAAGATTCAAAGGCGTTTTTCGAGGCATTGGCTCACTATCAATCACAAGGTTTTTCAATAGCCATAGATGACCTTGGCTCTGGAAGCGCTGGCCTCAGGATCATTTCCGCGGCAAATCCTCATATTGTGAAAATAGACAAGTTTCTCGTAGAAAACATCGATAAGTCCTTCAAAAAACAGGCTATTTTAAAAATGATTATCGAAATGTGTCATAGAGTATTTAATTCAAAGGTTGTGGCTGAGGGCATAGAGACCTTTGATGAATATGGAATGGTTAGGGCATTAGGGGTTGACTGGGGACAAGGTTATCTCTTTGGAAAACCGTCTTACGCCCTGCAACCCGTCCCTGATATGATAAAACATAAGATTGCTGTATATCATTACCATAAAGACAATTTCTTAGATGACACGAAAATCGGAAGTGTATTGGCTCCCGATTCCCCTGTTTTCGATTCCCAAACCCCGGTTGTTGAACTGCTGAAAATGTTTAATAAAAACCATGAAATTCTTGGAGTTCCAATCATTGACGAAGGGATTCCGGTGGGACTCGTCATGAGAACAGAACTTTTTTCAAAGTTAGGTAAGAAATTTGGTTTCGATTTATTCTGTAATCGTCCGGTATCATATGTAATGAACACAAATTTCCTGGTGATGGATTTAAATCAAAATATTGATGCTGCTGCTGAACAAGTGCTGTCGAGGAATTTTTCGAGACTTTATGATGCATTCATTATAACAAAAAATAACAAATATTATGGAATATCCACAGTTCATGCCCTGTTAGAGAGAATGACTACCCTGAAGATACGATACGCATCTCAATCAAATCCATTGACAGGACTGCCGGGAAATCTTTCTATCAAGGCTTTTGTCGAGAAACAGATACAAACCAATCAAGATTTTGCCTGTGTTTACTTCGATCTGGATAACTTTAAAGCATATAACGATTATTATGGTTTCTGCAAAGGCGATGAGGTGATAAAAAGGACTGCCGGCCTGATCGTAGAGATATTTAAAAATTCAAGGATTGGATATATTGGGCATATTGGAGGAGACGACTTTTTTTCCGTTATCCATCCGGAAGAAATCCATGAATTCTGTGCGAATTTTATCAACAAATTTGATGGTCTGGTTCCCACTTTTTATACTGAGCACGATGTGAAAAACGGCTATATAGAAACTCTGGATAGGAAAAATGAAACGTGCCAGTTTCCATTAATATCTATATCGCTATCGGCTGTTGCCTCAAATGAAAATTCACGGTTTCATTCATTCCTTGAAATAAGCAAGGTCACTGCCGAAATTAAGAAAAAAGCTAAAACAATTAAGGGAAGCATCTTTTTAATAGATCAGAGGAAGGATTAAATATGGTTGAGAAAAGAAGATTGTCCATTTTTGAAAAATACCTGACACTCTGGGTGTTGTTGTGTATCGGTGCAGGCATTGTTTTAGGAAAATTAGCACCCGAAGTTGCCGTAAAGTTAGACGCATTTGCAGTATCTCAAGTTTCTATTCCTATCGCTATCTGCCTGTTTTTTATGATGTACCCTATCATGGTGAAGATCGATTTTGCAGAGGTAGTGAAGGCTGCAAAAACACCGAAACCAGTGGCCTTGACCTTATTCATCAACTGGGCAATTAAACCCTTTACCATGTATCTGATCGCATCGTTCTTTTTGGGGTATCTATTCAAAAAATTCTTGCCCGGAACGGAAGTTATCAGATCCGGACAGGAAGTTGAGCTGTGGAGAAGCTATATTTCAGGGGCAATCCTCTTAGGTGTTGCCCCGTGCACTGCAATGGTATTAATGTGGGGTTCCCTGGCAAAAGGCAACGACGGCCTTACCCTGGTAATGGTTGCCATAAACTCCCTTACCATGCTGATACTTTATGCACCACTCGGTGGGTTCTTGCTGGGTGTAAACGCAATGCCTATTCCGTGGCAGACGATTCTGCTTTCCGTGTTGATTTATGTAGCCTTGCCTCTGATAGCTGGTTATTTTTCTCGAAAGTGGCTCATCAAATTTAAGGGACGGGAATGGTTTAATACACAGTTCTTGCAATGGCTTACCCCTGTGAGCATCATTGCCCTCCTTTCAACATTGGTACTTTTGTTTTCTTTTAAAGGGGAGGTTATACTGAAGTATCCCATGACTATCGTATGGATTGCTATTCCGCTTTTTGTCCAGACAATATTTATCTTTTTCCTTGGGTATGGCGCTGCTTGGTTATTAAGGCTTCCGTATCAAGACGCAGCCCCCGCTGCAATGATCGGCGCATCCAATCATTTTGAGGTGGCAATAGCAACAGCGGCGATGCTTTTTGGACTAAATTCGGGCGCTTCCCTTGCAACAGTTGTGGGTGTCCTGATTGAAGTCCCTGTAATGCTGATGCTGGTCTCGTTGTGCAAGAAAACATGCCATATTTTTAGGGAGTGCAATCTCGATTTACCTCAGTGTAAGCAAAAATCTGTCATACTCAAGGAAATACACCCCGCCTGAAGTAATGGTGATATTTTGACACAGCTTAAGAATGAAGGGGTATCTATCTCCTTATTATTTAGTAAATATCATTTTATTACAGGAGAACAATAATGAAATGGACATTTGGAAAAAAAGTTTTTTTACTTGGAATAATTCCTTCCATAGCAACGGCCTTTTTTCTTTACACAGTAATCGAAGAGAAACTTAGCATTATGGACAATGTTACTAGAACATATGGAATAAACCAATACATCATTAATGCCAGCAAGCTCCTTCATGAATTGCAAAAGGAGCGCGGAGCATCTGCAGTATATGTCGGTAGTGGCGGAAATAAAGGAAAGAATGAACGTGAAGAAAATAAACAAAATACCGATAACGTATTAGCCTCGTTCCAACTTTTCTTAGAGTCTTTTAATGCAAAGCAGTACGGTTCTGAATTTAATTCAAAGCTAGGTCTCATACAGAGCAAACTCAATGACTTACGTTCAAAAAGAAGCGCTATAGATATACTTTCTATATCGAAGGAAGATACGATAGATTATTTTACTACAACTAATGTTTATTTTGTTCAATCGTTTGAAAGTGCTTTATTGAGAATAAATCATCCAGAAATTTCAACACCTGCCTCTGCCTATGTTAATTTTTTAGCAGCTAAAGAGAAGGCAGGTGTTGAGAGGGCTATTTTGTGCGGCATTATGGCTGCAAATAAGCCTATAGATTCCAACTATTTGAAAAATTGGATAATGGTCTGGAACGCGCAAGAAACACTTTTCAATAATTTTGAATATCTTGCTTCTAAAGATGTAGTATCATTCTACAAATCAAATCACACTGGACAAATTGTAGAGGATCTCTCAAAAACAAGGAACAGATTACTGGATAAGGCTAGTGAAGGAAATTTTGGAATTACAGGAGAAGAAACATATTCTATAGCAACACGGCGGATTGATATGTTCAAAAAAATTGAAGATTTTCAAGCGGATGAGATCCAGAATTTGTCTGATACTGTATTAACGAGTGCAAAGAGAGGTGTTATCATATATTCAAGTATTGGGGGAGTAGCACTTGCAGTAATATTCTTTTTAACTTTTTTCATGGGCAAAAGAATAACTAGTCTCCTAACTAAGCTTATTGCCGGGCTTACAAGCAGTGCTTCTCAAGTAGCGGCAGCATCAGAACAGATATCGGCCTCCAGCCAGAGTCTCTCTGAGGGGGCTTCTGAACAAGCGGCATCTGTTGAAGAGACATCAGCAACGATGGAAGAAATCTCTTCTATGACAAGACAGAATGCCGATAATGCCGCAGAAGCGGCAAAACTTGCAAAGACATGCAGCGCCTCTGTTGAACAGGGCAATGATACCGTTATAGAAATGGACGGCGCTATGAAGAACATCGCTGAGAGCAGCGGGAAAATAGCGGACATCATCAAGATTATTGAAGGGATTGCCTTCCAGACGAATTTACTCGCCCTGAATGCAGCAGTTGAGGCAGCGCGGGCAGGGGAGCATGGACGAGGATTCGCGGTTGTTGCTGAAGAGGTCAGGAATCTCGCCCATAGGAGTTCTGCAGCGGCAAAGGATATCACGGCATTAATTACGGACAGCGGAAAGAAGGCAGGGACCGGAACGGAACTGGTAAAAAATACCAGAGGGGCATTCTCCGGGATATTGACACAGGTAAAAAAGGTTACTGACCTGGTAAATGAGATTGCCACTGCTTCGTCAGAGCAGACCAATGGGATTGAACAGATTAGCAAGGCGATACAACAAATGGATCAAGTTGTACAACAGAATGCTGCAAATGCAGAGGAAACGGCGGCAGCCAGCGAGGAATTATCCTCCCAGGCGCAAGGGCTTAATGGTCTGGTTGATAAGATTGCATCGGAGGTCAATATGGGAGACGACGGAGACGGTAAGGTGGGTAAAGCCGATGCGTCAAAAAAAAGAGAGCGCGAACATTCGGAAGAAGGGTTTGTGCCTCTGAAGAAGAAGTCATCACCCATCCATAAAAAGGCGCCTCATGTTGTAAAAAGGGAAGCCAGGGGCAAAGATTTAGACAAGTCTGCGGCAAATACGCTGGAAGAAGCTTCATGTGAAGGGAACGGGAAGGAAACAGTTACTGCCGAAGTCAAGGCATCCCGTTTAATTCCATTGTCTGACGATGAATTTAAAGATTTTTAATTAAATTAGGACGCCTTGGGCAGCGGCTTGTAGGGGTTGAAAATCTTCAACCCCTACATTGAAATTCCTGTACCTAATCCGAATGAATGGGAATGCGTAGCGCGGAGGTTTATCCTCCCGTGCGGGTTCAGGCTTCGTCGTGAGCTCAGCCGAACGGTTTGTAACCTGAACCTCTCGTTTGGAAAAACCTGAAGACTTGCGACTCGACACCATTTCTTCAGACCCAAAGTTTAAAGTAGAAGCGCACAGCCGTGCGTCTGTGCCTTCTAAAAGGTGGGTGTAGAGACAGGTTTAAAACCTGTCTCTACGTGACAATGAATGTAGCGCCAACCTTTATGGTCGGCAAGGTAAATAGCGGGGGATAAACCCCCATAAGCGCTAAGTTGTTTTTGATATTTTTACATGGAGTCCAATATCGAATATCGAACAAGGAATAATGAATGTCGAAGGATAAGAGAATATTTGATCTTGAAGCATGTCCTCATGTATATGGGGAAACGCTTAGTAGATTTTGCCGTAAGAATTATTCGTACAGCGGAATCCTTGCCAAAAACAAGGGCGGGAAATCACATTGCCGGGCAACTTATTCGTTGCGGTACGTCACCCGCTCCCAATTATGGTGAAGCTCAAAGTGCAGAATCTCGTTCTGACTTTATACACAAGATGAAAGTCTGCC
>Ga0082335_1001824_pt1 | contig 42829 bp, 31 predicted proteins | sample Subgrocontami58m_FD_72375 | JGI IMG/M metagenome (GOLD analysis project Ga0082335, IMG submission 72375) | Subsurface groundwater microbial communities from S. Glens Falls, New York, USA - GMW37 contaminated, 5.8 m (SPADES assembly) (version 2) ...
GCGGGGCGCGAGCTGGGGCTCAAAAGCTCGCCCCCCTGCTCGTTTTAACTCGCAATTGCACGCGACCTGGCTTCCGTTCACTGGAAGAACTATAAGGGTGGACAGGTTAAAGCCCGTGTTCCGATCACATGGAGAATTTCAAATCCCCTCGACGCGCCCTGTCGAATCGCCGAGCCGTTCGACGCCGTGCGCTCCCATGCGATCGCCCAAAGTCAGAAGCATATTGGACATCGGGGTGGACCCGAATTTGACGAATCGGCCGGGGGTCAGCGCTCCGCCACCGGCTCCAGCCAAAATGAGCGGCAAGTTCACATGGGTGTGGCGATTTCCATCCGCGTTGCCGCACCCGTACACGATCATGGAATTGTGCAGCAGGGAGTTTCCGTCGACATCTTTGGTCTGTCCCATCTTGGCAAGGAATTCGGCGAAGTGCCGCATGTACCAGAGATCGATCTCCGCCACTTTGTCCATCATCTCCTCTTTGTTACGGTGATGTGAGAGATAATGATGGCCTTCCGCAATGCCGATTTCCGGGAACGCGCGGTTGCTCCCTTCATTCGCCAGGAGAAACGTGGCCACGCGCGTCGAATCCGTTTGAAACGCGAGCAGCAGCATGTCGAACATGAGCCGGAGATGTTCTTCGAAGCTCGGCGGAATGCCCGCGGGCGTTGGCACGGCGGGATCAGGCGTTTTGCCGAATCGTTCGGCTTCATCGATCCGGCGTTCGATCTCCCGGACGCTCGTTAAATATTCGTCGAGTTTCTCCTTGTCGCGGGCGGCTAACTGGCTTTGCAACGCCCGTGCGTCGTCCATCACAAAATCGAGAATCGAACGCTGTTGCTCCTGCCGCAGCTTGAGATGACGCCCGCGTTCGCCCGGCGCTCCGGCCCCGAACAACCGTTCGAACACCAGCCGGGGATTGGGTTCCGGCGCGACCGGTGTCGTTGCCGAACGCCACGACAAATTATATTGGTAAGCGCAGGAATAACCGGAATCGCAGTTTCCTGATTTGCGAACCGCGTCGCAGGTGAGTTCGAGCGAAGGAAAGCGAGTCAAGTGGCCGATCTGCTGCGCCACGACCTGATCGATCGAAACGCCGGCATGGATGTCTGCGCCTGCGGTTTTCTTGACGCGAACGCCCGTGAGGAATGTGCCGCTGGCGCGGGCATGATCACCCGGACCGTCCGGGCCGGGGGTGGCATTGACCTGATCCAATCCGCCCAGCACTTGCACCTGGTCCTTCAGCTTGGCGAGCGGCTGCATCGTCCGATTCAACTCAAAATCTTTGTCCGTTCCCGTCGGCCACCAATTATTTTGGATCGCGCCGTTTGGAAAATAAACGAAGGCCATGCGCAAGGGCGCGCCCGTGGAGGCGGCGGCCAATTTGCCGGCGGCCGGTGTTTCGGCCGCGTACAAGCCCGAGCGCAGCAGCGATTCAAAAGCCGGCAGAGCGAAGCAAGCGCCCACGCCGCGCAGGAAATGGCGCCGGCTGAAACTGAAATGCCGCTGGGCGGCCCGATTCGCATTAAGTAGCTGGTTGGTTTTCATGGTTGTGGCAATTTCAATTCAGTTGTTTGCTGCGAAACTCGAACGGGCTGGTCCGTTGCGCTGGGCGGATTAATGCGCCGTTTCTGAAACGGAACGGATTCCACCAGGCCGTTTAGCAATGCGGAAAAGCGGCCTTGCTCGCGGTCGAGGCGCTCGACGATCTGGTCCACCGTCTCGACATCGTGCCATTCCAACCCTCGGCCGAACGCATAGGTCAAAAGCTTTTCCGTCAAGCAGCGGTAAAAATCGAGCCGATGGCGTTCCTTCAAAATCCGTTTGAGCTCGCGAATGTCATGAAAATCCTCGCCGCTGATCAGTTTGCCCGACGCATCGATCGGTTGGTTTCGCTCCTTCTCGCGCCACATGCCAAGCGCATTGAAGTTTTCCAGCGATAACCCGAGCGGATCCATGCGCGAGTGGCACGACGCGCAGAGCGGCTTGCTCCGGTGCGCCTCGAGAACTTCCCGCAAGGTCGGTTCGCGGTCCTTGAACTGTTTCTCCGATTCTTCGAGCTGTGGAATGTTCGCGGGCGGCGGCGGCGCTGGCAGGCCGAGCAGATTATCCAAAACAAACTGCCCGCGCTTCACCGGTGATGTGCGAGTGGGGTTGGAGGTGACGACCAAGATGGATCCCTGCGTGAGCACTCCGCCGCGCGGGCTCTCCTTCGGCAGGGTCACCTTGCGCATCTCCGTTCCTTGCACGTCTTGAATTCCGTAATGCTTCGCCAGGCGCTCGTTTAAGAACGTGTAATCGCTGTCGATCATTTCCAAGACGCTCCGGTCCTCCCGCACGATGTTGGCGAAAAACATTTCTGTCTCGCGGCGCATGGCCAGCCGCAACTCGCGATCCAGCTCGACGGTGGGCCGGTTGAAAAAGTTCGGCCTTTGAATGGGCGGTTTGCCTTTGTTGCCTTCCGCCTGCCGCTTGGCCAGTCGCGCCCGGAACTCTTCAATTTGGCGCTTCAGCTCTTTCTCTTCGCCTTTGTCACGCGCCAGCACATCGCGCGAGCTGATCGAGATTCCTTCGACATCCCGCGCTTGCAGCCACTGCCCCGTGAAATTGTCGATGAGGGCTTCCGACCGCGGGTCAGCCAGCAGCCGCTTGACTTGGGCGCTCAAGTTTTTTCGCAACAAGCCACGGTCAGCGAGGCGAAAGAGTTCGGCGTCGGGCATGGTCGACCAAAGGAAATACGAAAGGCGTGACGCGAGAGTGTATTCATCGACAAAACTGCTTGGTTCGTCCGCCCGGGCCGTTTCATTCCGTTCGATTCGGAACAGAAAGCGGGGCGAAGCCAGCACCGCGACCATCGCCCGAGCGATTCCTTCCTCGAAACGTTTGCCCGGCGCTGTGTAAATCTGTTCCGCGAGCGCGACCGACCGATCGAGCGTCCGTTCGTCCGCGGGCCGCCGAAAGGCCATTTTCGCAAACCGCCCCAGCACTTCCCGCGCGTATTGTTTTCGGGCGGCCGCATCCTCGGGCGCGTCATCTTTGAAAAAGAACCGGTCGTAATTCGCGGGATGGACCCAGTCTGGCCGCGCCATGGGTCCTTTGACCGCAACGGAATTAATCCGCAAATCGACGGACGTTTTCTTTTCGTCCACCGGAGTCAGGGGCTGAAGCTCGAATTCGAGATGATGCTCGCCCGCCTCCCATTTCTCATCGATCGCGAAGGGAAATTTTTTATTGTCCTCCCAGCCGAATTCCTTGTTCAGCCTTTCGCGGCCGTCAATTCGGAAAATCAGCCGGCAGCGGCCAGGATCGAAATCAAAAGCGCCGCGCACCGCCAGATCGAGCGAGATCTGGTATTCCCCCTTTTTAGGGGCCGAGATGGTGTGCGCCAGTTTTGCCGGCTTATAAAAACTGATTGTCACGGTTTTGTCCTTTGCGGGCGGCGCGTTCGTCCCGTGGAACTGAGCGCCAGGCAGGACGGTTTCGCGAACAATCTTCCCGATGGTCGGGACGGCAGCTGTCACGATCGTTTCGGCCGCTTGAAGGTATTTTTCCAACAGCAACGGGGAGACGGTCAAAACATCGCCGATGTTGTCAAAGCCATAACCAGCGTCATCAGGCGGGAATTCCTCCTCGGTGTTGTAGTCGATGCCCATCAAATCGTGGATCGTATTTCGATATTCCACGCGATTGAGGCGGCGCATGGTCATCCGGCCGGGATCGAGATTTTTCGGATCGATTCCAAAAGCTTCGAATTTGATCCATTGCTCGATGCGATCGCGCTCCTCAGGACTTGGCTGCGGCTTTTTCGCCGGCGGCATCACGCCGGCTCGGAGATTTTTCAAAACTTTCCACCAGAGATCCCGGTGCTGTGGCAATTCATCGAGTTTTAATTCGTCAAAGGCAACGCCGCCCTTGTTCATGCCGTCCGCATGACAATCGAAACAATACTCCGTCAGAATGGGCTGAACCTGTTTTTGAAAATCTTCCTGGGCGTTCGGCGCTGCTCGCAAAAAATGTTCGCCCTGGAACGCAGCCGCAATGAAGATTAAAAACCGGAGAAGAGCGTGGTCCAAGCGTGGACCCGCCGTGCTCGTCTGCAGTTGAAAGTAGCGCCTCTTCAAGGCGCTGTAATATAGCCGTTCTGGCGAGGTCGCGCAGCAGATATTTTTTCTCTGAAATCTTGCGCCGATCGAGTGGCTCTGACTCAATCCGGCCTCATGCTGAATTCTGCCGCTCACTGGCTGTTGGTCAGTCTGCAATTGTCATTAGCCGTCGGGACCGAGGCCGCTCCAGCGAATCCCACGCCGAAGCTCTGCCTGCTCAAAGGCCGAACGATGGGCACGAGTTACATGGTCAAATTCATCGAACTGCCGTCTCACGACGCCAACGCCACTCCGGCGCAGATTGAAGCCCGCTTGAATGGGCTCTTCGAACAGGTCAACGCGCAAATGTCGACCTACCTCACGAATTCAGAGCTCTCAATTTTCAATCGATCGAGCCAGACGAACTGGTTTCCTGTCTCCAAAGAATTGGCGGAGGTGTTCGCGCGCTCCCGGGCGATCAGCGAAATTTCCGGAGGCGCGTTCGACATCACCGTTGGCCCGCTGGTGAATCTTTGGGGATTCGGGCCGGAGCGTAAGGCCCGCGTGGTTCCTTCGAACGAATCGATCGTCCGATTGCTTCATCGAGTCGGTTACCGCAACATTTCCGTCCGGTTGAATCCGCCAGCTGTTCGCAAAGCGTTTCCGGAGGTTTATTGCGATCTGTCGGGCATAGCCAAAGGTTACGCCGTCGATCAAGCGGCCGAATATCTTCAGTCACTCGGAATTGCCAATTACGTGGTTGAGATTGGCGGCGAAGTTCGGGCTCACGGGCGCAACGCGTCGGGCCGCGGCTGGGGCATCGGCATTCAAGATCCGGCTGACCCGAATCGTCTGTATCGGACCTTGCCTGTCTTGAATCGTTCGGTGGCGACTTCGGGTGATTACGTCCAATATTTCGAACAGGACGGCCGGAGATATTCCCACACCATTGACCCAAAAACCGGCCGCCCAATTTCGCACGGTTTAACTTCGGTTACGGTCGTGGATGCTTCTTGCGCCACCGCGGACGGATTGGCCACCGCGCTGACCGTGCTCGGCCCTGAGAAAGGGTATGCGCTGGCGCGGGAGCAGCATTGGGCTGTGCTGATGCTCGTTCGGCAGGGCAACAAGTCGATCGAGCAATCAACGCCGGAATTCGATCAACTCGAAGCCGCGGAGCACGTGGAACGCTGAAGATTGAGCGTCGCTCCCTGCGCGGGAAAAGAGAGTTTCCCGGTCACGCAAAATACAGATGCCTCTTGGTCTGCAAAATCGTTTCGCGTAAGTTCTCGACCGTGACACCTTTCGTTTGAACTCGACCATCGCTGCGCCAATTTGCGAAACGGCCGCCTCTCGCCACAATCAACTGCGCCATCTTCCTTGGTTGCTCGCGTTGTTGGTTGCTCCTCTCCTTTTTGGGTCTAATCCGCCTGAAAGCCAAGTGGTGTTGGGCTTTGGGTTTGGGATTGCCTTGTTAATCGTGGCGGCAAATGGCCCCGCGGTTCCTCTGGTCTCGCGACTCTGGTTCTGCGCCGCGGTTTTTCTTTTGGTTCTCCCGCTGATTCCGCTGCCCGTCGCGCTCGTTCAGTGGATATCCCCCGAACGAGTTGCGCTCGTTCAGAAATTTCCGATCGAGAGCGCTTCCGCCGCGCCATGGATTCAGTTATCGCTTGCTCCTGGGCGAACGGTGCAGCGACTTTGGCAGCTCTTCCTGATCTGGAGCTGTTTTCGGATCAGCCGCTACGCTGCACGGGGGTCGAGCTGCGATCGGTTGCTCCCATTGGGCTTGGGGACGGTAGCTTTGATTCTGGGAGCCATCGAATTGTGGGCACGCTGGCATTCGCGAAAGACAGTGCTCGGCCTCTGGGCGATTTCCTGGGACGGCAGCGCCGGCACTTTTGGAAATCGCAACCATTTCGCGGATTGGATTTATGTGGCGAGTTTGTTCGGTTTCGGCTGGGTCCTCAGAAATGGTTGGCCGCTGCAGTCAGCGCGTCCTGAGCGCCTGCCATCCTCGGCGCGGCGTCGCTTCGACAGCTGTTTCTTGATCCTCGCGCTCGGGTTTTCGCTCGTGCTGGCGGTGGCGACAGGTTCGCGCGGAGGGCTGCTGGCCTTCTGCGCGGGCGCGGCGACCTGGGGTTGGTTGTTGGTTCGCCGGTCGCGGAGCAAAACCCGCTGGGCCGCGATCGCGCTCTTATTGCTGCCGCTCTTCTTGTTGATGGTTTCGGCGGGAGGATTCCTGTTCGAACGGCTCGCGGGAACGGACTGGTCGCTGGGTGGGCGCATCATGAAATTGGATATCTGGCGTTTGGCCCTTCAGATTGCCGGCCGCTTCCCATTCTTCGGCGCTGGTCCCGGAACATTTGTCACGGCTTCGAATATTTATAAAACCAACTGGGGCGATCGCACCTTTCTTCACGTGGAAAACGAGCCGCTCGAATGGCTGGCTGAAATGGGGATCATCGGGTTGGCGGTGTTTGGCTATGGCTTGTCCCGCGCTGGCATTCGGCTCGGTCAATGGCTCTTGGCTTCGAAGCTGGCCGAACCCGAACTGGCCATCGGCGCCGCGGCGGCCTTGGTCGCGTTCCTGGTCCATTCCTGTTTTGAATTTGTTTTCCAAACTCCAGCCACCGCACTTTTGGCCGCTGCGCTCGCCGGATTCCTGGCCGGCAAGCGGGATGAATCGCCGGGAACCATTGCGAAAGTCCCGCGCAATTTGAGCAGTGGAGTGGAACGCGAAGGGAGAAGGAAAGGTGAGGAGGCTGGCAACCTGGACGTGTCGCGCCGCACCGTTTTCCTCAATGTGAGCGCAGCCGGGACGATGCTGATCCTCGCGCTGCTGCAAGGAGAGGCGTTCGTTCGCTTTCAAACGGGGTTGCGGGAACGGCTTCTCCCCTCGAATCTGAAAACAGTTGAGAGCGCGGTGAGGATCTGGCCGTTTCACACTTCGAGGCGGCTGCGCTTGGTTCGCCTGGAAGCCGCCCGCTTCCAAACTGAGCCTCCGCAAACTCATCCCAAGCTCGCGAACGAAATTCGGTCCCACCTCAACGCCGGGCTCAAGCTCGATCCATTCGATTGGGAGTTGCGCTTCGAGCGCGCCTGGTTCGATCTGCTTTTTTCTTCGGACGCCGTGCGTGCGGTCGCTGAGGCGCGGGAAACGATTCGGCTCAATCCGCTGCAAGCGCAGATTCCGTTGCAGTTCGCCCGGTTCTTTGCGGTCCGTCGACCGGACCTCGCGTGGGACTTTTTGAAAGCGGCGCCATGGGAGAACGAGCAGAGAGCGACTGAAATTCTGACGCTGGCGTGCGCGATAAAACAAAACGCCGCCACACTGTGGGAGTTGACTCCGAACACTCCATCCGGGCTGCTGCAGCTTGGAAATTTTGCGCTTTCCAAAGATTGGTTTCCACTCGCAGCGCAAGCATTTCAGTTGCTCACGAATCGAGTCGAGCCCGTCATGCTGGCGGAAAAACTTCTGCAAGCGCAGCGGCCGGACTTGGCGGAATCCGTTCTCCCGAATCCGCCGGCGGATGGGAAAGCGAAGCTCGCCGCCGCTGAGATCGCGCTGGCCAATGGCGATTGGGCGCGCGCGATTGGTTTTGCTGAATCGATTTGGCTCGAGAGTCCGGCGCGCGATCAGATTGTTCGGAATCAGACCGGTTCGGCTGCGAACGAACTCGGCCGCGCCCGGCTTGCAGTTGAGGCCATCAAGGAATCGCCCGCGAGCGAGCGGGACTTGGGACGGCTTCAGCAATTAGCTCAACAATTTCCGGGGGAATGGCATTTTCGGTGGATCATTTTCCAAACGTACCAGGAGCTGGGAAAACCGCAGCGCGCCGCCGAGACGTCGATCCAATTGGCTCGGCAACTGGTCAAGGGAAGATGAAAACGAGATTGGAACCGCCGAACACCCGAAGGACACGAGAATCGGACGGATGGGAAAAATGAAGGAATCGCATTCAGGAGAGGCGCGCTCGTGCCTCCCATTCCTTTCGTGTCTTTAGTGCTTTTCGTGGTTTGCTGGCGGAGCCGGAATCATTTTCGTTCGACGGGAGTCGCGCTCACCGGATTGCTGTGCGGGCTTTTTCCGAGCAACCGCACGCCATCACGAATGTAAATCAGCCCGGAAATCGCGGTAAATAATCCGGCGCCAAGGACGATCCAGCGCAATCCATTCGCCTCCCATTTGAGCAGCGCCCAAAGCACCGATGTCATTTGCAGGACGGTCGCGACTTTTCCTGTCCAATGCGGCCGGACAGCCACTTTGCCAACGGCGTAGTGAATGACGATCAAGCCGATGAGCAGCAGGACATCGCGGCTGAGGATGGTCGCCACCAACCAGAGCGGCAGACGGGCGAGTTCGCGATGGCTGAATCCGAGCAGCACCACTCCGGAAACGAGCAACAGTTTATCCGCCAGCGGATCCAGGATCGCGCCCAGCTCGCTTTTCTGATGGTACCTTCGTGCGATGTAGCCATCTATTCCGTCGCTCAAGGCGGCGACCGCAAACGCAACAATCGCCAGAAAGCGGTACACCTCCTCCGCGTCATCGATGTAGCTCAGCACGCAGTAAATAAAGAAGGGGACGAGCAAAATCCGAACGATCGTGATTCGGTTGGCCCATGTCATAGATTCGGATTCCGTGCTTCGGATTTAAACATGCGCGTTCGGAAATTCAACCTGAAGGCGTTCCGGCGCTCGGGCAGCCGGGACGCTCTCTTCAGGAACGGGAGAGGGGGGACTTTTGCAACGCTCATTGGCATTCCAGCGTTATCGCTCCTCCGCGGCCAGCGTTCGTCGGCAAACAAACCACCAAAACCAAATCGTCCCAGCGCCGCCGAGCGCCGCTGCCGTCAGGAAATTTGCGCTCGGGCCGAATTGCCAGAGCCACGCTCCCAAAAACGAACCGCTCGTCACGATGCAATCCCGGATCAGATAGTAAAGCCCGTAAATCCGCGCCTGAAATCCAGTCGTCCGGCCTTCGCCAATGATCAGTGCTTTGCGCGCCGGCTCGCCGAATTCCTTCAAACCCCGGACGGCGAAGGCGACGCAAAGCCACGGAAAACTTTCCGAGACGAGGAGCACGAGCGGGAAGAGAGTAAAGAAAATGAAAGTGACGAGGACGAACGGGCGGCGGCCGTAGCGATCAGCCCAATGCGCCACTGGGATGTAACAGATCATCGCTGTGAGCATTTCAATGGCGGCTAATTCGCCGAATTGTTGGGGCGAAACCTTGCCGTGATCCATCGCCCATAAAATGACGAAGGCGTAGGGAATCCGTTCGCAGAACCGAATCAAGATATCGCTGATCAGCAATTCGCGCAGGGCAGGGGTGAAGCGACGCCAAATCGCCGTTAATGTCAGCGCCTGGAGTCTGGGGTTTTGCTGCCCGGGCTGAATCCGTTCGCTCATGAACCACTGAAACAACGCTGTCGCTGCGCTCAGGCCGATGCAGCACGTCAATGCCAGACGGATCCCATTCACCCAGCCATAACGCGTCACGAGCCAGCCTCCCAAAAGCGGCCCAATCATCATCGGGATCCGGCGGACCATCGATTGCACGCCGATGCCCATGGTGTGGCGATGCGCCTCCAGGGAATCAGCCACGACCGCGAACGTTGCGGGAAGGGAAAGAGCGCTCCACGCAAGAAAAAGGCAAGCGCCGAGAAAGAGCGCCAGCCAATGTTCCCAAAGTAAAGCGATTGAATAACCGAGGAAGGCGATTGCGTTAAACAGCAGAAGAGAGCGGCGCTGACCAAAACGATCTGTGAGCCAGCCACCTGGCAGGGCGTAGATGGCGCCCAAAAAAGTTTGGAGCGCGTCGAACGCGCCGATGACCAGGATCGTGGCGCCCAGCGTTTGAAGATATTTCGGGGCGAAACCAATCCAGAGTTTTTCTCCTGTTCCCGCGAGCACCAGCGCGGCCAGGAGCAGCGCGGTGTTCCGTCGCAAAGCCAAAAACTCCGCCATCCCGCGCCAGAGGCTTGCTGGTTGCATAAGTTTTGAGTGACTCGGCGGTTACAGCCGTCTTGTCAGCTCGAATCCGATTCTCCATCATCGCCCGCATGCTCGCTGCTGTCCTGAAAGATTTTAATCGCTTGGAACTCGAAGAGATTAAAACACCGTCGCCCGGGCCTGGCCAGGTGCTTGTCCGAATCCGGTCGTGTGGATTTTGCGCCACTGATTTCAAAGCTATTAAAGGAATTCGCCGCAACGTGCAGTTCCCGCTCGTGCCTGGACACGAGCCAGCTGGCGTGGTCGCAGCGATTGGCGCCGGCGTGAAGCACGTGAAAGAGGGCGATGAGGTCATCATCCAGCCGAGCGGTTACTGCGGGCTTTGTCATTATTGTCGCCTGGGCCAGACGCATTACTGCGAGAACGCCTACACGACCGGCGGGGACGGTCCGCCGGACGTTTGGTTTGGCAGCTTTGCCGAATACACGTTGACCGGCGCGAACACGCTTTTTCAAAAACCGAAATCGATCAGTTGGGATGCGGCCTGCCAGGCCGAACCGGTGAGCGGCGCCTGGAAAGGCGTCATTCAATATTCGCAGATGAGCGTCGGCGATGACGTGGTCGTGATCGGGACGGGCGCAATTGGGATGTACTGTTTGATGGTGGCGAAAGCCGCGGGCGCGGGCCGGTTGATCGCAGTGGATGTCAGCGATCATGCGCTGGAACTGGCACGCCAGCTCGGGGCAACCCACACGATTAATCCGGCCCAATGCGACGCGAAATCGGCTGTTTATGGAATCTTGCCGAATGGACCGGACCTAGTGGTTGAATCCGCCGGGCCGATTGAAGCGGTTAAACTGATGGTTAGCTTGCTGCGGCGCGGCACGCGCTGGAATGTCTTTGGAATTACCACGCACGAGAAGTTCGAACTCGACGGCGGGCTGATGCACTTCCTCGAGGCCCGCATGGACGCGAGCTTTGGCACCACGCCGCTGGCCATGGAAAAGGCCATCACGCTGATGGAGCGCGGCCTGGTCGATCCCGGCAAAGTGATTTCGCACCGATTTTCATTGCGCGAGATCGATCGGGCGGTCGAGACAATGTCCGGTCGCCAGAGAAATAAAGTGGTGATCAATCCTTAGGATGCAACGCGGTGTGCCGCCTTGGTTTTTGAACAGGAGGAAACAGAGGAACAGAGGAAGGTTTCGGAATTGTTTCGGATTTCGTGCTTGGGATTTCGAGATTGAAGCGAGTCAATGAGCGCACCAGCCGCCGTCGATCAGGATATCCGTGCCGGTGATGAACCCGGCTTCTTCAGAACAGAGATAAACAGCGAGCTCGCCGATCTCTTCGGGTTTGCCCCAGCGGCCGATTGGCAAATTGGCCAGGAACTGCTTGTTCGCTTCCGGATTTTGCAGCACAGGCAAATTCATTTCGGTGGCAATTGGCCCAGGACTAATCCCATTGACGGTGATTCCTTCCGGCGCGACTTCGAGCGCCAGCGCGCGGGTGAAGCCGAGCAAGCCGGATTTGCTGGCGGCATAGGCAGTCCGGCCGGGCAACGCGACGTGGCTCATGATCGAAGTTAAATTCAGGATCCGGCCGTAACTCTGGCCTGTCATGAGCGGCACGAGCGAACGGCACATCAAGAACACGCCAGTGAGGTTCGTTTGAATGACGAAATTCCATTCAGCCAATGTAAATTCAGTCACGGGTTTGCGAACGTTGACCCCGGCATTGTTGATCAGGATTTGAATTTTCCCGTAGCGCGCCTGGAATTCGGCTTCGAGTTTCCGCACCTGCGCCTCGTCCGTGACATCGGCCTGGAACAACTCGCAGCCGGCGTTGCACGCGCGGACCGCGTCGACCGTCTCCTGCAAGAGTTGAGCGTTTCGTGACACCAAAGCCAAACGCGCCCCGGCTTTGCCCAAAGCGAGCGCCATGGCTCGGCCGAGGCCTTTGCTGGCGCCCGTAATGACAGCGACTTTCCCTTCCAGTTTTTTTTCAGTCATAAAGTGGGCCAAGCTTAGCGAAAGGATCCCTTGCTTGCACGCATTTGGAAACAGGGACCGCCGTGCGGTTCGTGGAAAGGCGTCAGCAGTTCGGAACAAGGAAAACCGCGAATGCACGCGAATGGACGCGAATAATTTGGCAGCCCCGTGCTCACCCAGTTATGCCTGGAGCCGTTACATCGAATATTTGCAAAAGCCCGCCTTGCGGGTGGTCAAATCCGTGAACGGAATCGGGAGGAGAACGACGTCATTTCTTGAGCAATTCATTGAAGACGTCGTCCGCGGGGTTCTCCCATGCCTTCGTCAACGATTCCTCGCAGAGTTTCAACCAGGCCTCGCGCTCCCCATCGCATTCGATTGTGACGCGCACGTGGGATTTTTCGGGGAGGGACAGCCGACGTGACAAAACGAGTTTGCCATCTTCGTAAACCGCTTCGAGCGTCGTTGTCATGCGACAAAACTATCTTTATGCGGCAGCGTTGCCAAGCCGTGGTTTCCGCTGGCAGAAACGAGAACCGAAAATCACCCGCCCACTCGTCTGTCATCGGGATTTGCCGCCGGCTTCGGCCTGCGCCAATTTATTCGGTGGTGGCACGGCCGGCGGAATCAACTCAGCCATCGCCTTGCCGTTAAGACCGTCCCAGACCCGGACCACGCCATCTTCACCGCCGGCGAGAACCAACTTCCCATCCAGCGTGGCGGCGCCGCAAAAAACAAAATCTGTCTCGCCGCTGAACGAGCGAATTTCTCGTCCGTCGGTTTCGACCAGTTTAACGCGAGCATCGCCCGACGTTACCAAAGTTTCGCCAGTGAACCCGACGAATTGAATCGAGGTCACCTCTTTCTCGAATCCGCCGACGGTCTTGATCGGTTCGCCCGTCAAGAAGTTCCAGAACTTGACGAAGCCATCCGCTCCGCTGCTCGCCAATGTCCGGCCATCTGCTTTCCATGCGACGTCGAGCACATGATGGGTATGGCCTTCGAACGTCTTTTTTACCTTGCCGGAACTTAATTCGACGACCTTGACGAATTTGTCAGCCGCGCCTGACGCGAGATATTTTCCGTCCGGCGAAAAATCGAGACCAAGCACGGTGTCGCTGTGAACTTGATTCAAGTCTCGGGCCAGCGTTCGATCGCGGATGTTCCAAAGCTTGATCTCGCCGCTGCGTGACGGTTCGCCTCCGCCAGTCGCGAGCAGTTGGCCGTCCGGACTGAATGCCAGCGCATGCACACGATCGACGAGAGGAGAATCAGTCCGCCCGTTGCCGATACGTCCGGCCAAAGCCCAGCGGGGCCGCCAGTCCCATGACATCGCCGGCTTTGCGCCGCCCGCAGCGATCACCTCATCCGAATTCAAAAATGCCAAAGTGTCTGGGCTGGCGGTTACCGGCAGGGTGGCAAGCACAGCGCCGGTTTCCGCTTGAAGGAAGAGCAAACGATCGTCTTCGGTTCCGGCAGCGAGCAATGTCCCGTCGGGGGAAAAGGCCAGCGAGCGGACGATTTTGTTCGATTTGGCAAATTCATTTTTTCGCGCCGCGAGCTGTTCTTTCAAACGGGCCAGTTCTTTTTCCCCATCCGCGACTCCTTGTTTGGAGGCGGCGATGATCTCGGCCGATCGTTCGAGCTCGCGCTGGATCAGTTCGACATCTTTGCTCGCGCTGGATTTGCCCAGCTCAGCTTTGGCGAATTCCTTTTCGGCGGCGGCGAAGGCCTGGCCAGTTGTTTTTATTTTTTCCGCCGTCTGCTTTTCTTTTTCCGGAAACGCAGCGATGGCACGGTCAAATTCTGCCTTGGCCCGACCTGCCGCCTCCGCTTTCGCGAGGAGCGTTTGCAGCGCTTTTTCGGCTTCGGTCGATGCTTGGGTGGCGTTCTGCGATTTTGATTTGGTTTCTGCGGTGAGCGATTCCGCAGCGGTTCTGGCTTTTCGAGCCACTGCTGATGCTTCGGCCAGCAAGGGATCCTCTTTGTCCGGCGCCAGAATCGAGTTTGTCGGCGCGGCGATCTTGGCCGCATCCGCCGCCACTTTCTCCAAATCTGTTTTGATTTGCCGGGCGCGGTCAGCTGCAACTTCCGCCTGGCGGGATTTCTGAAAAGCTTCCTTTGCCGCGGCCAAAGCGCGCTCGGCTTCTTTTTGCGCTGTCTGAAACGAATTGGTCGCGCTCTGCATCGCTTGCTTCAGTTGGGCAACGGCTGTTTCAGCGGCGGCTTTGGCTTGTTTTTCGGTGGCGAGTTTCTTTTCCTTTTCCGCAAAAGCTTTTTCCGCTTCGGATTTAGCCTGCTGCGCTTTGGCCAGGCGATCGGTCTGGGTTTTTCGGTCCGATTCGCCCGATTGAAGTTTGCCTTTATGGTAAGCGATTTCGGCCTCGGAAAATTTGAGCCGGCGCTCGAGAGGCGCGATCAGCGCGAGGAGTTCTGGATTTCCTTTTTGGGAAGTAATTTCTTTGCCAGTCGCCGGGTCCCAAATTTTGATCGAGCCATCATCGCTGGCTGAAGCCAACCGTTTTCCATCTGGCCGACACGCGAGGGCGGTGATCTTGCGGCCGTGCGAAAGCTGCCGCGTCGTCTTTGCTTCGGGCCAATTCCAGAGACGGATCAATCCATCAGCGCTGGCCATGGCGAACGTTTTTGCATTTGTGCCGAGCGGTTCGATCGCTGTGATGGCGGCTTTGGCGGCCTTGAATTCTTTCGCCGGTTTCCACGCGGCGTTGCCAGCTGCGGGCAGTTCCCACGCGCTCGCTAGGGCCGCTGTGTCTCCGGAAAGGATTTGGCCCCCTGGCAGCCAGCCCAAGGCGGAGATAACATTCGTCGCTTCGGTTCGCGCCAGCGGAATTCCGTCCGCGACTCGCCACACCGCCAAAGTCCGGTCGGCCGCGCAAGCGAGCAGGTCGTTTTCGGCGGAAAACTTTAGGATCTGAATCGGCTGATCGCTCACGACGAATTGGCGGCTTGGTTTCTCCTCCGTGAGCTGCCTCAATTCGATGCGGCCACTCGTCAGGCCAAGCGCGAGCCAGGCGCGATCTGAACTCACGGCCATAGCGGAGATGGCGGCTCCGGCTGGCGGCTCAAATAGTTTTTGCGGTTTCGGTGAAACTTGTTCCCAAAGCTTCACCTCACGATAGCCTCCCGAGGCGAGCATCGTTCCCGCGGGATTGAATGCGAGGCAGTGAACCAGGTCCTGATGGGCCGCGCCGGCGAAGTTTGGACTCGAGAGGTCGGGATCGGCCAATTCACCGAGCCAGCGCTGCGACGGCAGATGAAACACAAGAATGTGATTGCCGCGTCCGGCCGCGGCCAGTTGGCCATCCGGCGTGACGGACAACGCGTAGACTGGGTGGAAATTGTTTGCGAGCGAATGCCAGGCCAATTCCGTTTTCTCGCGGACTTCCCCTTTGGCGCCTTGATTGATCCAGAGTTTCACCAGGCCAAGTTGTTCGGAGGTGAGGCTGACGGCGTTCACCTTATTGTCATCCGGCGGCATGATCGTCTCGGCGGTCTGATGAGCGGCCGCCCGCAACAGCAAACTTTCATCCGCATGACCCGGCACGACGACCGGGCCTGAATCGCTTCCTTTTAAAATTGTTTCGGGAGTTTCGAGGACGAGATGCGCTTTGGCTTTGGTCTGGTTGTGGCACGGCAAACAATTGTTTCGCAAGACGGGTAGGATTTCCGTTTGGAAATCAACCGGGGTTTGCCGTTTGAGATCCGCGATAGGAATCGATTTGGGCGCGGCCGCGGATGCATCGAAAGGCCAACTGCCAAAGAGCAGCAGGATGCAGAGGACTGCAGAGCTACGAACGAGGGAGCGTTGGCAACATTTCATGACATTTTCCAGACCGGCTCTAAGAGCCTGTTTGGAAAACAGCCGGACGCATCGATGCCGTTGTAGCCGCCGACGTGAGGAGGCGGAAGCATACACCATGTGCAAGGCCTTGTCCGCCTCCTCACGTCGGCGGCTACGTATGCTTCCTCTTGCTCACGTCGGCGGCTACGATTTCCAAACACGCTCTAATTTTTTTTCTGCGCGACTTGCGGCGCGACGACTTTGACCGTGGCGGACTGTTCCAATTTCAGCTCGCGGTTGTTGAACTTCATCGAAGCTTTCACGATGAATTCATGGACGCCAACCGAAGTTTTCGGGCCCGTCTCCAAGATCAGTTTTCCCTCAGCCCTGTCTTTCGGAATCGTGACTTTGGCCGCGCGCAACTCCGAACCGCTCTTTCCCGCAACCGAAATCAGTTCCACCGAATCGGCAAATTGAAACAGCCGCTGAATCTTCACGGGAATCTCGAGTTTTTCGCCCGAGGAAACAGGGCCGAACTGTTGGCCGATGCTCAAAATAATCGGGGCCGCTTTCAAATCCAGCTCGATCAGCGTCGAATACGCGGCGAGCGTCACGTCTTTCGGATCGCCTTTTTTGACTTTGCCATGGGCTGGCCGTTGGTGCTTGCCCTTCGTTTCCGCGACCAGGAAAAATCGATGACTGCCAGGGGGAATCTGGACTTTCTCCAAATCAACATCGATCACGGCGTTGGTGGCCTTTTCCGCCACTTCGATTTCTTTCGCATTCTTCAGCCACTCTGCGCCGGCCGGTTTTAATTTGATCTTCCCTTGAAACTCCGGAGCGCGACGAATTTGAGCGGGAACTTGCAAGTGGCCGCCCAACGACATCTCGAGATGGGTCGGGGTTTCCAGCGTCAGCAAGGCCGATTCGTCGCCGCTCATTCCGACCACGAAATCCTGGGCCAGGCGGGCTGAGGTCGGGTCCTTTTTGTTGTCGGGGACATTCCAAAGGATGGCGCCGGCTTGGGCTGGATGACGCAACTTTTTACCGGCGACAGTTGCTTCGCCAAAAATGCGAAGCGGGCCGGCCCAACTGGATCCTTGCGTCTCGGCTTCGATCATCACGTAACCGGCGGTTTGGTTTGGTTCGATCGTTCCGGTGGAACAGCGCAATCCCGAAGGCAATCCTTCAACCGACAATTGAATTGGCCCGGAGAAACCATCGCGCCGGAGCGCAATGATTTTCACCGGCAACCGTTCGCCACGGCGCAGGAATGTGCTCCAGGCGAAAACTTCGTTTTTGTTTTCCCGCTCAGGAGCTACGTCGAGAGCGGCTAAACGAAAATCAGGGGCATCGCGGCGGATCGACAAGCGATAAAGGCACGCTGGATTCGATTGGTTTTCGTTGAACAAATCGCGGACCTGAATGTTGTAGCGGCCGTCCTCAGGCGCTTCAAACCGCCAGAGCGGGTCGCGGCTGGCGGTGTTGAATTCAGGCGTGCCAGCATTGGGAATGGAATCGTAGACCTCTTTTAAATCCGTCCGGGTTTCTTTGCCTTCCGCGGTTTTGGTCACGCGCTGGACGAGCAGGAACGGGGAGGCCGGCGCGCCGAGGCGCTGCGAGAAAATTTCCAGCCACAACACTTCTCCTTTTTTCGCCGAAAACGAAAACCAATCCCGATCCCCGGCCGGATAGAGCTGACCCGCAATCTCGCAGGGCGGGACGATATCCTGGGCTTGCTCGGGAGTGTCGTTCGGGTCCTTCTCGGAAACTGTTGGAACACTCGCCACGGCCAAAAGCAGCGGATTACTCGGTGGCGTGTTTTCACCGGGAAGATTGAAGGCGATTCCGTCGATGCCAAGCTGATTCGGCCGGAGCGCGAGGCCCACGCGAAGCATTTGAGTTGGGTCTGGCGCCGGGCTGGTGAACGGAATGTCCAATTCAGCTGCGCCCGATTTCATCGTTCGAGCGCCCGGCAGGTTTACTCCGAAAATCTTTAATTGCTCCGGCCGACCAGCCGAGACCACGCCAGGCAAGGCAAAATCGAGTTGCGGTCCTGTCGTGATTGTCAGGCGGTAACCGAATTCGGGTCCGCCCCGGTAAATCAAATCATGAATCTGCAGGACAAACTCGCCCGCTTCGGGCGCGATAAAATCAATCGGGCCGCCCGTTCGGTTCCGGGCGATTTCCCGGCCGGCGGCGTTGAAAAGGAGGAGGACCGGGTCCAGGCGTGAATCGATTTCCGCGATTTGCGAGCGGCAGCGCACGCGTTGGCCTTTCGAGAGGGTAAACCGAAAATAATCGGCCGAGTTTGCCTCTGCCTGAGCGTTGACGGTGGTGTCGAGTGGCAGTTGCATCGCCGCAGCGAGAGAATGGTTCGTGGACGGTTCGGTCAGCTCCGGCAAGTTGCCCAGGACAAAGCCCCGAGGATTCGAGACGCCAGCGAATGAAACGACCCGTGTCTCGACGATCCCGGGCGGCGTGTTGGAACTGATGGTGATGATGAATCGATTCGGTTCGGGATCGCCCGCGGCGTTGCGCTTTGGTTTTGCCGCCAGACCCGTAGCTGAAAATAATAATTGTTCAGCGCTGTCCAATTCAGTTCCGGTCACTGTCACCTCGATTGTCTGGCCGACTTTTCCACCGGCCGGAAATACCGCGCCGAGATATGGCGGGGGAAGCTGCGACCAGGCTCGTCCGTAGAAAAGAGCCAAGACCATAATCATGGGAAAGAAAATAGAACCTCTTTTCGGCATAATTCGGATGGAGAAATTCTGCGTCGTGATAGCGTGAGATTAGGGGCCGCTCGTGCCGGTGCAAAGACCAAAATGCTTTCGTGTAGCCGCTGAGGTGACGAGGCGGAAGACGCATTGGAACTGGTGAGTGGCTCCGCCTCCTGACCTCGGCGGCTACGACTGCCCTAGAACAATTCCGCAATCGGTTCGCCTGAAGAGAGCACCGGGTGCGGCCTTCCTGCCAGGTCCGCGTATTGCGCCTTCGTATCGATGCCCAGGTGCCGATAAATCGTCGCGAGCACGTCTTGCGGAGTTTTCGGATTCGAAGCGGGCACAGTGCCTTTGTCGTCAGATGAGCCAACAACGCGACCTCCTTGAATGCCACCGCCAGCCATTCCGGCGCTGAAGACCCCCGGCCAATGGTCCCGTCCAGCTTGCGCGTTGATTTGCGGTGTCCGGCCAAATTCGCCCCAGGCCAGGACCATCGTGGTATCGAGGAGCCCGCGTTCTTCCAAGTCTCCAATCAAGGCGCTGAAGGCTCGATCCCAACGCGGCAAAAAGCCATTGCGCAGCGAATCGAAATTTTGCACGTGCGTGTCCCACCAGCGCACGTCAACGGTGACCAAGCGGACTCCAGCTTCGACCAGTCGCCGCGCGAGCAGCAGACGCTGGCTCCAGGCCGGCACGCCACACCGATCCGGCGTTGGCGCTTTGAACTCGGGAATGATTCCGTACCGCTCGCGCATCTTGGCCGGTTCGGCGTCGAGATCAAATGCCTGGCGCGCGGCTTGGCCGGAAACCATCTCCCAAGCGTGGCGTTGGAATTCATCCATCGCTTCCATCTTTCCGGTTTCGTCCACATCGCGACGCAACCGGTCCAAGCCGTCCAACAGTTCTCTCCGGCCCGCCAGGCGTTGCATGGAAATGCCCGCAGGCAAGGTGAAGTTCGGAACCTGAAATGATCCAGTCCGCGCCGGGTCCGCAATCGTTTCGAACGGATCGAATGGCGCGCCTAGATAAGCGGCGCCGGCGCCGGGCACCTTTTTGGGAATCATGACATACGCGGGCAAGCCGGGGCTTTGCGCTTGCAGTTGCTTGGCCACGATTGACCCGCAGCTTGGCATCGCGTTCTGCTCGGGATCGCGTCCGGCTGGATAGCCTGTGAAACAAATCTGATCTCCGGAGGAATGGCCCGCGTCGTCGTGATAAAGACTGCGAATGATCGACCATTTGTCCATCATCCGCGCGCTGAGGGGGAGCAATTCCGTCAACTGAATTCCCGGGACTTTGGTTGGAATTGTCCGAAACTCGCCGCGAATTTCAATGGGCGCGTCCGGTTTCGGATCCCACATGTCGATATGGCTCGGCCCACCCCGCATCCAGAGAATGATGACGGAATTCTGGCGGGAAACAGATTTGCCTGGGAGCGCGGCTCGAGCTTCCCAGCGGAGGAGGTCGGACAACTTCAGACCAGCAAACGCCAGCACGCCGCTCTTAATGAACGCTCGGCGATCTAAGGCAAGCTGCCGGCGAAATTCCGCGCAACCAATTCTTTCCTGGCGCCACATTTTCGAGCTCGCAAAAACTTTTCGGTATCGCTGCGGGTTTGCTTGGTGTGCACGCTTTAGCGTGTCATTAGGTGGATGGACACCCTAAAGGGTGGACACCGAACGGAGGCTTCCGCCCAGCACGGTTTTATCGCCGGTTCTCAATTTCAGTGATTAAACAGAAATTCTTTTGTGTTAATCAGCGCCCACAACATATCTTCGTAAGCGCGCCGCTTCACTTGCAGCGGAGTTTCTTTTTCGGATTTGCGCTCGGCCACTTTTTGCAAGTAGCCAATGGCCACTTTCAGTTCTTCGGCCGAGGGCGAGCGTGAATAAACCCAGCGATACAGTTCTCCGATTTTTTCTGCGTCCAGGCGTTTTTCATCCTTGGCCAAGGCGGCCGCGCGGCCGCTTTCCGCGGTTAATTTTTCCTGAATTTCTTTCGCGTTCAGCAGGTGCAAGCTTTGCGCGAGGCTGGCGTCTTGGGAGCGTTCGCATTCGCACGAGCTTGAAGCGTCCGGGCGGCCGAACACAGTCAGAAAATAGGAGCTGTTATTGAAACTGTTGTCGGGCAGTTGAACCGCTTCCGTCCCCGCGGGCAAACCCTCGAATCGATTTTCCGCGGCGGTCACTTGATTGACGGCGTCGAGCAACACTTCCGCGGCCAGCCGCTTCGGATAAAAGCGCGAGAAGGTGCTTTTGTCTTTTTGATTGAAACCGTTCGGCAGCGCGCTGAGCTGATAGGTCTGCGAACGGCAAATGGTCCGGACCAAATCCTTCAAATCGTAATGGCTCGAAATAAAATGCTTGGCCAGCGCGTCGAGCAAATCCGGGTCGGAGGGCGGATTGGTCTCGCGCATGTCATCTTCCGGATCGACCAGGCCGCGGCCGAAGAAATGTTTCCAATAGCGGTTTGCCAGGGCTCGGGCGAAGAATGGGTTCTTGGGATCGACCATCCAATCGACCAGCGCCTGCCGCGGATCTTGATCGGATGCGAGCGCGACTGGCGTGGCGCCTAGCCCTGCGGCTGGTTCCGGCTGGCGCGTTTTTTTATTGATCGCCTGAGCTTGGCCGCGCCGCGTGAAAATAATTTCTTCACCAGGCCGTTCGCCTGGCTTGCGTGAAACTTGAGTGAAAAACGCCGCCAGCCGGTAGTAATCGCGCTGGCTCCATTTCTCGAACGGATGATGATGGCACTGCGCGCATTGGAGCCGCATTCCTAAGAACAGTTGCGCGGTGTCTTCCAATTCCGCGGTGGGTTCCTTCACTTGGCGAAACCACGCCACGGCCGGATTGCGGCTCAACTCGCCCGAAGCCGCGAGGATATCGCGAACGAAACGATCGTACGGTTTGTTCTCGAGCAAGCTGTCCCGAATCCAATCGTGGAACGCGTAAGTCGCTCGTTTATCCGTGTCGGAGTTTCGTTTGTTGCGGAGCAGCGCGCTCCATTTATTGGCGAAGTAATCCGCGTAACCCGGGCTGTCGAGCAAGGTTTCGATCCAGCGATCCCGTTTGTCAGGGCGTTTGTCCGCGAGGAATGCTTCGGTTTCCTTGGCGGTGGGCAAACGGCCTGCCACGTCGATCGTGACGCGGCGAAGAAAGGTCGAGTCGTCGGAGGATGGCGAGGCGGGCATTCCCATTGAACGCAGTTTTTTGAAGACAAGTTCGTCCACGAAATTGTTTGGCGCGGGCAAATCCGCAACCGCTGCGCCGAGCGGGACGGTGGCGCGGAAAACCGCGACCTGGCTTTGGTACCGGACCATCACCGCGACATCGCCGGGTTGTTGAAAGAGCTGAACGTCACCGCTCGAATCGACCTTGGCCATGTCTTTGTCGTTGACTTCATACAACGCGCTGCGGGTGACATCTTCAATCGAGCCATTGCTGTAATGCGCGAGCACGACCAATTGTTGTTCGGCTTCGAGCGGCATCGTTCGCTCCTTCGGAATCACCTCGATTCGCGTGACCACAGGGTCGTTCGCATTTCCATAAGGCATTCCTTGTTCGATCCAGCGGATGAGCAACCGATACTCATCCGAATCCGCCTCGATCCGTTTCCCGCCCCCGTGCGGCAGCGTTCCCGTGGGTTTTAAAAGGAGCAAACTGCGATCGGGCGCGGTCGGGAACAAGCGGCGCCCGCGCGATTCTTTCACGAGATACACGTAATCGTCGGCCGGTTCAAACCCGAGCAGGGACAATCGAAAACCATTTTGACCGCCCGATTTGCCGTGGCAACCGCCGCCGTTGCAGCCGTTCTTGGTGAAGATCGGAACGATCTGGTTTGGGAAATTCACCGGCTGGATTCTTTCGACCGCATCAACGCTCACCATTAAATCGCTCGCCAACCCTTCGGGGCTGGTCGCGTGAATTGTCGCCGTGCCGTTCGCTTTGGGAATCACCAATCCAGTCTTGCTGATGTCAATGACGCCCGCGGGCTTGGCGGTGTAGTCCACTTTCCGGGTGTAATCGCGGACCGAACCGTCCGGCCATTCCGCCGTCACCAGGACTTGCTGACGCGCGTCCGCTCCGTGCAAATGAAGCGCCGCGGCGGTTTCGTGCTTTTGCGGAATTTGCACATGCACGAGCAGGCGCGCGGGCGGAGTGCTCGGCGCGGCATGAAGGGCAAGGAGGCTTGCAGAAAGCGCGAGGGCCGCGAGGAGAATGCACCGGGACTCCGGGTGCATCTGTTGGTGGGGCGAGCGTACGCGCGAGCCGCAGAGAGGTGCATCACAACGGCGGCTCGTTTGCTGCACCGCACCGAAATTGCCAACAAACGACTTCACGAGACGCGCGACGAACTTCAAATGAGCTCCTTCATCGGTTGACAACCATCCACGAGGTAGTGGGGCCGGCCGGCCAAATCCGTTACGGTTGCTTTGTTACAATCGATTCCCAAGTTGTGATAAAGCGTGGCGAAAACTTCCCCGAACTTCACCGGGCGTTCAACCGCCTCTTCGCCCAGGCGATTTGTCGCGCCGATCACTTGGCCGGTTTTCATTCCGCCGCACGCCAGCAAGCCGCACGAAACCTTTGGCCAATGATCGCGCCCGCCATCTTTGTTGATGATTGGGCTTCGGCCGAATTCGCCCCAGACCACCACTGAAACATCTTTGTCCAACCCGCGGTCATGCAGATCTTGCACGAGCGCCGCGACGCCGCGGTCCAGCAGCGGCAAGTCCTCCTTCGCCAGTTTATGGTTGTTGGAATGATAATCCCAAAATCCGAATGCGACCGTGACACAACGGGCGCCAGCTTCGACCAGGCGGCGGGCGACCAGGAATTGCTCGGTCAGCATCGGAGCGGCATCGCCGTGAGGTTTGGGATCGCCGTGGCCGTAACGTGCGATCAGCTTTTTGTCCTCTTGGGTATAATCGAGCGCGTTGAGCAGTTTGCTCGAGGTGAGCATTCCGAACGCTTGCTGGTTGAACGCGTCGAGCCCGTCCATCAAGCCGGTCGAGTCGACCTCACGCCGGAAGTTGTCAAACGTGGTGAGCAGTTTTCGGCGGTCCGCCAGCCGATCCACCGAAATTCCGTTCAAGGTCATGTCTAACTTGCCATCGCCCTCCGGCCGGAACGATTGATGGGCGATTCCGAGAAAACCGGCCCCAGCCAGATTGTACGGTCGATGTTGCATTCTGGTTTCGAGCCCGATGTAAGGCGGAACGGCGGGATCGGCCGGGCCTTGCAGCCGCGACACGACCGACCCGAAGCTGGGCCAGCCTCCCGGCGGTTGATTGCGCGGCGAACGGCCGGTGAAACATTGGAAGTCATCATGATCGCCATCGGCGCCGACGATCGTTCGGATCGGCACGAGTTTATCCATCATGGCGGCCATGCGCGGCAGATGCTCGCAAATCTGAATGCCTGGAACATTCGTCGGAATCGGTTTGAACTCGCCGCGGATTTCGGAAGGCGCATCCACTTTCAAATCGAACATGTCCTGGTGCGGCGGACCGCCCGGGAGATAAATCATGATGATCGCTTTGTGCGAACGGCGCATCCCCGCCGCCGCTTCCACACGGAGCAATTGCGGCAAGGTCAATCCGCCCAGGCCGAGCGCGCCGATCCGCAAAAAATTTCGGCGCGAAATGCCATCGCAGAATTTTCCGGAGCGGCCGTAGATGGTCAGCATATAATCAGCGAATTAAAGTGCATCGTGAGCATCCACTCTCTCTTCTCTCTCCATGAGCCTTGCGGCTCGCGAGTACGCTCGCCCCACCTGCGCTCCCTCGATGCACCAAATTCATCCGGTGGGGCGAGGCTACCGACGAGCCGACAAGGAGTATGCGCTGGTGGTGTGCGTGCAACCGTTTGGCACGGAAGCTCTCCACGAACCGAGCAACGTTCAACGCTCAAGGTTAAACGCTCAACTTTCAAGGAAGCGCTTCGTTGAATGTTTAGAGTTGAACGTTGCACGTTGAGCGTTTTCAGGTTCAGGAATTCAGTGCAGGAAGTTGGATGAGGTGCACGGAGATATCGCTTAATAATCGTTGCAAAAGCGGCACCCCTCTCCCTGCCCTCTCCCCGCGCGGATGGGTCGCGGTGTTGAAAAGCGCGGGGAGAGGGATAAAGGGTGAGAGGCCTTTCTGCGTGGATGTGCAACATTTTTGCAACGCCTAATACAGTGAACATGCCGCACAGCTACACCAACTCCCGCATCGGTTGCAGGCCGTTGTCCACCAGATAACGCGGCCGGCCTGAAAGATCATCGACCGTGACTTTGTTCACGTCGATGCCGAGGTTGTGATACAGCGTGGCGAACACTTCGCCGAATTGAACGGGCCGTTCCACGGCTTCACCCCCGAGGCGATCAGTCGCTCCGATCAACTGGCCCGTCTTCATTCCGCCGCCGGCCAGCAACGCGCAGGAAACTCGCGGCCAATGATCGCGGCCAGCGTCCTTATTGATAATTGGCGTTCTCCCAAACTCACCCCAAACGACGACCGAAACGTCTTTGTCGAGGCCCCGTTCGTGCAGGTCCAGGATCAGCGCGCTCAAGCCTTGGTCGAGCAGCGGCAAATCCTGTTTCAACGCGCCAAAATTATCGCCGTGATGGTCCCAACGGCTGAACGCCAGCGTCACACAACGCGAGCCCGCTTCAACCAACCGGCGCGCCATCAAAAACTGCTCCATCAATTTGGGGCCGCCATCATCACGATTCTTGGGATCGCCTTTGCCGTAGCGCGCCCGGATTTTTGGGTCTTCCTTTTCAATGTTGAGGGCCTCGAGCAGCTTGCTCGACGTCAGCATGCCAAACGCCTGTTGATTGAAGGTATCGAGCCCGTCCATCAAACCGTTGCTATCGACATCGCGGCGAAAACGGTCGAACTCAGCGAGCAATCTGCGGCGATCCGTCAAGCGGTCGAGGGTAATGCCGTTCAAAGTCATGTCCCCCATGCCTGCGCCATTCGGTTTGAACGGCGCGCAACCGACTCCGAGAAAGCCCGGTTTGCCAGCGTCGGCCCATTCCATATGGCCCATCTTCGGCGACAACCCAACGAACGGGGGAACCGCTGGATCAACCGCTCCTTGCAGTTTTGCGAGGGTAGAGCCGAGGCATGGCCATCCGCCCGGAGGTTGATTGCGATTCGATCGGCCGGTGAGACATTGAAAGGCATCATGATCTCCTTGCGCGCCGACCATCGAACGGATCAGCACCATCTTGTCCATCAAGGTCGAGATGCGCGGGAGATGTTCGCAAATCTGAATGCCAGGAACGTTGGTGGGGATCGGCTTGAATTCGCCCCGAATTTCCGAGGGCGCATCCATCTTCAGGTCGAACATGTCCTGATGAGACGGGCCGCCCGGCAGGAAAATCATGATGACGGCTTTGTGCGACTGCCGCACGCCCATCTGGGCTTCGGCGCGAAGGAGTTGTGGCAGCGTCAAGCCGCCTAATCCAAGCGCGCCGATCTTGAGGAAGTTTCGACGAGAGACGCCATCGCAGAACCGTGAATGCGGGCCGTAAATTGTAAGCATAACGTTCCCCGATTCCAGCCGGAGTGATTCGACCGAACGGGATAAAGTCTCCCCCGCACACGTATGATGTCAAGCTTCGGGTAAACTTTTTTTGGTGTTACCAGAGCAAACCTAGGTATGGAAGACGCGCTGGGGCTTACTGATCCCTAGGTTCTATTTTCCAGGTCATCGAGGAACTCGGATTGAGGTTTCACCGCTGTAATCAGCAAGTGATCCCGGGCACGAGTGCAAGCGACATAGAGCAGGCGCCGCTCGGTGTCGTAAACTTCCTGCAAATCAGAGTCATCACCAACGGTCTCGATCCGCTCCTGAAGTGGAATGATTTCGTCGTCGCAAGCCATCCCTCATGCTTCGCGCAGCAGTGGTTGGCCAGCAGCACTGGCAATCACCGCAGCCAACTCCTTCTGCTGGGCCTTCTGAAGTTCAGGATCGTTTTCAATCCATGGCCATCCGCAAATGACGGCGTGGTGCGGCGGTGGCTCGCTTGCGAGAACTTCAAGTTTCGCCATTCTGACAACCCGTGCTTTGAAGATCGACGCTCCGTGAAGGTTGCGAGTGCCCGCGGCTGCCACACCAATCTCCCAGAGACGGTCCAGAGGCTCCCGCCCGTGCCGTGAAACAGATGTCTCACAATCCTTTGGATTGGGCAGAAACGCGGCGGGTTTGGCCATGATCTTATTGAAATGACTGCTCTGCGTAAGAAATCTGGCGAGGTCTTCGTCGTCGGCGACGATATCAGGCAGCCCTGAGGGTAGCGTTGCCATGGCTCGTTACCGCACTGATCTCCTCCATGATTCGTTCGGGTACGCCGGCGCCATCAAACCGAGCAACGCCGTGCCCTCGGTCTGTTCCATCGACCCAGGCATAGGACAACCGATCGCTCGCGCCAACGCTCAATGTCAGGAAACGGGTGCGCGATCTAATCCAGTCGAGGGAGATTGACCCGTCAGGCTCTGGAGCAAACTCCGGCATCCGGATGCCGATGGGCAACGCCCGTAGAAAGCTCTCCGCTCTCAGAACCGCCAGCGAATTGATGGGAGCGGCTTCATCGCCATCCCAGCCCGGGTCCGAATATTCATTGGCAAGCGCCCTGAGCTGAGAAATGGCGGCGGCTTTATCACCGAAAAGGGCCTGCGAACGCTCGACGGACTGGACCACGGCGGTGGCAGCTTCTTGAGCGGCCTTTGCTTCGGATGAGACAGCATTGCGACCGCGCGCATAAATATTCAGCGCGGCATAGCCGGCCATCCAACACGTTCCTAAGGCTGAAAAAGGTTCAGGCATCGCTGAGTTAATGTGTTTTTGAAGATCCGATTCTTCAAGCGCCTTAATGACTGAATCTTTTCCAATATCCAAGACCAATCTCCAGGCTCCGCCGCTCCGGCAGCCGCAACGCAAATATCAAAAATGATGGGGAGTTTCTCATTCTCAGGCGGCTGAGCGGTCAGAACAATATTGGCCTCGTGGCCGGTGCCTTCTTCGAGTGCCACGTGCTGGTTAAGAAATCCAACAAAATTCAAGTTGCTCTCCGGCGGCAACTGAGGACTGATTTTGAAATAATCACCGAGCGCGATCTTTCCATCACTCAAGGGGATCAAGATCCGATTTATATAGCGGAGCCGAACTACCCGAACCTGAACTGGAGCCGCCACATCCACAAAAACATGCCATGCCCGCTCGATCTCCGGCAGATATTCATCGAGGGTGCCATACGGCGACAGTCGATTAAAGGAGAAGCCCTGTGCGCGCACCTGCACGAGTTGCTTGTCATCTTCCTGCACGAGGTGGAACGCTTGTATCGCGTGTCGAACGGACATACTCGGCGGCGCGTCACTCTGAGCCTGGATTCTGTGCTCTTGAACAAGCTGCTGCCGGAATTTGGGATACCTATCACGAAAGCGATCGCGGCAAGCCTGCTGCAGAGCTATCAGATCAAAATCAGGCGGCATGTCGCAATCGATGTCCACCACAGCTTCGACAATTGGGGCGTTTGCGAGTTTAGGGATCTCACTCATGCGGATTTCATGAATTCTCCTCGTTTAGAGGGCCGAAACGTAAGAACGGAGAGCTGTCACCTCTTCAGGAACTTGAGTGCTATCACGCTGCCACAGAGCGAAAACTGCACTAATGAGTGCCGGTTTATCAGCGAACCCCACCGCGCGGGCGATTCCGTTGAGCACTTGTTTACCTTCGCAGATCTTCCAAAGGTCAGGTGCTTCTCGCTTTGAGGCGTACAACTGCACGCTAACCGTGAGGATCTGCTCGAGTGTTTTTTGCTCGCATGCGCCGTATCCGGAGAGACGGACAATTTGCAGAATCGCGTTTGGCACATCCGCGCTGAGATTTGTCCAGCTCAAACTTTTCGCTCGGTCCTTCACTGGCGATTGAATTTCTGGCAATGCTTTTGCGCTCGTTGTGGACATCGCGTGCTGAAATATCCAGCTACCGGCGCGGGCATCGGCAGCGCCGAGAATAAGATCTGTCGAGCTGACGTTTTCGAGACCATTCTGCCTGAGAAGAAAACTGAGTGTTTGCGGGTGTAGAAAGATATTTTCTACTTCATGGACCGGAAGAACGAATATCCCGTGCGCACGGGCAAGTTCCTCAACCTCTGCGCGGCACCGGAAATCCTGATCGACAACCCCTCCGATCCGTATTTCAGTCCGCGCTTCGTTAGCCAAACCCTTAATTGTGGATACGCGACGGACAACTTCGTTGCAGGAGCCGCATTCCATGAAACGAACGTTTTGAGGAACATTCGTGAGTTTGCGGAAGCGCTCTCGCTCTCCGACGCTTTCTTCTCCTTCAATGAAAATGAAGCGAAGCTGCGAAATTGAAAAGGCGGGCGTCCCGACTGCGCGCGAGAGAGCAGAGAGAACGGGTCGGCTGTCAAGCCGAGCGATACTGTCAACCTTTCGGGTTCGCTCATTACGCTCTAAAATGAACGTCGCGTGCTGGCCCGCTGCTTCCACGGCCTCCAGAGAATGAGTGGCAAGCCAGATTTGGCCAGCAGACACAGTTCCAGTTAAATATCCAACCCAAGTTCGGATGAGATCGGCATTGAGGTGAAGCTCGGGTTCATCGATTAGAAAGATTCCTTGCCGCAGCCCAAAACGATCGATCTGCCCAACAAGAAATGCGATCTCACGTTCGCCGCCGCTTAGTTGATTGAACGACAGCTCCAGCCCGGTGGTATCGAAAAGCAATGTTCGTTTCTTCGAATCAACACCGGTGAATAAGAGGTGGGGCAACACCTTCAGAAGAGAAGCGGCATATTCTGCAAAGTGGTCGTTGAATGCGGGTGGTGGCAGCCCTTCTTTCTGTGCTCGGCGTATACCTTGGATCAGGTGTGTTCCTGACTGATTTTCTTGCGCTAAGAAATACTTTATCCACTCATCGTAAAGCGTGGTCGATGTCTTGAAAGAACGACCACGGGTATATTCGAGCGTACTCCAATCAATTTCGTAAGCCTGGGCGACTTCATTGATGTTGAGATTCCTTTTCGGATAGGATCTGTCCGCATCCAATGAAAGAAAATGCACATCCTTAGAGCGCCGCAGAGTTTCAACGACGACGGACGCGAATTGGGCGCTGTGACGCTCGTCAGTAACTCCACCAGCTTCAATCCTTTCAACAACATTGTCGGGAATATTGCAGCTCCGAATAGTAAGGGTCCTGTCCCAAAGACCGAAAACTGGGTTCGAAGAGAGCCCTCGGTCTATGGCATCGCTCACAGCTTCGGCCAAATAAAATTGTAGAAAAAAATCATGTGGATCGGCGAACGGATCACCCCTTGGAATTTCAATTCCTGGAGATAGTCCGAGTCGGTGAGCGCACGCGGCGATGAGTTCCAGCAGATGGCTTTTACCGGTGCCGTTTGCGCCGACAATACAAATGAGAGGCGCGGTGTTATCGAGTGCAACAGCGATGTTCTCGAAGTGGCGCCATTTGTTGATTTTGATCGTTCTTATTCGCATGCGACGGGATTCTTGAGCAGTTTCATGTCACTCGAAACACCTTCATCACCTCATCGCCCAGGTGGTTGATGACCTTCACGGCGATGCGGCCGGACTTCGGCTTCTCAAACGGCCGTGAGGTATCGCTGTTGAGCGTGGCCCAGGCTTCTTCGTTGATCTCGGCTTTCAGAGTGGTTTTGAGCGCGCTGTAGGGGTCGTTGGCTCCGAGGAAATAGGCATGGCGGACGAAGAAGCTTTCTTCATTGTAATCGGTGTCGATGAACCAGCAGGCGATGCCGTCGGCGCTGTCGCTCCTGACTTCACCAGTGCTCGGATCAAACACATCGACACCGTTCACTTTGACTCGCAGCTTGCCGTCCTTCTCGGGGAGGAGCGTGATGTCCGGCTCGCCGAAGATGACGAAGAGGTTGCCTTTGCCGGTGTTCTTGAGGTCTTCGGCCATGTGCAGATCGGCGTTCATGCGGGCCTTGAGCACGGGGATGCGGCCCAGCTTGTTGAACTCGGTGGCGTGCGCCTCGTAGTTGAAGGCGCAGGCGATCAGCACATCGAACCCGGCATCGCCAGCCTCGCGGGCAGCAGCGACGAGGTCGGCGCGCTGCACGGTGCCGAACTCGGGACCGATGAAGATGGCGGCCCTGCGGGCAGTGATTTGTGGTTTGTGACTTGAGGCTCGTCCTGCGGCACCAGCCACTAACCACTCATCACTCGCCTCGAATCGGCCTTCGGCGCAGACCAACTCACCCGGCCAAGGGATGAGGGCGGTGAACGTGATCCGATCCGCCTTGTGCGCCTGCTGCACACCGGCGGTCTTGAGATTCTCCAGGATCATCTGCGGGAAGGACTGCTTCCCATATTCGGCGCTGTCTTCCTTCAGGGGGTCGATCAATTCATCGTCCTCATCCACGCCGAGCACGCGATGGGGGCTGAGGCTCTCGACAGTGAAGGGGCCGGCCACGCGCACCTTCTTCTTGTCGTCGTAAGGCTTGTCGTAGAGATATTCAAACTCGGCTTTGGCCGCGATCGACTTGTCGATCTCCTGTTGCCGGGCGATGCGAGCGGCCCACCACTCCTGATGAATTTGAACCACGGATTTCACGGGTTTCACGGATGAGTTTTTGGCGGGATTCGATCGGTTTGAATCCGTGTTATCCGTGCCATCCGTGGTTAACTCCCTGGGGATTTCCCATTCTTGCCAGTTTGTGGCGAGGGCTTCATTGAGCTTCTCGCGCAAAGGTTCGAGGATGGCTTGGTACTTGTCCCAGATGACATCGATCTCCGAGTTGTTGGCGATTGAACCCAGCGTGATGTGCGGCACACGCTCGTAGACGAAGCCGTGGCGGACGTTCCCCTGCACGGGCTGCGAACTCGGCGCGGTGCGGGTGACTTCGGCTTCCTTGATCTGGCCATCGCGGGAATCGGCCAGCAGGTAAAACGGATAACGCGCGCCCATGATGCGGGCACGGGCCAGCGCCAGCGCCACGCGCGAGGTGTCAATCGTGATCCAGCGCCGGCCCCATTGCTCTGCAACGGTGGCGGTAGTGCCGGAACCGCAGGTCGGGTCAAGCACGAGGTCACCCGGGTCGGAGGCCATGAGCATACAGCGTTGGATCACCTTTGAATGCGTTTGAACGACGTATGTTTTGTCCGCGTCCCCAGCCGTATCGCTCCATGAGTTGGTAAGCTTCTTTACAGGGTAGTCGTTAAGGTAAAATTTGTAGCGCAGGGTTCTCCCAGAATTACTGATACGGCTCGCCTTGGCCAGTTTCCGCATCCCCTGCAAATGTGTTTTCCAACTCTTGTCCGATGTCGCGGAGAACTCGACGCCCTCGAAAGTGAAGCTAAACGTGCAACTTGGTGTGAACCCGCTGGAAACCAAGTTCTCAACTGAGAATACCTTGCCATTGGCCGGAATCGAGGTCGGTTGACTTTGCTCCTCTTGGGTTAGACCTCTTCTCTCCCCATTCTCAAACTCGATGTTAGTGAATCGAGATTTCTCACCAAAATCGCGAAACTCGAACAAGTCACGGAACTTGTAAGTAGTTCTGTTCTTTGCATACCAAATGATGTGGTCAGAAATACTAGGTAAGCCCACCGATGTTAGCGGGACTGACGTTCGGTAGGTAATCAACGCACAAAAATGCTCGTCCCCGAACACCTCATCCATTACCGCCCGGACGCGGTGGACATTTTCATCGCCGATCTGCACGAAAATCGAGCCGGAATCGGTGAGGAGATCACGAGCGACGGTGAGGCGGTCGCGGAGGTAAGTGAGGTAGCTGTGGATGCCGTCGCGCCAGGTGTCGCGGAAGGCTTTCACCTGCTCGGGCTCGCGGGTGATGTGGCCGGCGTTGCCATCCTTCACGTCGCGGCTGGTGGTGGACCACTGGAAGTTGCTATTGAATTTGATGCCGTAGGGCGGGTCGAAGTAGATGCACTGGACTTTGCCGCGCAGGCCCTCGCGCTCGGCCAGGCTGGCCATGACTTGGAGGGAATCGCCGAGGATCATGCGGTTGGACCAGTTCTGGTCGTGGGCATAGAATTCTGTCTTGTCCACGCCTTTGGGCATTCCGTTGAAATCCGCGAAGAGATCAATCTGGAAACCGGCCGCTTGTGATTTGGTCTCCCTGGTCTGGCGGAGCAGGTCATCAATGAGCACTTTGGGGTGGACCTTTTCCTGAATGTAAAGCGGCGGGGCGTGGACGACCAGGTCGCTCCAGTCCTGCTCATCTTTCCCACGCCAGACGAGCTGCGGATCGAGGTCGGTGTTGCGCGGATACTTCACTTGGCGTGGACTGGCATCGTCCTCCTTCAAAACGGACTGATGCTCGGCGGTAGGGATGTTTTTGCGCTTGGCCTCATCGTGCTTGAGGGTCTCGACAGATTTCGGAGTGGCAGGCTTTTTGGCCATGATGTCGGAAGGATTATTTATGAAGGATGAGTCGAAGGCCGCGATTTTCGCTTGGTGCGGTACGGGATAGCATCTTCTTTGACGTGAAAACCGATTTCTGGTTTCGGCGGTTGGGGAGTGAGCGGAGCCATGAGTTGGCGGATGGCGTCGAAAACCGCCTTGAACTGCGAATCGTATTTTCGCTCGAGCTCAGCCAGTTTCCGAGCGAGATCGGCGTTGGTGAGGAGCATTTCGCGCAGCCGCACGAACGCGCGCATGATGGCGATGTTGACCTGCACAGCACGGGGGCCACGAAGCACACTGGAGAGCATGGCCACGCCCTGCTCGGTGAAGGCATAAGGCGGCGTCCTGCTGCCGCCCCAACTTGAGGCGCCAATCTGGCACTTCAAGTCATTCCACTCTTCCTTGGTGAGCTGGAATGTGAAGTCGCCTGGAAAGCGTTCGATGTTCCGCTTAACGGCACGGTTCAAAGCCTTCGTCTCGACCCCGTAGAGTGCGGCGAGGTCGTCGCTCAGCATGACTCTTTGTTTGCGAATCAGTAGAATCCGCCGTTCAGCCTGGAGGGCGAGGAGGTCAGCTTTCATCGGGGGAGGACGGTTGGGTGGCTTGGGTGATCATCCGGTTGAACTCGGTTTCGACCTTGGCCGCGAAGTCGGTTTCGATCTGGTAAACCTCGGTGAATTCGGCAAAGGCCCAGCGGCCGTATTGCTTCAGGTTGTTCACCCCGGGCACCCAGTAGGTTTCCATGGTGGACTTCTTCTCCTTGGCGTCCTCGCGGCGGTAACCTTTGATCTCGACAATCAGGTGCAGGAGATCGTCGGGGCCATGGCCATCGTCAACGAGCACGATGAAGTCGGGCAGATACTTCCTGATCTCCGACCCGTAGCGATATGGCACTTCGAGTCCGAGGTTGTGATTCTTGACGTAGGCGCGGACCTTGGGATGCGACTCAGCCACGCGGCAGAATTCGGCTTCCCAATCGCTGTCGAGCACGACCCAATTAATGTGGCAAGTATTCGAACTGGTTTCCCAGCGGCTGGGGCGGGATGTATTAAAACGAACGTGAGCAGTCGAGCCGGTGGGATTGTACGGATCTAGCAGGGCTTTGATCGGGCGCTTGCCTTCCAGCGCCCGGGAAATGCCGGCGGTGATACGGTTGCAGGCCATGTCGGCCAATTCCTGATACATAAGCTGAGCGGGAAAGGTGCCGCCTTTGCAGACGAGACACGTGTCGAGCCATTGTTTGGTGATGCGCTTTAACTGGCCGAACAGATGAAGTTTTGGCTCCTCGCCGGGATCGCGATACTTCGTGTAAAGCAGGCGCTTGGTGACCTCGAAAAGCACCGAAGACTGGCGCATGTCGCCCAGATGTTCGAGATTCATGTCCACGCCTTCGCCGATGATGCCGGAATTTCGGGTGATTGATGGCCCGACGAGGTCGGGGCTGAGCTCCAGGATAGAATCATCATTGAAGCTGGCTGTGAGGCGTTCCTCTGGCAGTTCGACGCGGTAACCTTCGACGCGGGGAAAGCGGATTTCGAGCGCGTCGCGCTCCGGGCGGATGGCTTTTACCTGAACCGTTTCGCGCGGGGATTGGGGCGGCGCGATCACAGGCTTGGCCGTAAAGTCGAAGGGAATACCGAAGACGTCGGCGTATTCGACATTGAAAAGACCTTCTTCATTGAGGTCGTAAGACTGGCGGCGGAGGGCGCGTCCGATGACCTGCTCGCACAAAAGCTGAGTGCCAAAAGCGCGGATACCAAGGACGTGAGTGACGGTGTTGGCATCCCAGCCTTCCGTGAGCATTGAGACTGACACCACGCAGCGGATGGCACCGCCGAGTTGTCCCGGCTTGCCAACGGTGTTCATGACTTCGCGCAGTAATTCCTGGTCGGTGATGTTCTCCGCGGAGCGCGCGTCACCCGTTCGCTCGATGATCTCGCGGCGGAAGCGTTCGATCTCGTCGGCGGCCATTCCGCGGAAATTGTCGTCGAGAGCGTCACCCGCTTCGAGTTGCTCACTGTCGATGAGCAAGGTGTTCGGACGCGGGAGTGGGTTGCCGGTGGTTTCGTCGAAATTGCGGAATAGGGCGAGGCGGCCGTTTTCCAGCGTGGTGGTGCCGTCTTCGTTTTTCCGGTGGAAGCCTGAAATGAAGTCGTAGACGAGCTTCGAGATGGCGGTGTTTTGGCAAACGATGATGAAACAGGGCGGCACACGAATGCCCTTTTCCTGCCATAACCTGAAAGTTTTCTCGTAGTGACCATAAAGCGACTGGAGCGCGGTCTGTAGAAGGGTGGGTAGTTTGAGTGGGTCAAGGTTGCTTGCTACATTGCGGCCCGCTCGTGGCAGCCTGGGGTTTGCATTTTTTAGGTTCTCCCAGAGATCGCGATACTTTGGCATCTCATCGCCGGGAATATTTTCCGCGACGGGAACGCGGGGGAGTTTCACGATGCCGCACTCGATCGCATCCATGAGCGAGAAGTCGCTCATCGTCCACGGGAAAAGTGTGCCTTCAGCATAGCCCGAACCGCGCAGGAAGAACGGCGTAGCCGAAAGGTCGAGGACACGGGCAAGGCCCAGCTTGCGGTTCACCGCTTCGAGGCCGGAAATCCAAAGGCGAGCGGCTTCGTTGTTCTTTTCAGCTTCTTTCTTGTCGTCGCCCTTCAGGTCTTCTTCGTCGGCCTCTTTTGGTTTTTCACGGTAGCAATGGTGTGCCTCGTCATTAAGCACGAGGATATTTTTCATGCCCATGAGATCGGGCATGACACGCTGAATCATTTGGCCCTCGGTTTCCGCAGTGTTCAGCTCCTCGCCAGTGCGCCCCGTGAGCAACGCGCGCCCGCCGGCAGAGAGTTCGATGCGCTCGCGCAGCTTGAAGGCGTGATAATTGGTGATGACGATCTTGGCTCGATTCACATCATCCAGCATATCAGTCGGCACCAGTTCGCGGTCCTTGTAATAGCTGTCGGGGTCGTTTGGCTGGAGGACGCGGAGGCGGTCCTTGATCGTCAAGCCTGGTGACACGACGAGGAAGCCGCGAGTGAAATGTTTACTGTTGGACCGACGAACTGCGTTAATCGTTTGCCACGCGATCAGCATCGCCATCACAGTGGTTTTGCCTGCGCCGGTTGCCAGCTTTAGGGCAAGTCGCATCAACTCTGGATTGGCGTCATTGCTCGCATTCGTCAGATGTTCAATGAAACGCTTGCCAGATTTGCCAGCTTGCGGGGCGACTTCCGTCAGCCAAATGACGGTTTCAACGGCCTCGACCTGACAGAAAAAAGGTCGGATGCTGCTAAAGTTGTGAGCTCGCCAGTGCTGAAGTAGCCGAACTGTTTCCGGCGTCACCTGCCATTGATTCGGGCTAGGAAGTTGTCGCCATTGGCTCACTTGCTGTCGGAGATCATTAATTATTGGAGTTGGGTCGTATTGCTGTTCCCTCGTTGAAAGCCCCTTTCCTTCGTCGAACACCATTTCGTGCTGCGCGGATGACGCTTTGCGCTTCCTTGGCTTTGGTATGGGCGTGATGAACTCGGCCCGACGACGGCTCTCAAGAATTTTCTGAGTTGGCTGACCGGAAGCGTCCAGTTCCCAATGGCGGCGCGGGTAATCGTAGGGCGAATTTAAGATGGGATGATCAAAAAACGCGGTCGACATCTTTAATGGTGGATCGAGCTGTTGTTTCGAAATCGTTTCACACGGAGAACGCTTGCAACGCAGAGTGTCAAAGACAGCTCAGCTGAGCAAGAAATTGACACTGATATGCGCGGCCGCAGGGCAGCCGCAGTAATCCACAACCTGCAGCAGAGCATCAATGCTGATTGTCCTCGGAGAATACGTCGACTGCGGGCATTTTCTTTCAGAAAAATTTCATGATGAGTTTCGGCGGAACTTCCGGAACCAATTTTTTTCCGGACACACCCTGAGTTATCACATCACATCACTGCGCCGGCGCCGGGGCACTGCTGTTGAATGAAGCGCAAACACGCTGAAGCGTGGACACCGAACCGCGCGCGAACGTTTGGTGTCCGGCCTTTAAGCTGTTTTAACGCGGACGCTGAAGTGGCTCCTCTGCGCTTCATTCAATGGCAGTTGCGGCGGCTGGGGGGGCTGAGTGGCCACCAGGGCGGTTGGACGAGGCTTCAGCGGGCTTTGGGCGTGAAATGCGACAGCTCGTAAATTCCGAGTTCAAGGGCCTTCCATTCGCGAGCGCAATTCAGCGACTTTTTGTGAACGGTGCGAAGGAACGTTTAGCGCAGTTGGGCTGCGTCAGCGGAGGTGATGATGGTGTAGTCCAGGTCGAAACGTTCGCGCACTGTCCGCGGTTCTTTGGCGTCCGGAACCGGTCCATCGGCTCGCGGAACGATCGCCATCTGGATAGCCTGCTGTTCGAGGAGTTGCTCGTAGCCCGGACGCATTGAGGAAACCACGATGGTTTTGACGCGGAATTTTTTCAAAGCCTCCACCTCTCCGCCGGCCAACGGGGGAAAACCAAGGAACAAAACGAGAGCGTTCACGTTGGAATGCGTTTCGAGCGCTTTGAAAAGCTGGTCAGGAGGAATGCCACCGCCGGTGGCCATCATCAGCATCGGTGTGATTGGAATCTTTTCAGTGATCGCGCGAACCCCGTGCTTGTTGATGGTTTTTTGAAACGCCTTTAATTCCGCTTCGACCGAGGGATTTTTGTCCGGGCCAGTGTCGCGAACTATCACGAGCGCTTTGCCTATCCCGCCCAACAATTTCGCGGTCTCTTCAGCCGTCACCGCGCCCAACACTTCGTAGGTATCCAGATTGATTTTCTGAGAACGCCCAACGAACGCAAAATATAGCGACACCAGCGCCGCGGTTACAGCAACGGCCGCGACCAGGATATCTTTGGTTCGCTTTTGCATTTCAGATTGTAAGGAGCGTTCAACGGGTCAACGCTCAATGTTCAACGTCCAACGAAGGCGATGGAAATGGGATTGCGGATTACGGGCCCCAGGACCACATCCACCGTTCATCAAAAAGGCCGTTCCCGCCGAGCCATTTCATGCCCGTGGCCGTTTTGTCTTCCGGCGTTTTGCCAGGGAAGAACTGTAGCCCGATGGCACTGACTTTGATCGTCTCGGCGTGCCCATCCGCGAATCCGGCATTGCATCGGTTTAAGTGCCGGCCGACGGGACGCTGTGGATCGTCATCGTAATAACCGTTGTTAGTGGGAACCCGCCAATAGAGCGCTTGTTGGTGGCGGACCTCGACCCAATTATCCGGGTTCTTGTCGCGGGCATTGCCGATCAAACCGGAATCCACAAAAGGCAGTTTTTTTACCGGACTCTTCAACGAGGAAAGCTTGGGTCGCCAAGAATCGGACCAAGCGGAGAGTTCGGGGTGACCCAAAGCGACGCCGAGTCCGCCGGGGCCTCCAACTCCGAATGGGGTGTTGCCGGAAACGCTGGGGCAGCGGATGATATTGGTCCCTTGCAAATAAGGCCGGAGGATATCAACCCACCAGGTCACGGAACCTGGGTAGTACGCTCCGCGCGGCGCCGTCTTGAATAGATAAAGCGTCACGACATCATCTTTGTTGTCGTCGGCATAGAGGTAATAACTGAGCGACATTTGGCGGAGGTTATTGATGCAATTGATCGACTTGGCTTTTTCCTTGGCCTTGCTGAGCGCGGGCAAGAGCAGGCTAGCCAGGATCGCGATGATGGAGATTACCACGAGCAGTTCGATCAAGGTGAAACCGAGCCAAGAATTTCGCCGCCGAAATTGGCCCGGCGAAGAGATGAAGTTTGCTTTCATGAACAGCCTTGAATCCTGAATCGCGCCAGCCCAGGAAAAGTCAAACCGATGCGCGACGCGCGGTATCAATCGGGTTGGTTCGGCTGGCAGGATAAAGGCGCCGCGAAGATTTCAGCAAGGCAAAACCCAGGATGCTCAATGATCTGGGTTCCGCATTTTTCTGAGGTGGCGAAAGCCGACGAGCTTTTTACGCTGCTCATCCCAGAGGCGGAGGTTCAGCGTTTTCAGACTGGCGAACAGCGTGAGTGGTTTGACCTGCTGAAAAACCAAATTAGCCTTGTGACAGCGCTCCAGATTGTAATTGGGAATCCGTGCGCTCAAATGGTGGATGTGGTGATAGCCAATGTTGCCGGTGAACCACTGTATAATCTTAGGCAGCTTGTAAAACGAGCTCCCTTTCAACGCCGCCGCGGTGTAATTCCATTGTTCCGAGCGTTCCCAATAAACTCCTTCGAATTGATGTTGCACGTAAAAGAGCCAGAATCCAGCCGAACCTGCCACGGCGATCACGACTAACTGGAGCAACACATAAGGCGCCACGCCGAAGACGAGGCTGAGCCCGGCCGCCATTCCGAGAATCGCAAGGTTCATCCAGTAAACGGAATGACGTTCGCGCTTGCTGGCGTTGCGAGAGGGGAACCGCTGTTTGACTAAGAGCACGATCAGCGGCGCGATCACGAAAAGGACGACAGGATTGCGCGCGAGCCGATAGGCGAATCGCCGCCATCGTGAAGAAGAGAGATATTCCTCAATAGTCAGCGTCCACAAATCACCGGTGCCGCGCTTATCGAGATGACCGGATGTGGCGTGATGAATGGCATGGTCCCATCGCCATTGATAAAACGGCGTGAACGTAAGCAAGCCAGTGATGAATCCAACCGCCTCATTAGCCTTGCGCGATTTGAAATATGAACCGTGACCACAATCGTGAAAGATGATGAACACCCGCACCAAAAACATTCCGGCCAGAATTGCCAGCGGCAGAGCCAGCCACCAGGATACAGACAGGCTCAAGTACATGAGATACCAGATCGCTGCGTACGGGCCGAGAGTGTCTGTGATCTGCCACAGAGCCCGCCACCTCGAAGATTTCTGGTACTGAAGCACAACCTGCTTCCAAACCGCATCATCTCCTTCAGGCGCTTCCTGCACTGAACGTGAGTCATCCCCCATAACACCTGGCGTTTGTGCGAATTTCCGTAAAGACAACTTAGCGCAGATTCCAATGGTGGCAAACGGGGGAAAGACCGGGGGTCCTGGAGACTTGCAACCGTGGCGTCACCGGGATGCTTGCGGGCTCAGAAACAGATCTCAAAAAAGTAGTTCCGGAGGCGCTTGCATTTTCTTTAAGGCTTCGCCACCGTGCCCATCCAAACCCGACGAAATTCTCTAGAACATTATGAAGATCGCCTTTCATGCTAGCCCGATCATGCTCGCAGCAGCCCTCGCCTTGTCCGCTGGCTGCACAATTACCCAGACTCAGCACGCGCGCGCGGTTCGAACTAAGCAGACGCAGTCGTCAATCACCTCAGAACGGGCCGTGGCAATGCTTATGGACGGGAACCGCCGGTTCATGGCTGGGCATTCGATCCGCCGCGACTGGCCTGCTGAAGTCCATGCCACCGCTGACGGTCAGTATCCTCACGCTGCGATTGTGAGTTGCATGGACTCGCGAACACCGATGGAGGTCGTGCTCGACCAAGGTTTGGGCGACATATTCAGCGTTCGGATAGCAGGCAATGTCGTGGACGAAGACGTTCTGGCTAGCTTGGAATACGCCGCGAAAGTCGCGGGAGTGAAGGTGATCGCGGTGATTGGTCACAGTCACTGCGGCGCGATCAAAGGGGCAATCGATGATGTCCGAATGGGGAACCTCAGCACGCTGCTGGAGAAGATCAAGCAGGCGATACCTTCAGGCCAGGGAGGGCAGACCTCCAAAGACGCGAAGTTTGTGGAGGAAGTTGCCGCCGCCAACGTTCGCCACTCCATGAAGGAAATCCGTGAGAAAAGCCCCATTCTAAAGCAGTTAATCGACAGCCATGAATTGTGGTTAGTCGGTGGGATGTACGACATCGACTCCGGTAGAGTAGAATTTTATGCGCCGTGAAACGAACTCCCGCGAGCGAAGCTGAGTTGCAACAGCAACGCGGCGAAATCCGCCGCGCTTTATTGCGCGCTAATACTGCCGATGTGCTGGTCACGTGCCTGGCCATGGCGTTGGCCGTGGCTGCGATTGTTCAAGCGTTTCGCGCCGAGCAGAGCACTCAACAAGCCGAAGCGGAGCTGTGGAAATCCGAGTTTTCCCAAGCTCAAGCCGCCCGTTTAACAGGACAAGCTGGCGCCCGTTTCCAAAGCTTGGCCGCCATCGAAGCCGCCGCGCGGATTCGCACTTCTCAAAGCCTGCGCGACGAAGCGATCGCTGCCTTGGCCCTCAGCGATGTGTTGGATGAATCGAAGGGGCGGCAGTTGCCCAGCGGATCGGCCGCCGTTTTCAGCTCCGACAGCGAGCGCTACGTGATTAGTGACGGAACTGGCGCGGCTGTTGTTTTCCGGACGGCTGACGATGTGGAAGTGGCGAGGTTCAACCGGACGAACGCGTCGCCGGGCGGATTTCGCTTCAGTCCTGACAACCAGTTGCTGGCGGCTATCTACTTTGACCGCGGTTCACGCGTTGCTGAGTTGGCCGTTTGGAGCATGACCAACACTGCGCCTGTTCTCCGAACGATGGAGGGGATTCGGTATGGTTCGGAGCAGTTGTTCGATTTTTCTCCGGACGGAAAGCGGATCGCGTGGGTTGGCGGGGACGCGGTGCTGCGTGTTGCTGAGATCCCATCGAATTCACCCGCCACACGATTTCAATTAAGGTCGGCGCCGAGCACGGTTCGTTTCCATCCTGATGGCGGCCAACTGGCCGTTGCTTTGGGCGAGCGAATAGCGATTGTTTCGTTCCCTGATGGCCGGGTGCTCAATGAATTGACGAACGCAACGGACGTGGCGGCGATGGCGTGGCGCGGCGACGGTCAATGGCTCGCGGCCGCTTGTTTCAGCGGGGAGATCCGGATTTGGGAGACGGCCACTGGCCTGTTTCACGATTTGCGCGGCCACACTGCCGATGTGACGTACGTCGCCTTCAATTATGGCGGGGACCTGCTCGTCTCGACCGCGTATGACGGGACGAGTCGTTTCTGGGAGCCGACCACCGGACGATTTCTGTTCAGCACGCACCGCGGTTATGTGCGCGCGTTCAGCCGCGATGATGCCCGAGTTGCCTTTGTTAGACCGCGGCAAGGCTTTGGCATTTGGTCATTCGCCCATCAACACGTCTATCGGACCTTTGCTCAGAGGGCGCAAGATGCCGGGTTTTGGAGCATCGACGTGGGAATGGGCGGGAAGATCGCCGCGTCCATCAATCGGCAGGGATTACAGCTTTGGGATTTGGCTTCGGGCACTGAGCTCGATTTCCGGGAGATGAACGCGCGGTCAGTCCTTTTCGTGCCGGGCAAGGCGGCGCTCTTGACGAGCGGGGCGACGGGCCCTCAGATCTGGCCTGTGATCAAGGATCCCGCGGGGGTGGCGGGATTGGGCGAGCCGCGCTGGGTTCCAGTGCCGCGCAAACTTAACTTTGAGTTCGCGGACATTACGGCGGATGGAAAGAAGCTGGTGGCCGGAGTCAACCGCAGCGAAGCGTGGTTAGTTGATCTGGAGGCCCCGGCAAATCCGATCGTGTTCAAAAGTATTCGGAACATCAGCTCAGTCGCGATCAGCCCGGATGGCCGGTGGGTGGCGGCGGGTTCGTGGTACGGAGATCCGACTCGAGTGTGGGACACGTCGACCGGGGAAGTTGTCCACGAGTATCGAGGGCGCAGCGCGAAGGTGAAGTTCTCGCCGGATGGCCGATGGCTGGTGGCGGGAACCGGCGACGAGTATTGTTTCTGGCACACGGGCAGCTGGGACCTCAAACCCCGCATCCCGCGGGATACGATTGGCGAATTGACGGGGCCGGTGGCCTTTACCAGCGACGGACATTACGTCGCGATCGCGCCCACGCAACGAACGGTTCGTTTAA
>Ga0082335_1001825_pt1 | contig 42819 bp, 39 predicted proteins | sample Subgrocontami58m_FD_72375 | JGI IMG/M metagenome (GOLD analysis project Ga0082335, IMG submission 72375) | Subsurface groundwater microbial communities from S. Glens Falls, New York, USA - GMW37 contaminated, 5.8 m (SPADES assembly) (version 2) ...
TGCCCACATGTCCACAACCCCGACCACTACTTCAACACCTCAGCAACAGGACATTTCTAACGAGCTAAGCTTGAGGACATTTCTAAAGAGTCTTGACAGGGCGCGGCGCCTGACGAACACCCGCGCTTGACAAAGCAACCGGGATACTGGATGCTATGAACCACCCTGACAAGAAATGCATAAGGAGGGACAATGGCTCAGATACCTGAAGAAGTGAAGAAGATTATTAAGGAGCAGAGAGTCGGATTTATCGCCACCGCCGACAAGAATGGTTCTCCTAACGTCTCGCCCAAAGGCTCCTTGCGTCCCCTGGATGACGAAACGCTGATGTTCGTCGTAGTCAACTCTCCTCACACGCGGGATAACCTAAAGGAAAACTCTCTGGTCTCCGTCGCGGTCTTCGACAGTCAGGCCAGGAAAGGCTTCCAGTTGAAGGGCAAGGCGGAGATCCTGGAGTCGGGCCCGCTCTTTGAGCAAACTGCACAAGGACTGAGCAAGTTCTTTCCCCAACTGCCTCCCGCCCAATGCGTAGTGAAGATCGCGGTTGAGGAAGTATTCGAACAGCTTTCGGGAATGTAACAGGCTATCCAGCAATAAGACAAGGGGCCGCCCCAGGGCGGCCCCTTTAGTTTGTTTAGTTGGGCCGGGTTGCTGCCATGCAGGCGAGACTTAGAACTCGCCGGCGCCGGCGGCCATTGGCCTTACGGGCTGGACACGAACGTCTTTGATAGTGAAAGCGACGACCGAGCCAGCAATCCCGACGGCAGCGCCCACCAGGAAGATCGGGCCATAGCTTCCGCTAAGATCAAAGGTGAGTCCCCCAAGGTATGAGCCAACAGCCGAGGCGAACTCGTGGCTCATAAAGAACATGCCGTATATTGCTCCAACGGAACGACGGCCGAAGATGTCGCCCGTAGAGGCGGAAGTCAGTGCCCCAGTTCCCTTGGACATGCCGAGGGTCATGGCGACAATGGGGATAGCGGCAATGCCTCCCACGGCGGCGAGTATAAGCAGTGAGAGCCCTTTCATGAAATAGAGGCCGGCCAGTGGATTCTTCCTGCCGACCCGGTCGGAGAGAGATGCCAGCCCGATGCTACCCACCACTCCGATCGTTCCAACTATTGCGAGAAGGTTAGCAGCCTCAGTTGCCGACATACCTACGTCAAGGGCAAACGGTATGAGGTGGGTGTAGGCCAGGCCTCCCGTAAAACCGCAGACGCCGAAAGTGATCAACAACTTCCAGAATGACGGGACCTTCATTGCCTGCCGAATTGGCGTGAAATCGCCCGGGATCTCCGGCAGCTGACTCTTAACTCCCTGGTCCACGGGAGCGCTCATTCCAGAATTGTCTCTGGCCAGGAAGAGGACGACCGGAAGGACGATTACAAAGAAGGACAGGCCAAGAATCGCGTAGGCAAACCGCCAACCGCCTAACTCGATTAGCAGGGTTGCAGCCGGTAACAGGACTACCTGTCCCATGCTAAAGCCGGCTGAGCCGATGCTCAGCGCGAAGGCCCGGCGTTCTACAAACCACTGTGAGACCAGTGCAGCGTTGGGGATAACACCGGAGGCGCTGAACCCGACCGCCAACACCAGTCCGAAAATTGCGTAGATAGCAATCAGGTCCTGGGCGAATGCCAGCGCTACCAGCCCTACCCCGGTCAGGGTAACTCCCGCGACCAGGACCCTCCTGGCCCCCAGAGAATCGGCCAGTTTCCCGACAAACGGCTGGCAGACGGCCCCGGCCAGCACCCCGATGGACATGACCAGGGCGAGCGGCGCCCTGCCTGTTGCGAACTCGAGTTGCATTGGGGTCAGGAAGGCTCCAAAGGTCTGCCGGGCTCCCGAAGACATGAGCATGGTGAAGCACGCTACGCCGGTTATCACCCATTTGTACTCCATCGTGAACATCCTCACCACCTACTCTTTCCGCGGGATAATATCCCCCAGGATTCCACGTCGGGGAGCTCTTGAATCATCGCGGAATTAGGTCGGCGCTCCGGCAAGTCCATGCTTGGGAGCGCGACTCAACGCCGCCGGGAGCAGGCTACGGGGCCTTCTTTTGCTCAGTGTCCGATAATACCCGCAGCCCCAGGGAAAACCGATAGCTGGCATTGCAGTGGGAGGCCTTTCAGGTCCGTGCCGACGGGTTGGATGGTCACATGATAGGCTTCTGTGGCTGGAACGTCAAATTGGCAGGTCGGCCAGGCCGGTTGCCCCACTCGTAGTGCAGACGATGCGTCCCTGAATCGCCGGGCTGATAGGCGTATTCGCTACGATGTAATCAGCAGATCCGGCACCTCTTAAGCTAACCTCCAACAACAGGAATCGCTCCGCCAGCGCACGCCGAGATTCATTCGGGAGTGTTTCTGAGGCCAGGACTTGCACTACAGCTAGATACGTAGCCGGAAGCGTTACGCCTGAGGTATACTTGCACTATGCTTCCGGAGCTATATGCCAGGTGGATGGACCAGCTCCTCGGTGGGCACATCCCCGCCGAAACCCGTGCGACGTGCGACGATTGCGCAATGCTCTCCGGTCAGAACGAGCCCGTTACAGGCCCCGAAGGCTCATTCTTTGACCAGGCAACCAAGTGCTGCACATTCACCCCTAACCTGCCCAATTTCTTGATAGGACAGATTCTGTCAGACGAGGATCCCAGCCTCGCTGCGGGTCAGGCTGTAATCCGCAAGAGACTCCAGGGTGACGCCGGCGTCATGCCACGGGGCCTGGCTCGTCCCCCGGGCGCCCGGTTGCCTCGGGACAAGATGGCAATTGCGTTTGGTCGCAGCCTCACCCTGCTTTGCCCGTATTACCTCCGGGATGAGGGTATGTGCGGTATCTGGGCACACCGCGATTCCATATGCGCAACGTGGTTTTGCAAGCACAACCGGGGCGCAGCAGGCAAGGGGTTCTGGGAAGCGGTTCGCAGGTTACTCTCCGCCCTGGAGTACGACCTCGAAGTCTGGTGCATGCTTGAGCTTGACGCGGGTAGCCAGGCGTTCCGAACAATGTTCTCGTCTCCCGGTTTCCAGGCGCCGGCCACGGTGGGGCGCTGGAGCCCGGATACCGTCCCGCACCGGGCCGTCCTAAAGCAGACCTGGGGTAGGTGGATGGGCCGTGAGGAGGAATTCTACGGCCAATGCGACCGGCTGGTGAGACCGCTTACCTGGAACGACGTTACCGCCATCTGCGGCCCCCGGGTCAGGGCCCTTGCCAGGCTGGTCGTGGCGGACTATGGCAAGATCCTTTCCAATGACGCTCACCCCCGCCTTCAGTGCGGCAAACTCAATGTCACCCACATGACTGACAGCGGCTTTCAGGTCTGCACCTACAGTCCTTACGATCCGCTTCTTCTGTCCGGGGCTCTATTCCACGTGCTGCACTACTTCGATGGCCGACCGACGGACGAAGCCATCTCAGCGATTGCGAGCGAACAGGGGATCGAATTCGACCGGCGGCTGGTACGCAAGCTGGCCGATTTCCAGGTCCTGGTCCCCGTCAGCCGATCAGGACGCCTCAATCCATTCGTATACGGGTTTTGACTTGCTGCGGCGCGTGTCGAGCTCAGAGTCCCCGCCCGAGTCTTCCTCGTCGGACATACCTTCCACAGTCTCTCCTCGCGCCATAGCCTCCACAATGGCCTCAAGATCCTGGGTTCCTCCACGCGGCTGCTCGGCATCCTCTGCGGCAAGCTTGCTGACCTCTTTCGATTCGTCCCTTTGTCCAGTCATGGTCTCCTCCGGATACGATTACTTTTTGGCCCCCGGCAGTCTCCCCCGCTGGTAGCAGGGCTCTTTCGACCACCGTCTACAATAGAGGTTGCATCTTGGAAAGTATATGAACGGCATCACACTTGTCAAGGTGCAATGCGGCCCACCTGTTTTCATCTGGTTATCATATTTTCTTCGCAGTTACAATAGGTCCTGCGTCTCACATCTTCTGATCGGCGTTTAACATGCGTACTAATCCTTTGGTTGTGCTATACTCTTGCCTACCAGCAGCCACTAACTGGCAATTCCGTGTGGCCGCATAATCTGATCCAGTACGGAGGAGGCGCGATGACTATTGACCGGAAGGCCCTGGCGAGTTCCCTTGACGAGACGCGAAAGGATGTAGTGGCCCTGGCTAGATCCCTGACCCTACAGGACCTGAAGACGCCCATGCGTGAGGGAACCTGGACTGTGAGAGATATGCTCATCCATATGGCGACCTCTGAGGCCGGTCTGGTGAACACGGCAAAGAGGATCGCCGGAGGCCAGCCTCATGCCAGCCCCGGCTTCGACATCCACTTGTTCAACCAGCGGCAGGTGGAGAAGCTCCAGGAGACCAGCGTGGATGATCTTCTGGCCAGGTTGGAGGTATCCCGGGCAGAGATGCACAAGACGCTCGAGCAGATGACCGAGGAGGAGCTTGGCGTCCAGGGCTTCATGTCCTCAGGAACACCGATCGACGTTCTCGGTGTGTTCAAGCGGATCGGTCAGCATGAGCAGGACCACTGCCGGGACATAAGAGCGGCTATCGGGCGATAGAATAAGAGTCTTCTACGGTGTCTTGATCGTCGATCTCTCGTCGATATAAAAGCCTGTTTCGGGCACCTCGGCGAAGTCCTCGACTCGCCACCAGCGGTCATCAGGCTCGGCCTTGAGGTTGGACTTGAGCATGGAGTCGAGCTTTATCAGGGCCCGCTGGGCCGGACGCGACCTGCCTGCCGCGGCCATGCCGAGTCGATGGTACCACGAATCGCGCCGGTTCCACGGACAGACCTTGATGCACCGCCCGCATGACGATCCAGCCTTGTTTCCAATACGGAACGGGGTACACCTGGCAGCATCTACGCGCCAGGCCTCGTAGCCGTTCTGTAGTGTCTTGGGGCCTTCGGTTATTGCCCGTGACGGGCAATAGGTCGCACATTTCTTGCAGCTCTCGCAGAAGCTCTGCAAGCCAAAATCGATAGGCCGGTCCGGAATGAGCGGGAAATCGGTCGTAACCACCGCTGCCTTGAACCGCAGACCCAGATCGGGGTTCAGGAGCATGCCCGATCGGGACATCTCTCCCAGGCCGGCATAAAGCAGTATCGGTGTGATCGCCACCTGGTAAACGCGCGGGAAATGGGCGCGGGCCGGATAGCCCAGTTGGCGCAGGTACTGGGCAACCTGGATCGCTATGAATCCCGAGTGGGAATAGGATATGAAGCTCTGGGCGGCGCTGATCATGTCCATGCCGGTGGACCCTCGCATGGTCCGGTAGTCCTGGTCCACCAGGATGGCTATGGCGTATTTGTGGCCTAACTCTATCGGCTGTCCGGCATCTCCACTATGGCTGTAGACTGCGAAGGGGGGAAGCTCGCACACGCCGACAGCATCGGCGCGATAGAAACGGGCCAGGTCCTTGACGTGACGGGTGGCGGCATCCAGGTCTTTTATGGTGACCCTTTCAGGCGATACGGGCCCGTCCTCGCGGCCCTTGAGCACGTTGTTGACGCTCCAGTTGAGTGCGGCGCCGTTGGGGTACTTGGCTACAAAAGTGGTCCTGAGTGACTGTACCTCCGGGCCGAACTCTCCCGCAACAGCCCGGGCAAAGCCATGGCGTCTCTCATCGGGCCTCTGAACTTCGCCAACGATCCTCGTCGTCGGTTGCCCGTCCGCTGTCTGCCATCGCCCGTTGGGGCTGCCATTTCTGCTCATCCGACCCTCCGAACTGCGCGCTGCGCGCTTCATCTCATTTCCTGAACGCGTTTACGTGCGGAGATTATAGCAGAAAGGCCAGCCCATTCGCTGCAAACGGTACGCAGCTCGGGGGTTCTTCTATCGGCGCCCGCATGAGCTACCTGGCAATGAGCGTTGCCATGTTGTCAATTCGTTTGCAGGCGCCGCAGCAAATGCTTCGTTCCTCGCAGTGGCACTTACCTGAGTTAGCGGGCTTCAGTCCATGCCTGACGTTCAGATCCCAGGTATTTCTGGAACCATCTGGAGGCAGCTTCCGCTACCGCTTCCAGGGCCCCCTCTTCTTCAAAGAGATGTGAGGCCTCTGGGATTATCAGAAGCTGCTTGCTGGCTATCTCCATCTGGTCCATGGCCTGCTCGTTCATCTCAATCACGGTATAGTCATTGCCTCCCACGATCAAGAGGGTCGGCGCCCGAACCAGTGACAGCACTGGACCGGCCAGGTCCGGACGGCCGCCGCGTGAGACGACGGCCTGGATGTTATCGGAGAGCTGGGCTGCGGCCACCAGAGCTGCAGCAGCCCCGGTGCTCGCACCGAAATAGCCCTTGGCAAGTTCGTGCAAGTCCGCTCTCTTATCAGCCCATTCCGTAGCCGCAATAAGCCGGCTCGCAAGGAGCCTGATATCGAATCGCAACCTCGCTGTGTGGAGATCGACCTGCTCCTCCTCAGCGGTCAGCAGGTCGATTAGCAGAGTCGCCAGGTCTGCTTCGTTCAGTATCTGAGCCACGAAGCGATTGCGAGGGCTGAGCCTGCTGCTGCCGCTTCCGTGGGCGAAGATTACGAGGCCCTGGGCGTCTTGAGGTACCGTAAGGTCCCCTCCAATGGAGTCAGAATCTACTGGAATCCGGACCGGGAGCCGGCCCGTCGTTTCACTTCCTTCCATTTCAGCCCCTCCTAGCGTGCCTACCTTCAGCCGGGAGCTACTTGTCCCGGTGAGGTGACCCATGGCATGAATATACGAGCGGCAGAATGAAAAAAGCATTGCTCATGCTTCCGTGATTGCCTGCAAGAAGCTATAATGCGTGATAAGTTTCTATGAGGCATTTACGAGAGGATGGTCTTACTGCGTATGCGAACACGGTGGCAAGGTAGACTGAGGCTCCGGCGGGTACTGGGCATCGCCGTTATTCTTCTGGTTGTCCTGGGGCAATGGCCCCGGCCGCTAACGGCGCAAGAGGCGGACTGGGACATTGACGGCGGCCATTTCTACACCCAAGCGAGTAGTGGGGATGGAACGGGCTACTCAGTAACCGACGCCGACGGGGTGCTCCTCTGGAGCCGCTTCCAGCAGTTTGGCGGCGTGGACGCAGTGGGCTATCCCATCTCACAGCGATTCATCCAGGATGGATTCGTCACCCAGGCCATGCAGCGGGTAGTGTTTCAATGGAGACCGGACACGGGCCAGGTATACTTCCTCAACGTGATGGACCTACTTAGCCAGTCCGGGGCTGACGAACAGCTCTTTAGCTCCCGGCAGGTGCCCGGGCCTTCAGCCACCGACGAGACGGGCAAGAGTTGGGAAGAGGTAGTGGCGGGAAGACTCTCCTGGCTGGAGGAACGCCCGGCTATCAGGAGCAAGTACTTCTCAGTTGCGGGGGACCCGGTCGTCTACAACGGCCTGCCCACGTCCCGGGTGGCCGATATGGGTAACCACTATGCACTTCGGACTCAGCGAGCAGTTCTCCAGGAGTGGAAAGAGGATGTTCCGTGGGCCAGGGCGGGCCAGGTTACCGTGGCGCTGGGAGGAGCTATCGCCCGTGAGTTCGGGCTAATTCCCGGAGACTCCCTGCAGGCTGAAAGCCCTCCGCCGAAAAGGGTAAGCTCTCCCCTGCAGAGCAGTAACAGCATCTTCGCGGCCCGTCAGGTTGTCTCGCTCTACGGCTATCCCGGCGCGCCGGTGCTGGGGGCATTGGGCGAGCAGGGGCTAGCCGCTACCGTGGCCAGGGCCCAGGAGATGGCGTCCAGGGTTGATGCGCTCAACGGTACCCTGGGGGCCCAGCCTGCCTTTCACATCATCTATGGCCTGGCACACCCCAGCCCGGTCCCCAGTCACCTGGACGATGAGACCACCGAGCGATACATTGCCGCGGCTGAGCAAAGCGGCCTCCTGGTGTTCCTGGACCTTCAGATAGCTGGAAGTCCACTGGAAAGCGAGGTGGCTCGCGTGCTGCCTTACCTGCGTCATCCCAATGTCCACCTCTCTATCGATCCTGAGTTCGCCACGAACTCGCCCGCAGAGTCTATCGGCAGCCTGGATGGCACGCAGATCAATGCGGCACAGCAACAAGTCAGTGATTACCTGGAGCAGCAAGGTATCGGCGGGCGAAAGGTGCTTATCGTGCACCAGTTCAGGGATTCGATGATTACCAACAAGCGCCTGCTCAAGGCGTATCCCAGGATTGATCTCGTCATCGATGGCGACGGGGTAGGCGGCAAAGCAGCGAAGATAAGCAACTATGTTGAGTACGCCGCTCACCCCACACGGCAGTATCTGGGATTCAAGGTGTTTCTCAAGCACGACGTCCCGCCGATGACCGTTCCGGAAGTCCTGGCGCTTGATCCTCAGCCCAACGTCATAATCTACCAGTAAAGGCGCGGTCCAACCAGGCGCAGAGACGGCCCCGGCTCTGGGACCTTCCACCGCGCCATCTTCGCTACCACGCCAGTGCTTCGATCAGGTCAGCTTTTCACAACGGCCGTACTTACTATTGTTTACAAGGGGAATATAATATAAAGAGCGACCGAAATAAAAAAAGCTGATTGGCTATGCCCAGGCAACTACTCGATCAAGAACTAGGTACTCTATTCCGGGACATGCTGGCGATGGGCGCCCTGGTGGACCGGGCTATCTTCAAGGCTGGAGAGGCGCTGGTGAACCGAGACATGGCGCTGGCGGAGGAGGTCGTCAAAGACGATACGGCGGTTAACGAGGCCCGTTGGAGACTGGAGGAGGAGTGTTACCGTCTCCTGGCAACTCAGCAGCCGATGGCCACCGACCTTCGCACCGTTGGGTCGGTGCTGAGCACGGTGACAGACATCGAGCGCATAGGCGACCATGCCGCGGGGATAGCCAGGATCGTCCTGCGAATGACCGACCGTCCGGCTCTCGAGGCCGCCAGTCTGATCCCTCAGATGTTCCAGAAGTGCCGGGAAGACCTTCGGCTCGCTTTGGAGGCCTTCTATAGACGTGACGAGCGAACGGCCCGCTGGGTCTGCGCCGAAGATGACCAGATCGATGCCCTGTATAAGAGGGTGTTCAACGAACTTCTGCTGGTGATGATGCGCGATCCCGCCAGCATTGACCAGGCCACTTACCTCGTCTGGGTGGCCCACAAACTGGAACGAATCCACGACCGCGTCACCAATATTGGGCGCCGCGCCGTCTTCATGATTACCGGCCAGATGGCGGACCTGAGCGCCTGAGGACTGTTTCAAGTAACCTCTCTCGATAGTCCCCTGTCCGGGCCCAAACGTTTGGCGGGTGCACTATCCATTAGGTTATCAATGCCTCCTTTTCCACTCCGGACCTGTGACCGGCGATCATCAGCCACGTGTCGCAGATACCGGCAAGAGTCAGACGGAGTTCAGCGCGGGCGCTTCTCGCACTGGCTATGCTTTGCGGGCGCTACGCATATGTTACCAGATTGGCGCCTTGACATTATCTCACCCCTGTGCTAAAAAAGGGCATCCTGGCTTCCATGTAATCTTCCTTATATTCGCATAACTGTCACAGGTCGAGTAGTCGGGACGCTAGGCGCCGGCGCGATTTCAGTCTCTTACAGGCCCGTTGCAAAGGGCCTACCGTCAAGCTGCAAAGTCAGTTCAAGGGTGAGAAGGAGAGCGCATGCCCTACAAAGACCTGCGACAGTACATCCGGCGTCTGGAAGAGGAGGGGGAGCTCACGCATGTAGAGGCTGAGGTGGATTGGGACCTGGAGGTGGGGGCCATCAGCCGGCGGGCCATCGATCGCCGGAGTGGCGCCTTGCTCTTCGACCGCATCAAGGGCTACCCCAAGGGGCGGCGAATCCTGGCAAATCTTCTTGGGCCCAGCCAGCCGGTTCACGGCCTCTTCGCCCTGGCATGTAACCTCCCCAAAGACACCCCGGTCCCGGAGCTCATAGAGTGGTTTGCCCGAAAGAGCACCGAGGTTATTCGTCCTGTCGTAGTGGACCGAGCCCCCTGCAAAGAGAATGTCGTCAAGGGAGACGACATCAACCTGTTCGATCTTCCCGTTCCCCGAATACATGGGATAGACGGCGGGCGCTTCATAGGCACCTGGCATATTGATGTAAACAGAGACCCGGATACCGGCTGGGTCAACTGGGGCATGTACCGCCATCAGTTGCTCAGCGAGCGTCGCCTGGGCTGGCTGGCCATCCCGGCCCAGCATGGGCCCAGCATTTATTACCAGAAGTATGAGGCCAGGGGCGAGCCCATGCCCATGGCTATCGCCATCGGGCCCGACCCCCTCTCCGCTATCGTTTCGGCAGTCGGACTTCCTTCGCAGACCAACGAAGTCGACGTTATTGGTGCACTCCAGGGCGAGCCGGTAGAGCTGGTGAAGTGCGAGACTATCGACCTGGAGGTGCCGGCTTCATCGGAAATAGTCCTCGAGGGCCATGTTTTCCCCAACGAGCGAGAGATGGAAGGGCCCTTTGGAGAATTCACGGGCTACTCTGCCGGGGGCCGGGCTCCCCGGCCAGTTTTCCACGTTGAGTGTGTCACCTTCCGGAACGACCCCATTTTTACTATGTCCAACATGGGCAAACCGTGGGACGAGGTGGCGGTACTTCAATCCGTGGCGATCAGCTCGATCCTGGCACAGGAGCTACGGGCCAAGGGGATTCCGGTTCGCGGAGTGTACTGCCCTCCCCCTTGCCTTTCACTTATCGTCGCTGCGAAATCCCAGTACGCCGGGTTCATTCATTCTGTTGCGTCGACCATCTGGTCGGCCAAGGCGGGCATCTACCGGCCGTACATCTTCCTAGTAGGGGAGGACGTGGATCCGACGAACATGGAAGAGGTGTTCTGGTGCTTGACGTCTCGCCTGCACCCCTCACGGGGGATTCACATCCAGGAGGATGCTCCCGGCCAACCGCTGTTCCCGTTCTTGAGCCGCCCGGAGCGGATGAACTGGCGAGGCGCCCGCGTGGCCTTCGATGCCACTTTTCCTCCGGACTGGCCCAAGGAGGAAGTGCCCCAGATCATGGACTTCGAGAACGGCTGGCCCAAAGAGACCCAGGAGAAGGTGTTGACCAGGTGGAAGGAATATGGGATTAGGTGAAAGGAGCTTGTCAATGCTGGGCAAAGGGAAATCCCTGGTAGCTTTACTGGCCCTGGCGGTCGTCCTGCTGGCCTGTGCTCCAGCAGCTGCGCCGGCACCGACGCCGACCAAGGCGCCCGCGGTCGCCCCGACTACGGCGGCTGCTCCCACGAAGGCGCCCGAGGCCACCAAGCCTCCCGCCGCTGCGCCAACGCCGGCTCCTGTCACTCCAACGCCGAAGCCAGCTACCCTGAAGTTTGGGGGAGTCCAGGTCGTATCAGAAGGTGGCGTGTATATCGCCATCGAAAAGGGATACTTCAAGGAGCAGGGCATCACCATGGAGGTCAATAACTTCCGGACATCGTCAGATGCCATTGCGCCGATAGGGACCGGGCAGTTGGACGTCACGAACATTCCCATGAGCGTTCCTCTGCTTGCCGCGGCCGACAGGGGGGTGGAGCTCAAGGTGGTGGCAGGGGTTAACCAGTACCGCCCCAACTGGGAGAACGGCTGGATAGTCCTGCGCAAGGACCTGAAGGACTCGGGTCAAGTGAAGACCCCCGCTGATCTGAAGGGTATGAAAGTAGCAACCCCCTCCCTCGCCGGCCTTGGAGAGGAGCTGGTCCAGTTGCTCCTGGAGCAGGGCGGTCTGAAGCCGGGCGATGCCGAGGTAGTGGTGCTGCCTTTCGCCGATCAAGTTACCGCCTTCGCCAATAAGGCAATCGCCGCCAGTTGGGCTACCGAACCCTTCATCGTGAGAGGCGTTCAGGCGGGCGTATCGGTGAAGTGGATACCGACGAGTCAGTTCTTCGGAGGCACTGCGCAGGGTTCGATGATCGTTTTCGGACCGGCACTCACCAAGGACCAGGATCTGGCCCGTCGCTGGATGGTCGCTTATCTAAAGGGTACCCGGGACTACCTGAAGGCTTTCACTACCAAGGAGGGCCGGGATGACGTGGTCAGGATACTGGCCAAGTACACCACCATGAACGATTCAAATCTCTATGACCTCGTGGAGATGCCGTACATAGAGCCCAACGGCCAGTTGGACAAGAAGAGCGCCGACGCGCAGTACAAGTGGTTCGTGGATAAGGGACTTTACACAGGGAAGAAGACTCTGGGTGATATCTCGGACCTCTCTTTCGCGGAATACGCCGCTCAAAAACTGGGGAAGCAATAGCAGGGTAGGCAAGCTCTGGCAGAACAAGATCGGTCTGCCTCAGTGATGCGTTGCGGTCCTGAGCCACAACAGGATGCCATCCGTTCGTAGCAACTCCAGAATAGAGGCGACCGACATAAGCAGCAGTATCACGATGACCTGGCGCCGGCCGATCACGTCCGAGAGATAGCCTCCGGCCAGGCTCCCTAAGGTGCCCGACAGAAGGAATACGGTGAGCAGGCCTCCCCAGACTGCCCCTGGGTAGCCCCGCGCCTGGAAAAGGAGAGGGAGGAACGGGAGCAGGGCCGGCAGGCTGCCCTCGTATATGTCGTTGACGAAATGGCCTGCCGACAGAGCTTCGCCATATATTTTGGGCCGCCAGCATACCGTACTCAAGCGTGGTCCCAATATTTATACCCTGGCGCAGGCCTCCAGGACTGCCTCGGAGAACGTGGGGAAGGCGTGGATGGCCGAAGCCACCTGGTAAGCTGTGGCGCCCAGCGAGATGGCCAGGCCTAGCTCGTGCACCATCTCTCCTGCACGTGACGCTACGATTGCGGCGCCGACCAGCATCTCATCCTCATCCACTATTACCTTAACGAACCCGTCAGACTCCTCGGAGGTGTTGGACCGACCCAGCCAGGCGATCTCTGCCGTTCCGACTCGAAAATCGATACCAGCTTCGTGAGCCTGATGTTCGGTGAGCCCCACAGTTGCGACTTCCGGCGAGGTGAACACGCAACGAGGAATCGCCCGGTAGTCCACGTGAAGCTTGTGGTCCGAGAAGGCATTATGCGCCGCCACCTGGCCTTGATAGGTGGCGACATGCGTGAACTGATAGGGGCCCGCACAATCACCGGCCGCATAGATATTCGGATTCGTTGTGGCGAGGGTGTCATCCACGACGACGCCCTTTTCGTGGTAGTTTACCCCTGCCTTATCAAGGCCCAGGTCCAAATCCGGCGCCTTTCCCGTCGCAACCATAATTTCATCCACGCTGACTGTCTTGCGTTCGCCCCTCTGCTCGAAGTCGAGGGTCTTCTTTCCGTTCTCGCGCCTGACGCGAGTGACCGAGGCTTCGGTCAAGACGCTAACTCCCCGCTTGCTGAACAGCTCGCCAATCAGGCCTCCAACCTCGGGGTCTTCCTTTGCCAGTAGATTCTTATGGTGGTCAGCTATGGTTACGTGTACACCGAAGCTGGAGAATATCTCCGTGAACTCGCAGCCTACCGGGCCGCCACCAAGGATAAACAACGATTCCGGCAACCTGGTCAGGTCAATTGCATCCCTGAAAGTCATAAAGCCAGCCTCAGCCAGCCCTTCCGTTTTCGGGGTCCGCGTGTGCGAACCGGTGGCAATGAGGAATCTATCAGCCGAATACCGGGTCCCGCCCGCTTCCACTTCGCCCGGCGATACAAATCTCGCCTCCTGGCGAAATAATTGGACTCCAGCGTTACGATAAGGCTTTTCACCCTGGGCGGCGCCGGTCCGCGAAACCACGGTGTCCTTACGCTCTTTGATAAGCTGGTAATTGAAAGAAACGCTTCCAACCTCTATGCCGAACTGGTGGGCGCCGAGTACGGTCCGATACACCTGAGCACAGTGCAGTAACGCCTTTGACGGCACACAGGCGAAAGTCGGGCACTCGCCACCCAGGACCTCTCGCTCGAAGACTGCTACCCGTTTCCCGAGACGGGTTGCCGTCTCCCATCCAGCTCCACCGGCCGACCCCGTGCCGATAACGATTAAGTCAAAGTGACGACCGGCTGGCTCCATGTCGATATCCCTCCTGATCATTCATTCTCCCTGATAGTACTACCTGACTCTTCGCAATCACAACAACGGGGGTTCAGGAAATCTTCATCCCGGCCGCCATATGGTGTAAGGGTCCAGCCCCAGTATTCATCACAAGGAGATCTACATGAGTAACCTACCAATCAGGACTTCAACGGGGGAGGCTGCCATTCTTGAAGAGGGCGCCGTGGCGAGCCTATCGTCCAATGTGCGCGGAGCCGTGCTTCGCCCGGGCGACCAGGGCTACGACGAGGGCCGGGCGGTTTGGAACGGTATGATCGACAGACGGCCGGCACTCATTGTGGGGTGCACAGGCGCCGAAGATGTATTAGAGGCAGTCAGGTTCGCTCGTACGCACAACCTGCTGGTATCGGTGCGAGGCGGGAGCCACGGAGTGGCAGGCCTGGCCACTTGCGAGGGAGGCATCGTCATTGACCTGTCTGCGATGAAGGATGTCCATGTCGATCCACAGGCACGCACGGTTCGTGCCGGGGGAGGCGCCAAGTGGGGAGACCTGGACCCGGCGACACAGGCTTTCGGCCTGGCGGCGCCAGGCGGCGTGGTCTCGGACACGGGTATTGCCGGGCTAACTCTGGGTGGGGGGTACGGGCACCTGCGCAACAAATACGGCCTGAGTTGTGACAACTTGATCTCAGCCCAGGTCGTCACGGCCGATGGCCGTCTGGTTAGAGCCAGCGAGACGGAAAACCCGGACCTGTTTTGGGGGATTCGGGGAGGTGGAGGTAACTTCGGGGTCGTCACGTCCTTCCAGTATCGCCTGCACCCGGTTGGGCCGGAAGTCATGTTTTGCCTGGTCTTTTACCACGGCGAGAAGACTGGCAGAGCTCTGCGCTTCACCCGGGAGTTCACGGCCGCCGCTCCAGATGAGATCAGTCTGATAACGGTATTGGGCGTGGTCCCTCCCGGCCACGAGGCTTATCCCCGGGAGATTCACGGTATTCCCTTCGCGGCGTTTCTGGCCTGCTATGCCGGTCCACCCGAACAGGGAGAGCGGGCACTTCAGCCATTGCGCGATTTCAGCGACCCGCTCATCGACTTCTCCAGCCGCATGCCCTATGTAGAAGTGCAGAAGGTCCTGGATGCAGACTATCCAGCGCGTGAGCTACGCTATTATTGGAAATCGCTCAATTTGCTGGAGCTGAGCGATGAGGCAATCGATCTGATCGTCGCACGCGTAAAGAACCAACCGTCGCCGCTTACCACCACGGACATCTGGCATCTGGGAGGAGTTGTACCGCGCATGAGTGACGACTCCTGCGCCTATAACGGGCGCCACGTTCCGTTTCTAGTTAACGCTGAGGCCAACTGGAAAGACCCGCAGGACGATAAGGCCAACATGGCATGGGCACGCGGCCTGATTGATGATATGAAGCCCTTCTCCGACGGGGGACGCTATCTCAACTTCCCTGGATTTATGGAAGAGGGCGACGCGATGATGCGGGCGGCCTTTGGGCACAAGTACGAGCGCCTGGTCGATCTCAAGAACAAATACGATCCGACTAACCTGTTCCGGCTAAACCAGAACATCAAGCCTTCCGCAACATAGAGGCACGGATGGAGATTGCCTCAAAGGTTTGCGTGGGCGAGAGCGCATATCGTTTGAAATTAGCTGAGCGCCAGTTTCAAACGATATACACGTATCCCCGGAGACCTGAGGCATCAGAGGAAACTTGGAGGCAGCCATGGCTACTGTGAGACCTGATCCTACCTTCTACCCGTCACCCAAGCTCGCTATGCATGCTCCAAGGGAGCAGCTTGGGGATGTTGTCACGCTGAACACCAACGGGGATGGGCGCCCGGATGCTCTCGTTGTGATGGACCTGGACCCGGGCTCGCCCACCTATAGTCAGGTGGTCGGGCGGCTGGAAATGAGCAAAGCCGGTGACGAGCTTCATCACTTCGGCTGGAATGCCTGTAGCTCCGCGCTTTGCCCCTATGCGCCCGATCCGAATGTGGAGCGCCGCTACCTGATAGTGCCGGGGCTCAGATCCTCCCGTATACATGTCATAGACACCAAGCCGGACCCTCGCAGCCCGAAGATAGTCAAGGTAATCGAGCCTGCGGAGGTCGCCCGCCGGTCGGGCTACAGCCGGCTCCATACGGTGCATTGCGCCCCTGATGGCATCTACGTCAGCGCTCTCGGAAACCCCGAGGGAGATGGGCCCGGAGGCGTTCTGGTGCTGGACCACAACACGTTCGATGTGCGCGGCCCCTGGGAGGCCGATCGAGGTTCTCAGTACCTGGCCTACGATATCTGGTGGCATCTTGGATACGACACCATGATCAGCAGCGAATGGGGGACCCCGAAGATGATCGAATCAGGGCTGGACCCGGAGCTGCTTATCGCAGGACGCTACGGCCGGAGCATACACCTGTGGGACCTGCGACACCGGAAGCATCTCCAGAAACTGGAGATGGATGAGGGCGAGCAGATGGTGCTGGAGCTGCGCCCCGCGCACGACCCGACCAAGCCCTACGGCTTCGTCAACGCGGTCATCTCGAACAAGACCCTGGCCTCTTCAATCTGGGTATGGTACTACACGGAAGACACTGGCAAATGGGCCATCCGGAAGGTTATTGACATCCCTGCCGAGCCGGCTGACCCCGCACTGCTGCCACCGGCGCTCAAGCCTTTCGGGGCGGTACCGCCTCTTGTGACAGACATCAATCTTAGTCTGGACGACCGGTTTCTATATGCGTCTTGTTGGGGTACCGGCCAGCTACAACAGTACGATGTGGGGGATCCTTTTAACCCCAGACTCACCGGTGAGGTGCGTCTGGGAGGGATTGTCTCTCACGCCTCTCATCCTAAGAGCTCGTCGTTGAACGGCGGCCCGCAGATGCTGGAGGTTAGCCGGGATGGACGCCGCATCTACGTCAGCAATTCATTGTACCGGACCTGGGACGACCAACTCTACCCGGAAGGGTTACGGGGATGGGTGGCCAAGATCGATGCCAGCCCGGATGGAGGGCTGGCGATCGACCCGGACTTCTTGGTGGAGTTCCAGGGCGAGCGGCCTCACCAGATAAGACTATCGGGAGGGGATGCGTCGTCTGACTCCTTCTGCTACCCGTGATTGGAGACCTGACCGAATCATGGCCCTGGCTAGCCATAGCAATTCTGGGTGCTTACCACGGCGCTAACCCGGCCATGGGCTGGCTCTTCGCAGTGGCCAGGGGCCTTCAGGAAGGCCGGCGCTCGGCCCTATTCCATGCCTTGTTCCCTATTGCAGTGGGGCATGCAGCGTCAGTAGTACTGGTCGTCAGCCTTTTCAGCGGAGCGGAGCTATTCACCGACCCCTCAATCATCAGGCCCATCGGGGCAGGTACCTTGATCCTGTTCGGTCTTTACAAGTTAGTTAGACCTCGGTCCCACCCGCGCTGGGTCGGCATGCGGGTCAGCTTGCCAGAGCTTGCCCTGTGGTCGTTCATCATGTCCACCGCGCATGGCGCCGGGCTGATGCTCTTTCCAATCCTGCTGGGCCTGCCGCTGGATGCGCATGGACAAGGTCATTCTCCTGAAGCAGGATTCGCACAGGCGGTTGCCATCGAAGGCGTTGTTGCTGTGCTCTTGCACACACTAGCCATGTTCGCTGTGATGGCCGGCATAGCGTTTCTAGTGTATGACCGGCTGGGTCTGGTCGTTCTTCGCCAGACCTGGGTAAACTTCGGCACGATATGGGCTGTCACGGTGATTGTTGCCGGCGCGATAACGCTGGTCAGTTAGCCCTATGCACCGGCGGCAGGGAGGCTGAAGGAGAAGGTGACGTACTTATCCGGCTCGCTCTTTACCCAGATGCGCCCGCCGTGGGCCTCCACGAGCCCCTTGGCTATATAGAGACCCAGCCCCAGGCCGGGCGCTTGCTGCCGGCCGCGGCTGGTACGATAGAAGCGAGTAAATAGCTTCTCAGCGTCCTCTGGCTGGATGCCCGGGCCCTGATTGGTTACGGAGACTACTGCCTCCCCTTGTCCCGGCTCGATCTCTACCGTGACCTCGGAATCGGGGCAGGAATACTTCCCGGCGTTGGAGAGCAGGTTGCTCAGGACCTGCTCGATACGGTCAGGGTCGGCCTTTACGGTTGGGACCTGGCCGCGGACCTCCACTCTCACCGGGTGCCCGTTGGTTAGCTTTCCCAGCCGCTCGGCGGATTTCCTTATGAAGACGGGCAGATCGGTTCTTTCCATAGTCAAAGTAAGCCTGTGGGACTCGATGCGGGAAGCATCCGTCAGGTCTGCGGTTATCCTGTCCAGTACCCTGCTGCTTGCGGAGATCGCTTCCAGACCATTCAGCACCTTCTGCGGTATCCCTTCTCTGGCTGCCTGACGGGTCAGAGCATCGGCGTAGCCCTTAACCACCGCGAGTTGCCCCCGCATGTCATGGGCTACCACGGAGATAAACTCCTCTCGCTGCCGTTCCAGTTCCCGTATGTCCGTGATGTCACGGAAGACCACCACTGCCAGTGCAGGCTTACCCTCGATGTCGTACACCATGCTGCCACCGACCAGAAGGTTCAGGCGGCTGCCATCAGGACAGGCCTGGACTATCTCTTGCTGAGCGAACCTCCCCTCCCTAAGTACACGAGTGATAGGAGACTCATCTGCAGGCAACGGGCGGCCATCCGGATAGTACAGATCGTCGTCAAGCAATTGGAACTGGTTTCCGAGTGAACTGTCGGACAGACAAAGCGTTCTCTTCCCGGCTTCGTTGGTGCGCAGCCTCCGCCCCTCGGTATCGAAGATACTCACTCCCTCGGCCATGTTCTCGATGATGGCTTCCAACTCCGCGGCGCGCCGCTGGGCCTCTTCAGCCAGCTCCTGCGACCTGAGGCTGGCAATAGTCAACTGCTCGTTGACCTGCGCAAGCTCGGCAGTGCGTTCCCGGACTCGTATCTCCAGCTCATCGTAGGCCTTTCGCAGGGCCTCCTGCGCCTGCCTGCGCTCCTGGCGTACCCTCGCCTCGTGCAGCTCGCGCTCAATGGCAGGTGCAAGCCGGGTGAGCTTGCCCTTTAGGATGTAGTCATGGGCGCCGGCCCGCATCGCCTCGACGGCGACCTCCTCGCCGATTGTCCCGGATACGATGATGAAAGGCAGATCGATACCGCTCTCTTTCAACGTGTCCAGGGCAGCAAGCGCGTTGAATTCCGGCATAAAGTGATCGGCCAGGACCAGGTCCCAGGCCTCCTCGTCCAGCGCCTCCTTCATTGCCTCTGCCGTGTCGACCCTCCGCGAGGCCACCTCGAAGCCCGCCTTGGCCAGCGCTCGCCCCAGCAGTTTGGCGTCGGTCTCCGAGTCCTCTACCAGCAAGACGCGCAGAAGCATGCTCATCTAACCTCTAAGGCGGTTCGTTAAGGCCCAGCCAGTAGGCGCCTAATTGCTGTACTGCCTCGGTAAACTGGCTGAGCTTGACGGGCTTCCGTACGTAACTGTTGGCGCCAAGAGCGTAGCTTTCGGCCCTGTCTTTCTCTTCGTTCGAGGTTGTAAGGACAACCACGGGCACCAATCTCGTCCTTTCATCCGCCCGTATCCGCTGCAGCAGCTCGATCCCGTCCATCCTGGGCATCTTTAGATCGAGCAGGATTACCACCGGCAAGCTGTCATGGTTTCGGCCGGCAAACTCACCAGTGCCATGAAGATACTCCAGCGCTTCAACGCCATCTGAAACGACCTCTACCCTGTTCGATATCCCGCTCTTCTCGAACGCCCTCAGGGTCAGCTTCACGTCATTCGGGTTATCCTCTACGAGCAGGATATATTTTTCCTCCATGTTCGCTCTCCGGACCCATGTTACAGGGTGAAATATACGGAAGCTCCCTTTCCCTTTTCAGCTTCAATCCATACCGTGCCGTTATGGCGCTGGATGATGCGCTTAACCGTGGCGAGACCGATGCCGGTGCCGGGAAAATCTTTGTCGCCGTGCATGCGCTGGAAAGGCTGGAACAGCTTTCCAGCATAGGTCATGTCGAACCCCGCGCCGTTGTCCCTAACGAAATAGACGCGTCTCCCGTCCTGGTTCGTTGAGCCGAACTCGATTCTGGCCGATTCACGTTTTCCGGTGAATTTGAAGGCGTTTCCGATGAGGTTTTCAAATACCACGCTCATCAGGCGCTCATCGACTTCAGCATAGAGGCCCTCTTCGATTTCGAGCCTTATCTCGCGGTCCGGGTGCGCCTTCTTCTTCGCCTCGGCTACCTTCCGGACAATCTCGCTGAGGTTCCGCCTTTCACGCTTCATCTCGGCCCGCGTCAGGCGGGACAGGTTCAAGAGGTCATCGATTAGCTGTCCCATCTTCTCGGTCGCCTCGATGATCCGTTTCAGTGAGTCTTTTGCCTCTTCGTCGAGACGGTCGAAGTAGTCTTCGTAGAGCACTTCGCCGAAACCCGCGATGGTCCTGAGGGGAGCCCGAAGGTCGTGGGAGACGGAATAGGCAAACGCTTCCAGCTCACGGTTGGCGGCGTCAGCCGCATCTTTTGCGCGGCGAAGGGAAGCGATCGTCTCTCGCAACTGAAGGTTAGCAGCCTCGGCCTTTTCTCGTTCCATCCCGAAGTCGTCCAGAAGGTTCAACATGGCCCGCTGCGTCTGCTCAAGCCGGCCCTTTTCCTGTGAGAAGTCATCCAAAATGTTAAGGGCCGCCCGCTGCATCTCCTCCAACCGGTCCTTCTCATCTGAGAAGTCGTCCAGGATATTCAGAGCGGCCCGTTGGGTGTCCTCCTGCCGGCGCTTCTCAGTGGCGAAGTCCTCAAGGATGTTGATGACAGCCCGCTCCGTCTGCTCGAGCCGTGCCTTCTCTTCCGAGGCATCTTCCAGAATGTTGAGCATCGCCCGCTGGTAGTCCTCAAGGGTTATATCCCCAGGTGGCGCAGGCGTCCTCTGAATGGCCTGATTCCTCATAACTCCTCGTATGTTTGCCTGGACCTCTGGTGCAGACCGACTTGCTTGCGTAGCTCCTCGATCTCCTTCTTCAGCTCTATCATCTTGAGCTCCCGTCCGACAGTAAGCTTCTGGAACCTTTCCAGTTCCGCCAGCCGGTCGAGCTCCCTGGCCCTCTCCTCCTCACGGGCTCTCTGCTCGGTGATCTTCGCCTCGGCCTCCTTCTGAGCGGTGACATCGCGGGCAGCGGCGAAGACGCCCAGCACGTTTCCTTGCACGTCCCGGTAGACCGAGGCATTGTAGAGCACGTCGGTGAGCCGCCCATCCCGGTGCCGGATGGTCAGCGGGAAGTCAGTGACGAAGCCTTTGGAGAACACCTGCTCGTATCCCTTACGGGCGTTCTCCGGCTCCGTGAAGTAGTCGGAGAAGTCGGTGCCGATCAGCCGGTCGCGTGGAACTCCGGTTACCTTAACAGTGGCCTCGTTCACGTCGGTGATCTTACCTTCCGGACTGATGGTCACCAGCGGGTCAAGGCTGGCTTCGATCAGGCTACGGGCATACTGGGCTGCCTGCCTCTGCGCTGTAACATCGCGGGCAGCGGCAAAGACACCGAGCACGTTGCCCTCCATATCGCGATATACCGAGGCGTTGTAGAGCACATCGGTGAGCCGCCCATCCCGGTGCCGGATGGTCAGCGGGTAGTCAGTGACGAATCCCTTCTGGAAGACCTGCTGATATCCTTCCCGTGCCTGCTCCGGCTCAGTAAAGTAGTCCGAGAAGTCCGTCCCGATGAGCCGGTCGCGAGGCACACCCGTGACTTCCACGGTCGCCTGATTGACGTCGGTAATCTTGCCTTCCGGGCTAATGGTTACCAGCGGGTCGAGGCTGGCCTCAATCAGGCTCCGGGCGTATTGCGATGCCTGCCGAAGCTGCTCCTCGGCCTGCTTCTTCTCCGAAATGTCGTTGCTCATCAGCAGGAAGCCAATGGGATTGCCGGCTGAATCGTTACGGCGTGTAACGACTACGCTGGCGATAAAGCGGCTGCCGTCCTTCCGCACCCGCTGGAACTCACCTTCAGCCAGACCTTTCTCGTAGGCCTGCTCGAGCATCTTGTCGACGACACCCGACGCAAGGTCCTCGGGGGCGTGGAGGATGCTCGAATCTTTGCCGACGATCTGGTCGGCATCGTAGCCATAGTTTCGCCGTGCCCCCTCGTTCCATGACAGGATGCGGTGGTTCAGATCTTTTCCGATAATGGAGTACTTCGTGGAGCTCTCCAGAATGTTATCCAGGAAGTTCCTGGTCTCGGCGTATTCGCGTGTGACACGGTTCGATTCAGTAACGTCACGGGCGGCGGCAAAGACGCCGAGGACGTTGCCACGCACGTCCTTGTATACCGAGGCGTTGTAGAGCACTTCCACGAGCTTCCCGTCCCGGTGCCTGATGGTAAGTGGGTAGTCAGTGACGAAGCCTTGCTGGAAAACCTGTTGGTATCCTTCCCGTGCTTTTTCCGGCTCGGTGAAGTAATCGGAGAAGTCGGTGCCGATCAGCCTGTCGCGTGGGACGCCGGTTACCTTGACGGTGGCCTCGTTGACGTCGGTGATCTTACCTTCCGGGCTAATGGTCACCAGCGGGTCAAGGCTGGCTTCGATCAGACTCCGAGCATACTGGGCTGCTTGCTTCTGCGCCGTTACGTCACGGGCAGCAGCAAACACTCCGAGGACATTGCCAAATACGTCTTTATAGACTGAGGCGTTGTAAAGCACGTCTACCAGGTTGCCGTTACTATGCCTGATGGTAAGTGGGTAGTCAGTAACAAAGCCTTGCTGGAAGACCTGCAGGTATCCCTCCCGGGCCTGCTCCGGCTCCGTAAAGTAGTCGGAGAAGTCGGTCCCAATCAGCCGGTCGCGTGGGACACCGGTTACTTTAACGGTGGCCTCGTTGACGTCGGTGATCTTACCTTCCGGGCTGATGGTTACCAAGGGATCGAGGCTGGCCTCGATCAGGCTCCGAGCATACTGGGCTGCTTGCTTCTGCGCCGTTACGTCACGGGCGGCGGCAAAAACACCCAGCACGTTGTCGCTCATATCCTTGTATACCGAGGCGTTGTAGAGCACGTCTATCAGCTTCCCGTCCCGGTGCCTGATGGTAAGTGGGTAGTCGGTGACGAAGCCCTGCTGGAAGACCTGCTGGTATCCTTCCCGCGCTTTTTCCGGCTCGGTGAAGTAATCGGAGAAGTCGGTCCCAATCAGCCGGTCGCGTGGGACGCCGGTTACCTTTACGGTTGCTTCGTTAACGTCGGTGATCTTGCCTTCCGGGCTAATGGTCACCAGTGGGTCAAGGCTGGCTTCGATCAGGCTCCGGGCATACTGGGCGGCCTGTCGTTGTGCCGTTACGTCACGGGCAGCAGCAAACACTCCGAGGACATTGCCAAATACGTCTTTATACACGGACGCATTGTAAAGCACGTCTACCAGGTTGCCGTTACTATGCCTGATGGTCAGCGGATAGTCGGTAACAAAGCCTTGCTGGAAGACCTGCAGGTATCCCTCCCGGGCCTGATCCGGTTCCGTAAAGTAGTCGGAGAAGTCGGTCCCAATCAGCTTATCCCGCGCCACGCCGGTCACTTTGACGGTGGCCTCGTTGACGTCGGTGATCTTACCTTCCGGGCTGATCGTGACCAGCGGGTCGAGACTGGCCTCGATCAGGCTCCGGGCATACTGGGCGGCCTGCTTCTGCTCGGTGACATCACGGGCCGCGGCGAAGACACCCAGCACGTTGTCACTCATGTCCTTGTATACCGAGGCGTTATAGAGTACGTCCGTGAGCCGGCCCTCTTTGTGTCTGATCGTTAACGGGTAGTCAGTGACGAAGCCTTGCTGGAAGACCTGTTGGTATCCTTCCCTCGCTTTTTCCGGCTCGGTGAAGTAATCGGAGAAGTCGGTGCCGATCAGCCGGTCGCGTGGGACGCCGGTTACCTTTACGGTTGCTTCGTTGACGTCGGTGATCTTACCTTCCGGGCTAATGGTTACCAAGGGATCGAGGCTGGCTTCGATCAGGCTCCGAGCATACTTGGAAGTTGCCTGAAGCTGTTCATCTATGCGCTTACGCTCTGAGATATCCCGCGCGATCGATGAGGCGCCGACGAGCTTTCCATCTGCGCCGTTGATCGGCGAGACCGAAAGGGAAACGTGGACAAGTGTGCCGTCCTTGCGCTTGCGAACGGTCTCGTAGTGATCGACGCGGTCACCCTTGCGGATCTTGGCCAGGATCTCGTCCATTTCCCTGGACCGGTCTGTGGGTACCAGTGTGGATACAGGCTGGCCGATGATTTCGTCCGCGGAATAGCCGTACATGATCTCGGCGGCCCGGTTCCAGCTCGTAATAGTGCCATCCAGCGTCTTGCCGAATATAGCGTCGTCGGACGAATCGACAATGGAAGCCAGCAGGGCTGTGCGTCCATCCTCAAAGGACCCGTCAGGCTTGTACTGTCTCTTCGACCTAGCGCCACTCACCATTACAGACTCCTCCAGTGCTAATGTGCCCGATAACAGCAATCAACGGTGTCTACTTCAATCGGCGTCCCTGCAGGGATTCTCCGCTGGATCCATATCCAACCAGCCTCCAGGCCCTCTCTGGCCGTGCCAGGGGAACAGTGTAATAGGTAACTAGCTTACTTATCTATACAATTATAAGGTCCAGGACTTCCTACTGCAACGATTGCGATGATGAAGTTCGGCCATGGACGGAAAAGTTGCCTAAATGACCCAGAACGAAAGATGCCGCCAACCTGGGAACGCCGAGCCCCAGCTCGGCACGGGGCAGTACGGCCGATCTGGGGCTCGGCGTTCCCAGGCTTGACCTGGTCTGCACTATCACTGCCGGATTGCTTTAGGGCGCTGCTCGATTTCAGCCAGATCCTTCAATGTCAGACTGGCTACAACTGCGACTGCGAGGCCTGTTGAACGCCCTCGCTAGAGGCGACGGAGGAACTCGGGGCGAAGCAAAGCGGGGTCCCTTTTGTCCAAGACCGCATCGAGCTCTCTGACCAGTCTTGCTTTGTCTTGCGGTAATCTTCCTCGAATGTTCAGGTAGTTTACAGCGTGCGCCGAGCTGAAAAAGCAATTGGTAAGGTCCAACTGCTCAACAAGTGTCTTCAGTTCTTCTAGCGACTGGAAGGGGGTAGGAGGTTGGAAATTGCCTTCGCTCCATTCCTGGTGCAGCGGAGTACCGGGAACCAGGGTTATCGTGAGAGCGGCGGCGTATTCGGGGTCAATTGCTGAAAGGACTCTAGCCGTTTGGATGGCATGCTCTTCGCTGGCAGCAGCGCCGGCCAGGCCCAGGATCAGGGAAACTGAAAGTTGGATCCCGGCTTCTCTGGCCTTCCTGCCGGCCTCTATCATCTCACTGGAGTTGACCCTCTTTCTTACTCTTTGAAGCACGCTGTCCGAGCCACTTTCCAGGCCGGTGTAGAAGATTCCTAGTCCAAGATTTCTGAGCATCTTCAGCTCATCCCTTGTTCTTCTCAGAATATCCCTGGGGGTCGCATAGCAGGCAACTCGTTCGAAACCGGGGAATTTCTCTTTCAGATGCTGAAGAATCTCCACTAGTTTTGGATAGGGGTAAACTAGAGCATCGGCGTCTTGCAGGAAAAACTTCTTCCCATCCCAGTACTGAGTCAGACCGCCCACCGCCGAACTGTAGATTCCGTGTCTCACAAGTACGGCCAGGGCATCGATTTCTGCCTTGACCTCCTCTAACTTCCTTACTCTCAACCGAGACCCGTGCCAGGCACAAAACGTGCAAGTAGTGTTGGAGCAACCCCTGGTCAGGGGAAGGAAATAGCTCGCCCATTCGCTGGGCGGGCGGACGATCTGCGGTCTCTCAAATTCCAATATCAACTTCCTCCGAAGAACCTATCTGCTAGGATACCGGAGCGGCCTCGAAATGGAAAGGCCTAACCCTTACCCTGGACACCTACTGTCACGTCCTACTCACCATACTGCGCGAGGCCGGTGGAGCTATGGACGCTATCCCGAGCAGGTAAGTATACGGTAGCCCATAGAAGCGTCTGCAGAAGCTAACGCGCGCCCTCCCACAGTGCCCGCTCCGCGGATCGAGGATCGTCCACGACGTCGGGCGTGATATCGAAGCGCATGGTTGCCCTGCGGCTCAGGTCGTACCTCGGCCAGCCGCAGTCTCCATTAGTGGCAAAGGCCACCCAGGCGGCGTGCATGGTGTCCGCGAGTTGCTGCGGAGGGTCCGTTCCCATAAGAGGCTCAGTCCTGTTGCCGAGCGTGTCGAAGACGAAAGCTATCTCGAGCGCATGGCACGCACCTAGGCGTCCATTGAACTGCGGTGAGCGCCAAGCAAACTCGTACATGTAGGTGGCTGAGGGGCTCTTCGCGTGGGCGTCGGCAAGGAGGATGGCAGGGATCCGCCAGTACCAGTCAGTCTGGACAGCTGCCATCAGGTCGCCGGCACTGGCGCCCGGCTTTGCAGCACGATAGAGGGCCATAGTCGACTCTACCGGGAGACCGTAGGTCGCGATGGTTCCAGCCAGCGCCTCGTCCGTGATGAGATCGATCGCGTCACCGACGACCAAGAACAGTCTATTCTCTTCTGTGTTTGTGCCAACCATCAGGTCGATATCAGCGCCGGCCCCGGCTCCGATACGATCGATCGGCCGCGCGGGGATGACGTCCCCGTCGACCACCGGCTGCCAAGGCAGCATGGTCGTCACCACTTCATACCCCCAGCGCTCCGGGTCGGGATGCGCCATGAGGTCTTCCCTCAACTGCTCCTGCGCCGCCAGCACGCGATCGACAGGGAGTGCTGCGATCGCCTCTCGGGTGGCAGCGACGCCAAGCCTCTCGGCGAGGTACCGGCCGATCCGCTGCGCGGTCGCGGCCGGGATCACGTGGTGAGCCGCTCCACTCTGGGCGATGGCTCGCCGGAACAGCCCCTCGGCACGGGGCATGGCGAGCAGAGTGCCAACGCTCAGCGCACCGGCCGACTCGCCAAAGATGGTGACGTTGCCAGGATCACCACCGAAGGCGGCGATATTCTCCTGCACCCACTTGAGGGCAGCGATCTGGTCGAGCAAGCCCCGGTTGGCGTTTCCCTCGCCCAGAAAGAGGAAGCCATCGGCTCCGACCCGATAGTTGATGGTCACGCAGACGACGCCGTCTCGGGCGAACCGACTGCCGTCATACCAGGGCGACGCCCCCGTTCCGTGATACTCAAACAAGCCACCAGGGATCCAGACCATCACCGGTCGACCGGCCGGCCCGAGATCGGGGGACCAGACATTGAGGTTCAAGCAGTCCTCACCGGTAGTGGTAGACTCCGGGAGGAGCAGTTGTACTGACGGGGGATATGACGGCTGGGGTGACTTCGGGCCATAGGTGAGGGCGTCTCTGACACCGCTCCAGGGTTCGACCGGCTGTGGGGGCCGGAGCCGGTTGGCACCGAACGGCGGCGCGGCGTAGGGAATGCCTTTGAACGCATTGACACCATTGGCAACGGTGCCGCGCACTTCACCGGACCGGGTTTTGACCACTGCATTCATGTGTGCACCTCCTTTTAACAGGCTCGGAGTATTTGTTCAGCCCGCCGGTGCTATAGCTCTTAGAGCAAAGTTATTCCCCGGTAAACATTTTCCCGCTTAGTGATAGGAAGCGCTTTAATCATTGATTTAAGTGTATCACCTGCCAGCGGGATTTGCCGGCTCTGCGCCCGGTATTACGCCTGCAGGCAGCTGCCGGAGAGCACCTACCACGTTCTGTCTCTGTGCCATGCTGCGGCGCTCTTCAAGAACTCGTGTCTGACCGCGAAAAGCCCGTCGCCTGCCTTGCCGCTACGCCGTGCCGGGCCCATAATAGCGGGCGAGAGTTCAAGAAAAAACTCTGAGGAGGTGTCCTGTTGCCCGACCCGGGAGCGAGCGATTACGGTTATGGTAAGCCTACGTCTTATAGCAAGTGGCTGGAGCAGGAGGGTCTACCCGTCATCCGTGGTTTCTACATCGCGGATCTCAAGGATGTCGAGGTAGCTCCCTGGAAGAGAAAAGGGGGCAAGGGAACCTACATCTGCCTGGAGGGAACAGGCGGCACCAATGATGCCTACGTGGTAGAGATAGCACCGGGCGGGAATCTCAATCCCGAGAAGTGTCTGTTCGAGGAGCTGGTCTACGTGCTCTCCGGTAGGGGAGCTACCACCATCTGGAATGAGGGCGGGAAGAAGCAGACCTTCGAGTGGCAGGCAGGCTCTCTGTTCTCTCCGCCTCTTAACGCCTGGAGACAGCACTTCAACGGACAGGGCGACCAGACAGTGAGGCTACTGGTTGTAACCAGTGCTCCGATGATTATGGACCTCTTCCATAACACGGACTTCATCTTCAGTAACCCCTACGTCTTCAAGGACCGCTATGCAGGAGAAGAGGGCTACTTCTCCGCAGACGGCAAGACCCATCCGGGCAGGATCTGGGAAAGCAATTTCATCCCGGATGTCCCGAATTTCCCGCTGACCCTGTGGAAAGAACGGGGAGCCGGGGGACGGAATGTGATGTTCGAGCTAGCCAACAACACCATGGCTGCGCACATCTCCGAGTTCCCGGTAGGCACTTACAAGAAGGGACACCGCCACGGACCCGGCGCTCACGTCATCCTGATCAGCGGAGAGGGCTACTCACTGGTCTGGAAACAGGGCGAACCGAAGGAGAGGGTGAACTGGCATGCGGGCACCATGTTTGTCCCGGGGGACCAGCAGTTCCACCAGCACTTCAACGTGGGCGGGACACCCGCCCGCTATCTGGCCCTGCGCTGGGGCAGCCGGAAGTTCCTCGCCGGTGGACCCATGGAAATATTGAGAGGAATCGACCAGGACATAAAGAGTGGTGGCGCCCAGATCGAGTACGAGAGCGAGGACCCGGAGGTCAGGCAGATGTTCGAGGCCGAACTGGCCAAGCGGGGCGTGAAGTCCGGGATGGCCGAGTTCTTCGGAGGAAAATAGCCAGGTATTGCATAGACCAGAAATAGCCCCTCGGGAACCTCCCGAGGGGCTATTTTCACGTTCAAAATCTGGTAGCCCTGGGGTGACTCGAACACCCGACACGCGGTTTAGGAAATCTACGAATACTGTCCCCTAGTGTCCAGAATCATCCGCATGTATCGCAAAAAGCCAGTTTAAAGTCCACGACTATCCGGTAATGGTTGGCAGTAACCACCTCAATTGGTGTCAAGAAGTGGTGTCAGGACAAAAGCGGTTGTAGTAACTTCCGCCTTGCGTTGAAGTAGTCTGTACATAGGCTGCGCACGTCATTGTACACCATCCCGGTCCTCCTTCGGCTTGCCGTTCTTCTCATCATGTCGCCGTTTGTCATGGTCCCGTTTCCGCAAACGGGCTGGAAGCGGGCTCTCCTGACAGGGTGGGCAGAAATTTCGCCGCCCAGCCTGCGCGCGCTTTCCCTCACGTAGATACGGGGTACCACAGCCACTACAAAGCGCCAAGCTTTGGCGCTGACTGACAGCAAACATCAGTTGAATAGCAAGGGCACCAAAGGTAGACCCTACAAGCTCGAAATGCCCTCTCTGTCTGTCCAGAAAGAATAATGGCACAACGCCTCCCCATTGCAGCCAGGTGTTCACAGCTCGCTCAAGTATCCATAACTGATTGGATTCGGTAAGCCCGTGATGGCCGTCAAGGCTCTCCCACTTCATCCCCAAAGGCACCCAATCTCGCTTAGTAGTTGGCTCGTCCCGGTGGACCTTAGAGGCAACCGTTAACATGCTTCTAGCCTGCCCAACATAAAAATGCCACGCAGAGGTCGACTCAACAAGCCAGTCATTGCCAAAAAGATCACTGGAAATAAGTTGACAAGCCGGTCGCCGCTTTCGTTCGATTTCTGTTGAACACTCTTCCTCTATCATGGTATGCGATGCGGGCAGATCATGATTGCAGATTCGCAAGACCCCGAAACGGCGAGCGAAGTTCAGTATGTCCCCATCGTTTGTGATGCGGATAAATGCATCTAGTGCCCCTTTCACCTCGGCCTCCGGAGCATCAAAGGGATATGGGACCCTAGAGTTTGGCAATGGATCAAGTGGCATCTTGCCCAAATCATTCGGGCGAATAAAGGTGTAATGCAATAGATCGCCCGAGAGGCAAAGCCTAAAAGGACGCAGCCCGCCGGCGGTAGGAAACTTTGGATTCCCCAGCATTCCAAACTCGTCTGTCATACCTGCCAACTCCACCGCTGTAAGTAACGTTGTAGTCACGGTGAAATTATGCCACGCCAGACAACGATGTGTAAAGATGGACATGCACAAACTTATGGAGGGATTTATGGACGGAACAAGCCTTCTAACAATCGAACAAGCCGGAGAGAAGCTAGGCCTAAAGCGAAGCAAGGTCTACGAGCTGATAGCTCAAGATGAGCTGCCCAGCGTGAAGATCGGCAAGAGTCGGCGCATTCCTGCCAAGCTGCTTGAGCAGTACGTAGAGCGCCTGATAGCCGAACAGTGCAACGCTGCATGAGAGGTCCGTAAGATGCAAGAAAGCAAAACCCGGTGGGACGCAACCACCGGGCAGGCACAGGAACCGGGCACAACTTCTGAGTCAAAGATAATCCCCTTCCGGTCCAGAGTCAAGCCCATTCCGGCGCCCGCTCCGGCGCCGATGCCCGAAGGATTCGACCGCACCATAAGCGCAAAGCTGGACCTCATCACCTACTTGGCCGAGAGTTTGCAGACCGAGAAGCGCCGCCTTGAATCCTTCATCCCCCTGGAGCAGGCGCAATGAGTGAGCATACCGAGGCCATCAAGGCCAAGCTTCCGCTCCCTGACTACCTGCAGAATCACGGCGTCAGCTTCCGGAAAGAGGGCAATAGGCTGGTGGCCCGCTGCCCGCTTCCGGGCCATGTTGACGAGCACCCAAGCTTTCAGATTGACCCGGTAAAGAACCGCTTTACGTGTCATAGTCACCCAGCCGGGAAGATCGAAGGCGATATCTTCGACTTCGTCATGCTCCGTGACGGCATAAGCTTCACTGAAGTGAAAAAGCGCTTGGCGGTAGAAGCCGGAATAGAGTTGCCGGCCTACCGCAACGGCCGGGTGACCAGCGAATCAGCCGCGCTCGAGTTGCTAAAGAACCGGGGCCTTCGGGATGAGACTATAGCGCACTTTGGCATTAAGGCCGATATGGACAAGGGCGCATGGTCATACCCTGTCAGCGGAGGCACCCGCTACAAGAGCTTCAATTCCAAGGTTAAGCAATTCAAATACTGGAATGATGCCGGCCTTCCAGACCAACTCTACGGGCTGGACCACATCCCAGAAGGGACAACAGATCTGGTACTCGCAAATGGCGACCCGGCCATGTGGATTTGCTGGCAAGCTGCCGTTCCTGCATTCTGCGCCACGATTCACGGAGAGGGAAGCATTGCTCCGGGCATTATTGAAGCGCTTAGGCAGAAGGGGATAACGAGCGTCACCATAGTACCGGATTTGGATGGTGCCGGACGCGGAGGAGCTGCAAAGCGGGTCCACACGCTTTCGAATGACTTCAAGGTGACTATCAAAGAGTTGCCGTCGACGCTCGGGGAGAAGGCTGATATCAACGACCTCTACCTGTCAGTTGGCTGCAAAGATGATGCCTTCCGCGATGCACTGGAGAACCTTCCGGTTGGCAATCCCGATGACTACCTGAACGACGGCCAGGCGCCGGCGCCCGATACCAAAGAGATCCCCGGTCCGCAAGTGCCTGCAGGAACACCAAGGGAGGAAGAGCCTCTATCTTGGCCCGAACCTGAAGCTATCACAACATCGCTCAAGGATGTGTCTCACCTTCCCTCGGAGCTTATCCCTGACGCCTTCCAGGCCTGGGCGGTAGACGTGGCTCACCGGATGGTATGCCCCCTTGATTTCGTCGCCGTCGCTGTGATCGTTATGGCCGGTTCCCTGATCGGCGCCGGCTGCGGAATACGACCCAAGCGCCGTGATGATTGGATGGTGATACCAAACCTCTGGGGCGGCGTCGTTGGCAGACCCGGCAGCTTAAAGACCCCGGCCCTTCAGGAGGCACTAACGCCACTGTCACGGCTGGAGTCCGAGGCCAAAGCAACATACGACCGAGGAATGAGGGACTTCGAAGCAGAGAGGGAGGCCTTCCGAGCCCAACGGGACGCGATGAAGGGTGAAATGCTGGCCGCCGCCAAGGGTAAGACACCAGACGGCCCACGCATGGATGACGTTAAGCAGCGCTTCGTGTCCCTGGCTGAGCCCACATGCCCTACTTGGCGCCGGTACAAGACCAATGATTCCACGGTAGAGAAGATGGCCGAGCTACTGAGGGATAACCCCCGCGGCGTGCTCCTGTTCCGGGATGAGCTGGTAGGACTCCTGACCTCCTGGGACCGAGAGGGACGGGAATCGGACCGGGCTTTCTTCCTTGAGGCATGGAACGGATACGGCAGCCATACGAGTGACCGGATAGGGCGGGGAACCATCCACGTGAATAACCTCTGTATCTCCATCCTTGGAGGTATCCAGCCTGGGAAGCTGCTCTCCTACCTCCAACAGGCTTCCAGTGAGTTGGAGAACGACGGGCTCTTGCAGCGTATGCAGCTTCTGGTATACCCCGACGAGCAACTGGGGTGGATTTTGGTAGATCAATACCCCGACGCGGCAGCCAAGCAGAGGGCCTTCAGGGTTGCCAAGGCAATGGCTGACATGGAGTTTACCAAGCATGGAGCAATTCAAGGCACAGGCGATAATATCCCGTACTTCCATTTCGACGAACAAGGACAGGAACTCTTTTACGACTGGCTCCGAGAATTGGAAGAGAAACTACGCACGGACGCCCCGCCTGTACTCCTGGAGCACCTATCGAAGTACCGGAGCCTCATGCCTTCGCTGGCCCTTATTGATCACCTGGTGGCTATGGCTGATGGTGCTGCAGATGGGCCAGTGTCCCTGGAATCGGCAGAGAGGGCAGCCGCTTGGTGTGAGTACCTTGAGAGCCATGCACGCCGCATCTATGGCCTGTCCGGGGACGTAGCCCAACGAGCGGGCGCAGAATTGGCAAAGAAGCTAAGGACAGGAAGACTACCACACACTTTCACCCTGCGGGATATCTACCGCAACGAGTGGTTTCTTTTGGCGACAAAGGGCGCAGCGGAGGCAGCTTGCAGCCAACTCGAAGATGCCGGCTGGCTCCAAACGGAGCGGAAAGACACCGCCGGCCGACCAACAACGGTCTACCACGTGAACCCCAAAATACCCACAAATGCGGGGGATAACGACCCGACAAAACCGACAGAAGCCCCTTTTGTCAGTTCTGTCGGGTCCCCATCTAGGGATTTCTAGGGAAATGGAGGGTTAAGGTGGGACAGTGGTTATCTAAATTTCAGATCCCCGAAACAGCCGGGGAAGGGACTGACAAAACCGACAGAAGGAAGTTTGTTCCCAATGAAGAGCCCCGAATTGCTCAGATGAGTGCGACCCCCTGGGAAGCCGAGGAGGTAGCAAAGCTCCGCTCTCACTTGGCAGAGTTACGCACACGGATAGACAAGGGCTTTGAGACGCTGTGTGTGAGGGAGAGCGCTGGCAAGACCGGGCGACCATATACACTCTGGCTAGAGACGTGGCGGAAGCTTCTGAAGGAATACGAGGATACTGCAGACAAGCTGTCATCCTTGACCGGCTGTCCCATTGGGGATTGTCACAAGATGGGCGAGTGCACAGCGAAACCAGCCGCCTGCCCCGCAGTGGCAACAGGGGGACACAATGCCGTATAGAGCCTACACGGACGCTCAGAGGACAGAGGCGATGGAGGTTATCACCCAGCATCCTGACAACCTGTTGGCAGCGAGAATCGAGCTAGCCCAACGATGGGGCCATGCTCCGGCGCCGTCGACCCTGACCATGTGGATAGCCGACGCACAGGGCCAGAATACGGGGAGCAAGGGAATCACATCGCTAGAGTGGGAACATAGCCAGAACGGGACTTGGAAGCGCTTCGAAGGTACAGAGACGGGCACCCCATGGCAGAAGTTAATGGAGGCTGTCGCCGGGCTGAGCAATGACCCCGAGTGTACGGTGATCATCATCGCGAGGGGGTTGCCTATGACAGTACCTAGCAAGGATTAACCCACTTACCAAGAGCGGAAAGAGACTTCAAGCCCAGGCATCACCAAGTGGGTGCCCATGAAACAAAGAGCAGAGATTAGGAATGCCATTCACAGTTAAGCCAGGCTAGGGGCTGGTGTGGCATTCGGGAGGCGGGCGCTAGAATGGCCCGGCCATGTTTCCCGATAGTTTTTTCAATCGGGAAAACCATGGCCGGGCTCTGTTAGTCCGCTGTTATGAGCCTGTGAGAACAGCGCCCTTTTTAGGTGTGAATCTGTGTGATCTGTCCTTTCTTAGACCCCTAGAATTCCCTAGAATCCCAACGTAGGCGGGCCTTTTTCAGGTGTCCAATATGCCTAAGGTTGCCTGCCAGGCCTTCTTTTGTGGTGTGGAATTGTGTTGAATCGCCCTTTTTCAGGTGCTGCAATATGTGCGGAGTCCCTTTTTAGGGTGCAAAATTCCTCTACTTCTGCTACCCCTAATTAGCCAGTGTACACAACGCTAACCGGCGCCGGTATTGGGAACGTTCATGTACTCCCGGCAGTAGGGACAGCGCCCCTGTATGCTCTCAGGCCGGACCTTCTTGTCACATTGCGGACATTGGATCTCGACCGGCCGGTTAAGCGCCTGCCTCAGTATGTCGAAGCGGACCACGGCGAAGGCGTCCACACCGTCAGCCGTCACGATCACCGGCAGGGGCATATCAGCCTTGACGGAGGCCCGGAATTCTCGAATGCTCATGCGCTTAACCTTGCTTTCGGTTGTTACCATCCTAACCCCCGTTTTTCACGATGCCCGAATAGGAGGCCACCAGGATTGTGCTAATACGCCAACGCCTTCAGGGTTGAAGTAGTCGTACTCTCCGCATGGTCGTGATGCAATAAGTTGTCGCATCTTTCTAACCCATCCTTCCTGTGATTCGGCTGTTTCGTGCGCTCTAGCTCTAGCAAGTCTTCCAGGTGCCCAAGCTCTATCAAGAGGTCCGTGACGCCGGGCCATGTAGTAGTCCCGCTCCTTATCCGTCACTGGACACCCGTGGTATAATGCACGCTTGGGAGGCGCCACATGACGGAATCCCATGTATCCTCAAGAGAGGTCGTTGTCATCATTGCCGCACTGCTCCTCGCTTACATCGCTTACACTATTGGGTATAACGCCGGACAGGATACCGGGGCGAATCGGGCCGTCAAGAACCGCATGGGACTCTACGTTGACTCGCTCATGCTGACCGATTGTATGGACTCCACCGACTATTCGCCGCCGGACACCGGAGCCTACGGCTCCCCTACTTCCTACGGCTATGCCTCTTATTCCACTGACCTCTACGCCTGCCTCGATAGGGAAATGCAAGCCAGATACTTTGATGATACGGCACAATAGCTGGCTCACTTGACTACCGCCCCCAGCCTGTACGACGGAGGCGCTTGATTCGGCTTTTGCTCCGCCTGTGTTGGGGCTGGCGTTGGAGCTTCCTTCGCCTTCTGACTGGCGATACGTCGCTTTATCTCTGTAACTCCAAGCTTCTTCTGTAGCTCGCCCCTGGCCCGCTCCCCGGCTGGCCCTGTGACGTACTTCTCAATAACGTCCTTGCGCTGTTGGTCGGTCTTGAGCTTCTTGTAGGACTCGCTGGCCGTGACCTTGTTGTAAAGCTGCTCGATGTACTTGTAGCGATTGCGCTGTAGCTCGGCCCGCTCTTCGTAGTTGAGCTTTATGTCGGTGTTACTGGCAACATTCAGGGTCTTGCCCACTTCGCTCAGTGTCAAATCCAGTTCCTTGACGCCTGGGAGCTGTGCAAAGCTGGCCTTCGTCTCGTCTCCCGCTTCCTTGAATGACTCATAGGCCATGATGTTTTTCGCTGCGCCCGCCGGAACCGCAGTCATCTTGTCCACAGTTAGTCGTACCTCTTTGCGTACGGCGGCAATCACCCGTTCGGCCATCGCCTTTTGTGTTGCGCTGTCAGCCTCTTTGTAGGCCGGGCGCTCCATGAGCTGCGGGAGCACCTGGCTAGCCAGCTTGACGGTCTGTTTCTGATAGTGCTCGTACCGCTGATCGTTGTAGCGGTAGCCTTCGCCGGAGCGGGCCACCCCAACATTGACCGCCAGTCGCTCTATCTCTTTGCGTGCTGCCTCGGGAAGCTGATCCCGCATCCTCGGGGCTGTCTCTTGCTCCTCCTCGTACCTTTGCAGAAAGAGAGGCTTGTCAAGGCCAAGAGACAGCCCCTTAATAGTCATCTCTTGTACCCCCGGATGCTCACTGATCTTCTTCTGTCTGTCCGTTGTTAGGTCTGCCCAAGGCAGTCCGTAGGCGTCTTGTGCAAGTTGGTCTTTGAACTCTTTGGTCATTGGGTAACCTAGTTGCCATGGTGGAGTGCCCACGGCAGGCCAGATTAGCACTATGAAGGAAAGGGTCGCTACAACGATTAGCGTTACGAGGCCAACCTTTAATCCCATTCCCTACTCCTTCTCTTCAGTCTGCCGCGGCCGGTAGTCCAGTTGTATCCGCTGCAAGTCCTCCTTGCGCACGTACACCTTGCGGCTGAGTGGACGCCTAAAGGTCTGGATGCCATGTGCTTTGACCAGGCGCCACACTGTGGAGACGCTGCGCTGCAGGTCTTCGGCAGCTTCATCAATGGTTAAGTAGTCGTCTCCCATGTTAGGCCCCCCTTCCTTCTTGTTGAAGGTATTATATCATAACTACCCCATTTGTCTAGCATGAGTGTTCTAAATCCGTTGCAAAATTGCCTCATAACCTATTGACACAATAAGAGAGTTATGCTACAGTTATGATATAGTAATGAGAGAGGACGGCAATGCAGATAGCGACAGTCAAGGCAATGACCCAAGAGCTAAAGGCCAAGAGGCCGGAGCTGGCCAGCCGTATCGAGAAGGCAGCGCAGATTCTAGCCACCAGGGAGATCGAGCGGATCGGGATGAACCTGTACCGGGTAGAGAGCCAGTGCAAGCCCGGCAGCTATCATCTCGTAGAGCTCGGACCTCGTACCTGTGATTGCTGGGACTTCGAGAACAGCCGGGCCCCTCAGGGATTCTGCAAGCACATCATTGCCGTTTGCACCATGATCCGGGCAGAAGAATACGAGGCCAGGGGTGAGGCCCTGGCCGTCGCCTGCTAGTAGAGACGGAGTAAGAGAGATGGTAACTGCAATCATCAATACGACTGAGATAAAGCCGGACGGATGCATGACTGTCTGGAGCGACGATGGCCGGCCGATCTACCTAAGCCGGGAGCAGGCCAAGGCGGTACACATGGCCTATGCCCAAAGCTGTGAAGACCCGCAGTGCTCATGCTTCCAGTGGGGCCATGAGCACGCCAGTGAGAATAGCTAGGAGGGAATCATGGACAAGGCAGCAGCCAGCTTTGATGTATTCGCAGTCTCACCTCAAGGCTTCGAATGTCACTTCCAGCTAAACGGCGAGAAGGTCTACCAGGAGGCCGGGAAGCTTCTGGCAACGATGGAGAAGGACGGCTACAAGCCGAAGCCCACCAACGGTAACCACAAGGGCAATGGCGCCGGCAGCATCCAGGAAGAGGGCAAAGTATGCCCGGTGCACAACGCCACTCTGAAGCGACACGAGAACGCCAAGGGAACATGGTACAGCCACAAACTGGCCGATGGTAGCTATTGCAACGGCAAGGCTAACTAGACGAACAGGACACGGGGGAGGGCGGTTAGCCCTCCCCGCAACCAAGATCAACAGGGAGCGGGCAGGCGATGAAGGAACCGAGGGAAGACAAGGACGGCAGGAGCAAGAAACCTCGAAGGGGACACAACGAGGGTAGCTATACCCTACGGAAAGACGGCCGCTGGATGGGGCGGATCACCCTGGCCAACGGAAAGCGGTATGCGTTCTACGGCAAGACAAAGGAAGAGGTCAAGAATCAGTTGCTTGACGCCTTGAAGAACAAGAAGGACGACCGCCCGATAATTTCAGGCAAGCAAACCGTTGGGCAATTCCTGGCCCAATGGCTGGAAACCACCAAGCCGACAGTGCGCCTGTCCACTTACACCCGGTACGAAGAATACGTGAGACTTCATACCGTGCCGGAGCTGAGCAAGGTGAAGTTGTCTCAACTAACACCGCACCATCTGCAGAAGCTCTACTCTCAGAAGCTCTCCGCTGGCCTGTCCTCAATGAGCGTGCGTCACCTCCACGCCGTCATACACCGGGCCCTTGCCCAGGCCCTACGCTGGGGAATGGTCGCAACCAACGTTGCAGACGCCACTGACCCGCCACGGGTGGAGCGCCGGGAGTTGCATGTACTCACCATTGAACAGGCCCGCCGGTTGATGGAAGCAGCCAGGGGGGCCCGGTTCGAGGCCCTGTACGTGCTGGCCCTGTCTACCGGACTAAGGCAAGGCGAACTACTAGGGCTACATTGGAAGGAAGTAGACTTGGAGAACGGCTATCTCAGCGTAGTGGGAACGCTCCAACGGTCACACCATGGACTGGCCATATCGGAGCCGAAGACCGCCCGATCACGGCGCAAGGTCATGCTCACCCAGGCCGCCACAAACGCCCTACGACAGCACCGTATCCGGCAGATGGAAGAACGGTTGAAGGCAGGTCCGCTGTGGGAAGACAGCGGGCTAGCATTCCCCAACGAGACAGGCAAGCCCATGGACGCCGGCAACCTACTTCGCCGGGACTTTTCACCGCTACTCAAGAGGGCTGGGCTGTCGCATATCCGCTTTCACGATCTGCGCCACACGGCAGCGACACTCCTACTCAGCCAGGGGATTAACCCCAAGGTCATTCAGGAGATGCTGGGGCACTCGTCGATCACATTGACGCTGGACACCTACAGCCACGTTCTACCCACCATGCAGAGAGAAGCGCGGGAGGCCATGGAAGCGGTGCTCCAGAGATCAAGCTGATTAGAACGAACGTGCGCCTGGTCATTGACACCGATAATAATGGTGGTATAATACAGGTAATTCGGGCTTCCGAAGGGGGATAGCCCGTTAGGGCTAGCGCATAAAGGCCGGGACACCCCGGCCTTCGTGTTTCACGGAAAGACTTTCCTGCCATACAGGTCATATTTCCTGCCAAATGCGTCGGCCATACGCTCAGAGAACAAGGAGCGGGGGCCAGTCATTCTCCCACAGCCGTAAAGGACATCAAACTTTGACGGGTGCGCGATAAGGTCTGCCAGTTGAAGCCCCGCTACGTTTTGTTCCTTGCGCTTTAGCTTCAATTCCCTGCTAGAGAGCGCCCTTTGAAAGCCGGCGGCGTGCTCGTAATATGTTCCGTTGGTCCATATCTCCCGGTAAGCCTTCGATAGCTCTCGGTCCTCCGCCTTCCCGCGGGCCTCTGCCAACACGTCCCCGGCAGCCCCGTATCGAAGAAGATAGCCCTTGTATCGTTCCAGTAGCAAGGTGAGGCTATAGTGATATGGGTGCCGTGCCCTTGTTCCGTACTTCTCCACGTGTCTCTTCTTGTCAAGAACGACAGTAAACAAAAGGATCCTGGCATTCTGTGTAAAATCAACGACATCGTCTTCCCAAGCGGCATTCTTTGCAGGGTCTTCGAGGACGCCAAAAGCATGACGCCGGTTATAAATGTCTTCCCTGTGTAATATCACAGGATCATCAGTAGAATGGGGGAAGTGTTGCTGCTTTAGGGCCTCGAGCTCCGGTTGAAACTCTTGCCGGTAGTAGTCGCATTCGACAGCGATGCCAGTCAACCCCAAGTACCGACGCCTCTCGTTGTCGAGGTCTTTATAAGTGTGGTCGCCAGACTCATCCACGTAAAGACGGAATCTCACGTCGTGGGCTATCTCCTGCCCCGGAGCGCACGACGATTCTGTTGCAGCCCTAAAACTTGTTTTGGTGTCAGTTTTGGTGTCAACAAGCAATTCGGCCCCTGGGAAACACGCCAGGGGTCTCTTTTTCAGGTTCAAAAAATGGTAGCCCTGGGGTGACTCGAACACCCGACACGCGGTTTAGGAAACCGCTGCTCTATCCTCTGAGCTACAGGGCCACGCTAGTTACACGTTAAGAAGGCAAGAGTGAGACTGGCTCACCTTGCCACGTATTATTCTACCATATGGGCCGCCAAAGGCAAGCCAGGTCGCGTCGCCCGCTATCCGTCGATTCCTGGTGCAAGCAACGTTTAGCCGCGCCCGGTTTCGAGTGAAGAATTGACAATTTGTCATGTATATGCTATCTATACACTAACCTTATACACTTCGATTCGCCTAACCGGCGGAGCGATATCGATAGCGAGGAGACGCAGCTTTTCTCCCAGGGTTTAGTCATAACCGCTCGCTGACTGTTTCACCATCGTAATACACGGGCCAGTGTTAGCGCTTATGGTCGGAACATATACATTACACCGCCCCATTGCTTCGTGACATGGCTTCCCCACAGGCAATGAAGACCAAATGCAGTCCCGAGCGGAAAGGAGCTAAACAGTGAAGATCAAGTGGGTTCTAACCCTGGTAGTCCTCGTCTCCCTGGTCCTGGTGAATGGGGGAAGGGCAAGACCGGGACTGGCTGAAGGACCAAGTGTCAGCCAGGCCGTAGTCGCCCAGGCTGCACTGGGTACCGCCTTCACCTACCAGGGACAGCTCAGCCAGGGAGGCAACCCCGTTAACGGCACGGCTGACTTCCTGTTTGGCCTCTTTGACTCCGCCTCAGCAGGAGCTCAGATCGGGGTAACCCAGACGGCTGCTGTTGTTAATGTAAGCAATGGTCTCTTCACTGTGGAGCTGGACTTCGGAAGCAATGTCTTCAACGGGGATGCCCGCTGGCTGGAGATAGCCGTCAGACAGCCAGCCGGGAGTGGTAGCTATACTCCCCTCTCTCCCCGTCAGGCGCTCACCGCTGCTCCCTATGCCCTCTATGCCAGGACTGCTCCCTGGAGCGGGCTGACCGGCATGCCCGCCGGATTTGCCGATGGGGTGGATAACGACACTACCTATACAGCCGGCACGGGGTTGACGCTGGCCGGTAATGAGCTCAGCGTTAGCAGCGTGCCCTGGAGCGGGCTGACTGGTGTACCGGCTGGCTTCGCCGACGGAGCGGACAACGATACCACCTATACCGCGGGAACAGGACTCACGTTATCCGGTAACCAGTTCAGCGCTGATCTAGCAGGATCCGGCTCCGCCAGCACCGCCGCCCGCAGCGACCACGACCACAATAGCAGCTACTGGCGCCTGGGTGGCAATTCCGGCGTTTCTCCCAGCAACTCGCTGGGCACCACAGACAACGTGAGCCTTATCTTGAAAGTAAACAACATACCAGCCCTGCGGCTGGAGCCTAACGGGAGCACCAGCCCCAATGTAATTGGCGGTTACTCCGGCAATAGCGTGGCTGCCGGCACGTACGGGGCCACCATCGCGGGCGGTGGGGCTACCGGCTATGCCAATAACGTGGCCGGCGGCTATGGAACGGTCGGCGGCGGTTATAGGAATTATGCCGATGGAGCCTGGGCGACCGTCGCGGGGGGCAACTTCAACACTGCCAGCGGCTTAAATGCCTCCGTCGGCGGAGGCTACAGCAACTCCGCTGGAGGCGACAAAGCCACAGTGGGTGGGGGCACCAACAATTTCCTCACCGGAGGCTGGTCGACCATCGGCGGGGGCGCCTACAATACCGGCAACGGAGATTATGCGACCATTGCCGGGGGCTATCAAAACGCGGCCACCGGCAACCAAAGCACTGTCGCCGGAGGCAGGATGAATATGGCCTCCGGGGGGCTTACCACCGTTAGCGGAGGCTTCAGCAACACCGTCAGTAGCAGCGCGGGCACCGTGGGCGGGGGCCAGTACAACTCTATCACTAACGGCAGCTACTCCACCATCGGCGGGGGAGACAGCAATGAGGCCAGCAACGCCTATGCCACTATTGGAGGGGGTTACAATAGCACCGCCAGCGGCCACGCCGCCGCTATAGGCGGGGGCTGGACCAACACAGCTAGTGGCGACAGTGCCACGGTGACCGGGGGCTCCTCAAACATCGCCAGTAACGTGGCCGCTACTGTGGGCGGGGGAATGAGCAACACTGCCAGCGGCAACAGCGCCACGGTCCCCGGCGGCAGTTCGAATACCGCCTTAGGGCTCTACAGCTTCGCTGCTGGAAGGCGTGCCAAGGCCAACCACTCGGGGTCCTTTGTCTGGGCGGACGGACTCAACTTCGACTTTTACTCCACCGCCTCCAACCAGTTCAACGCACGGGCGACGGGTGGGGCCCGCTTCGCGACGAATATCGACGGATGGGGCAACGCCATTGCCGGCGTGAACCTGGCCGCCGGTGGCGGGTCCTGGACATCCCTTAGCGACCGCGATGCCAAAGAGGGCTTCACCCCTGTGGATGCTCCGGAGATACTGGCCCGACTGGCCAATATCCCCATCCAGACATGGAGTTACAAGTCCCAGGACCCTGCTATCCGTCACATAGGGCCGGTGGCACAGGACTTCTACGCCGCCTTCGGCGTGGGTGAGGACGAGAGGGGCATCAGCACGGTGGACGCCGACGGCGTGGCCCTGGCGGCCATCCAGGGGCTGTACCAGGTGACACAGGAGAAGGATACCGTCATTGCCCAGTTGCAGGCGCAGAACGTTACCCAGCAGCAGACCATAGACGATCTCCAAAAGCGGATGTCAGCGTTGGAATCGCAGGCAGCCGGAGGCAGCGCTCCGTCAATCGCCGGCAATCTACTCTCCGGCGGTTGGGGAGCCCTGGGCCTGGTGCTGTTCGGTGGTCTGGCAGTCTGGAAGGTTAGCAGGAGAAGCGAGGAATGAAACGGATTGCTGTCGTCCTCACGGCACTTGCCCTGGTGCTGTATGGATCGGTCGTGGTGGCCCAGTCCGGGGGAAGCTTTGAGCTGGCCAGAACCGTG
>Ga0082335_1001826_pt1 | contig 42806 bp, 38 predicted proteins | sample Subgrocontami58m_FD_72375 | JGI IMG/M metagenome (GOLD analysis project Ga0082335, IMG submission 72375) | Subsurface groundwater microbial communities from S. Glens Falls, New York, USA - GMW37 contaminated, 5.8 m (SPADES assembly) (version 2) ...
TTCCAGAAGGGATCCCTTTGGGAGCGGTTCAAGAATTATTTTCGTGGGGGTTTTTCAACTACCTGTTAGAGATACGTAGGAAATAAATTATTGGATTTTCTAAATTCGGGCGAATCGTTGAATACAGGGCGATTCGGTAAGCTAGAAAACGGAAGAGCATCAAGATTGAATCTGCCAAGGAATCAATGGGATTAGCCAACGATGCTTTGGTACGAATTTGGGTCTGTTGCCCCTTCTGTTGAGATGACGAGAATACGGCTTTGTGAATTGATGTGAAGTTGTTTCTGGGCAGTTTGATTTTCCTCTGAGAATATTTCAAGCAACGCTCCCATTCCAGCAGCGCCGGTTTCTCCGCTAACAATATTGTGTTGTGCAAAAAGTTTCATTGCTTCTTTAGCTCTCTCGTCAGAAATCGAAACATAACAATCAATTCCCTTAAGAAGAGCTTGCCAGGAAACGAGTGATGGTGAGTCGCAATTCATTCCCACCATGATAGACGTGTGCGGACCGGACACCTTCACAATCTTTCCTGCTCTCACAGATTCAAGTGCACACGCAGCGGAATCAGGCTCGACGCCAATGATCCCGGGCTGAGATCTCTTCGCTCGATAATGACGAACGACGGCTTCAGCAAACGAACCATTCCCAATCTGCACCAGCACATGCGTTGGCTGTTGCTCATCCATCGCCTCAAGCGCATCATCAATTTCCCACAACATCGTTGAGTAACCTTCGATGACGTAGCGAGGAATTATTTCATAGCCTTTCCAACTATTGTCTTGAATGAGCAAGCCGTTCCCTTCTTCAGCGTCGTGCGCAGCCTGGGCAACTGCATCATCATACGTTCCGTTAACAATGGTAACTGTTGCGCCTTCGCTCATGATTGCAGAGCTTCTTGCGTCGGCTGTTCCCTTCGGGACATAAATGCATGCCCGCAATCCGAACATTTTTGCAACGCGGGCAACTGCTCTGCCGTGGTTGCCATCAGTTGCAGAATACAAAACCAACGCACGACATGATCTCAACTTCTTCGCCAATTCATCTACACTTGACCAATCTTTCGTCAGATCAGGATAACGTTCAGATAACGCCCGATATGTTCCCCACGAAGCGCCGAGAATTTTGAATGCAGGAAGTCCGAGCCGCTGCGATTCGTCTTTCACAAACACTCTTGAAACACCGAAGCGTTCAGCGAATTGAAGAAGAGAATGAAGAGGAGTTGGTTTGTATTCAGGAAGTCGCTTGTGAAATTTGAGGGGAGAACGAGTTGGGATTTCTGTTGAGAAGTTTGGCTCGAATGAACGATTGAAAAATATCATGTGTTACGTTCAGCAAAATACTCTTTGCTTTTCACTAACTGCTCACCGTCAATAGAAACCCGGTCGAAAACCCCCAGACAATAATTTTGCCGCAGAGAACTGAGAGAACCCAACGCGGCGGAGCCGCAACCAAAGAAAAACTGAACCACAGATTTCACAGATTGTCACTGATTCTTTTTTTTAGTTTGCATCGACCAACATTCAACCCTTAATTTGAAGTCTAATCTGTGCTTATCTGTGTCCGCCGCAGGCGGATGGTTTCGCCTTTCCTCTTTGGGCTTGGAAAATCTTGCTGAGAAAACACGATTCTACAGGTTTGTTATACAGAGAGAAAAACATTTCTTAATGAGTTCATTATCCAAAATCTTGTCTGGTTCCTCTGTGGATTTCGTGTTCTCTGTGGTCAAGAATCTTTTTGCAGGGTCTTTAACTGCACCTCTAGGTTGTTGAACAGGAAGCGTTACGAAAGTTAGACCTCCGCAATCGCTTCCCATTCTTAATCCTACTGCAGATAAAATACCCGACCGCTCATCACTTAATGAGCAGCATTCGCTTTGTTGCCGAGTAACTGCCCGCTTTGAGTTTGTAGAAGTACACGCCGCTCGCAAGATTGGTTGCATCAAAAGTTACTTCATACTTCCCGGCAGGCTTCGCCTCATTCACAAGCGTCGCCACTTCTCTTCCCAAGACATCATACACTTTCAAACTTACTAATGACGAATGACCAATGACAAATGACAGCTTTGTCGAAGGGTTAAACGGATTAGGATAATTCTGTTCGAGTGAGAATTCCTTCGGTGTCTCTCCACCAATTTCTTTCACACTCGTAATCACTCCCAACTGTCCGTTGAAATTCAGCTCTTGTGCATACACGCCGTTCGCATCCAATCGCTTGTCTGCCCACGTGAGAAGTGAGTTACCGCTTAACGTCAAGGCGCCCGTTAGCCTTCCTTTTCCACTCACGACAGAACTGATGTCTTTGATTGAGCCACCCCACAGCATGTTGCCGTTGCGATCGACTTTGAATCCTCTTACCAAATTGGTTGTGACTGTAACACCGTCAAGATAAAACACAACGGCAGAGGAATCCTTGGCAAAGCACCTGATGAACGAAGGTTGACCTCCGCCAAATGGTCTCAACGCTTTTCCGGAATCCGCCCACAAGCGAGTTCCGTCCGCCGAAAATTTTTGTCCATACACTCCATAGATGCTTTGCGTCGAAGAATTCGTCTCATACCAACACATATATGTCTCTCCTGTTGCAGGCGTATAGGCTACCCACGCATCGTTATGCAATCTTCCAGCGAGAGTTGAGCTTGCTGTTCCATTTATCGGAAATAGGTTCGTTCCGGCAGACGTGAAGCGTTGAACATACGAAGTGCTGTTCGCGCCGCTTCGTTCATCATGCCAAACGTAGAATGCACCGTTGTTTCTATCCGGAATGATCTTCGGAACGAAAAACCCGGAGACTCTACCAAGGGCATACACAGTATCGGGATTTGCTCCCCACAACGGTGTGCCGGAAGGAGAAAACTTCTGCGTATACAGTCGGTAATTGGTCGGGTTAAGGAACGAACCTGTATAGCCGGACATCAACAAAATTATGCTGCCGTTATCTGCACTGACGAGACTCGGATAATCAAGTAATTCCGTTCCCGTTCCTGAAAGAAGAATTGGATCGGTCCCCCATTGTTTTACGCCAGCAGCGTTCAATTTTTGCAATGCAACTTTTCTCGGTGTAGAACTGAATATCCAGGTAAAGACGAAATTGCCGTCGGAAGTCTTGACTACTTTGGGATTCGGTTGGAATGTTGATGATGAAGTAGACAGCGCAACGCCATTCGCTCCCCATCGAAAATCTCCCTGCGGAGAAATTTTGTATGCAAACGGATTGATAGAGGTGCCGTTGCGTGTATCGGTGAAAACAACGATCGCGTTGTTGCTGTCGTCCACCGCTAAGTCCCAATCAACAAGCGATGTGCTTTGCGCGTTCGCGCTGATTAGCAAGCCATTCGGATCCCATTGCTTTACCCCCTGGGCATTGAAGCGTTGCATATAGACCCTGTAAGCGCCGCTGCGGGTATCAAACCATGAGATGTAGCATCCCCCATCAGACGTCGAGACAATCTTGGGAAGTTCCTGACCTCCGCTTGTGTCGCATACTGCGAGATTGACATTCGGGTCGGACGACCACTGAGCGAACGCTGATGTTGTAATGAGTAGAAGAACAAAAAACAAAAGACGGGTCGAGATCTGCATGCAAATCCTCCTGTATTGGTAAGTTGTGTATTAACCCAAATTTGTCCAGCACTTTATAAGAGAACTCGTTGATGTTGCTATCTGTATTCAATTGATGATCGATAGCCGAGTCGTTGAATGATCCAACGTGATTACACCGCTCGATGAATTTTCCAATTACATTTTTCGCCTCCTTCATATTTTTGAACTGATAAACATAGAAGACTTGGTTCTGTCCCCTTCCGAAGGAATGCCTTCGGCAAAGGGATGGCTTCGCTCACAATGTACGGTGAAATTGCTCGATGACGCCGGTGCATACGGCGAATTCGGAATCAACAGCCGCTGAATAGCTTCGCCCCAATAAGCAACAATCCCCTCTTGTTCCAATGGAATGTCTTCAGCGAGAGGGGAATCTCTTCATCAGACTTAAACGGCAGTCGCCAGCGAGTAATCACCAACTTCGAATTGCCTCTTCTCCCCGCGAGCGACATTGGTAATCTGCTCAAGTCGCGAAGCATCGGCATCGGCAATCCAGTCTTCACCGCATTGTGAACAGATAGTTGCAGGAACATTTCTTACAACTAACACACCATCGGTATAATCAACCGTGAATGTCGTGGTTCCTTGGTGTTTTGTTCCCTCACAGATTGGGCACACACTCTGCGTCATAAACGTCGGTTCATACGCTGTGATTACATACGCTTTTTCTCCATTCGAGTCAAATGCGAGAACTACATGCAACGGGCGACCGCCGACTGGTTTGAAAAACAAAGCACTGGGAAATGGCTTATCAGCCGGGTAGTCTTCAATGCATGTTTCCGCCACTCAATAGCGTCGTTGAGAACCGCTTTGGCGAGTCTCTCACTTTTCAACATTCAAAAGCACTCAGTGATTTGATATCAGAATAAAACATTGCATTTACAGATTCAGCTTTCCAAACTGCAACCCATCCGGCGCATACCGCGAATTCGGAATCAACAACCGCTGAATCACTTCGCCATTGATAATCGTCCGGTCGATAATTTCTTCGATGTCTTCCTTCTTCACTCCGCCATACCAAATGCCTTCGGGATAAATCACCATTGTAATGCCGTACTCGCATGCATCAAGACATCCGGCATTGTTTGCGCGGACGATGTGCGAGAGTCCTCGCTTCTTCAATTCTTCTTTGAGTGTCTCGCGGACTTCGGCGGAGCCTTTTAAGAGACAGCAACCTTTAGGGTGTCCTGCTGGGCGTTCGTTGAGGCAGACGAAAACGTGTCGCTGGAAGCGGCTCATTTGTTTTTCTTTCTTGCCTTGTCTCTCAACCCTGAGCCCCCTCTTTGGGGCGAAGGGTCTGGATTATTCAAGGCGTTAATTACAGGTTTGAGTGTGAGACCCTTCGTCCACAAAAGCGTGGACTCAGGGTTTAGCATGTTCTTTCAAAAGAATGTTGACCCCGATGAGTATCAATCCAATAGGCCAATACTTGTGCAGGATTTCATCGAGCTGCATAATGTTCATGCTGTCGAGGAGAAACATCACTCCGACGACGATGAGAATTATTCCTGTCCAATATCGTTTCATAGTTTTTCCGCGATGGTCGAATTTATCTGGTCATTGCGAGGAGTCCCGACACGTCGGGCCGACGAAGCACCCTTCATTGGAGTACTTTGGGATTGCTTCGCTCCGCTGCTAATGACAGAGCCTTTCACACAGAAACAATAGTCACCCTGAGCGCAGTCCCGCCCTCTTTTGGCGGGACGGAGTCGAAGGGTGCGATGAGCCTGCCGAGCCAAGCGCAGTCTTCTCCTGAAGGGATGCCTTCGGCGGATCGCTGCGCTCAGACTGACTCGTGGTTCTTGTCATTGTCCCAAATATCCACGCCTGCTGTTGGGCGCGGTGAATGATCTCGCAATGGCGCGTTAATCGAGATTTGATCAAGAGTTTGTGTTGTTTCTACCAATATGAGGTAGTAACAGCGACATCACCACGAACCACAGCAAGGCACGCCGCCCGTTCATCTTTTCCAAACTTATACACTTTCATCAGTTTGCGCTCCAACTCTTTGGGCGGAGCAAGCGATTCAGCTCCTTCAATCACTTTCACCCGACACCATCCGCATATCCCGTCGCCGCTGCACGATTGCCCGATAGGAACTTCACTTTGATTTGCCGCAGCAAGCAATGTTGCGCCTGCTTTGATTGTCTTGGATTTCTTCAAAGGGACGAATGTAACCGTTGGCATCTCATCCTCACGAAATCTTTAAGTATTCTAGGACGCCCTTCAGCGGACGAGTGTTCAAGATATTCTTCTTCTCCAACCAACCTTTCCGCGCAATACCAACCCCATAGAATACATCTCGCAAGCCTTCGATGTTATGGGCATCAGGATTGATTGCAATTATCACCTTCTTCTCCTTTGCATATTTACACAGTCGCCAATCGAGGTCGAGGCGCATAGGATGAGCATTGATTTCGATACTCTTACCGTAGTCAGCCGCGCAGTTGATTACGTCGATCATATCCACAGGATAGCCGTCGCGTGAAAGAAGTAATCGCCCTGTCGGATGACCAAGCATTGTCACGTACTTGTTCTTCAGCGCCTTGATGATTCGCTTCGTCATTTCCTTCTCATCATTCTTAAAGCTACTGTGAACGGAAATGACGACATATTCGAAACTTGAAAGAACGTTGTCCGACCAGTCTAAGTCACCGTTGGGCAATATGTCGCACTCGGTTCCTTTGAGTATCCGAAAGCCCTTGAGCTTCGCATTCAGCTCATCAATCTCTTTGAGCTGCTTCTTCAATTTTTCTTCGGTCAGTCCGCCGGCATACGTCGCAACTTTACTGTGGTCGCCGATGCCAAGATATTCCCAGCCGAGTTCGCTTGCAGCAAGCGCCATCTGCTCAAGCGTGTTCACGCCGTCACTGTAGGTTGAGTGACAATGGAACGTGCCGCGAATATCTTTTGCTTCAAGAAGCTTTGGCAACTGCCCATGCTCCGCTGCTTCTATCTCTCCCATATTCTCACGAAGCTCAGGCAGAACATAATCCAACGCCAACGCCTTGTAAATGTCCGCTTCGTCTTTGCACTTCACAACTTTCTTTGCCTTCCCCCGCTTTTCTTCAGCCCCAAGTTCTGAGAAACCATATTCGTTTAGGCTCCAACCATATTGCTTCGCTCGCGCACGCATTTCAATGTTGTGCTCTTTGCTGCCCGTAAAGTAGTTGAGCGCGAACGGAAACTCCGCATCATCAACAATTCGCAAGTCGCAGTTGATACCTGCGCTCAATACAACACTCGATTTCGTTTCTCCTTTTGCAACGATTGTCAGCACTTCTTGATGAGAAACAAACGCATCCATCAGTGCCGGACGATGAGAATCCTTTGCGCTAACAAGAATGTCTATGTCGCCAATAACTTCTTTTCTACGACGCAGACTGCCGGCAACTTCTGCTCGAATAACTCCCTTCTGTTTCTTCAAATGTTCAAGAATTTTTTCTGCAGGATCGGCAGCTTTGGGATAAAGACTTTTGTCAGAACGAACACGTAGAGCTTCAATCCCTTTCACGATGTTTTCTTCCGTTTTCTCGCCAAAGCCTTCAAGCTTTGCAAGCTTATGGTCCTTTGCAGCCTTCTCAAGTTCTTCAAGCGTTTTGATTTTCAACTTCTCATAAAGAACTTTCACCTTTTTCGGACCAAGCCCTTGAATGCGAAGCATCTCCAGGACACCGGCAGGCACAGTCTTCTTCAAATCATCATACTCTTTCGACTTGTCTTTGGTGACAAGGTCGGTGATGATTTCAGCGATGCTCTTGCCAATGCCTTTGATTTCAAGAAGCTCGCCGGACTCAACGAGTGTCGCTAAATCTTTTGTGACACCTTCGAGAGCACGGGATGCGTTATGGAATGCACGGCACTTGAATGGGTTCGCTCCTTGCAGCTCGAGAAGCGTTCCCATTTCATCGAGGATGGCAACGATGGATTTCTTATCCAACTTTCTTTATTGTTTTGAAATTTAAGAGGAGACTGTACAATAAACAGCTACAGCCACAGAACTTCGACCTCGTTTTCCACTTTCTTGAATTCCGGATCGCCGGTGATGACAATTCCTTCGATAGACTTCGCCAAGCCAGCCGCGAAGCAATCTGCATACGAGAGCCCACCTTCGGCTTTTATTCGTCCGGCGGTCAACGTCATTTCTTTGTTCGCTTCAATGATTGCGATAGGCATGTTTCGCATAGCCGCCAGAACATGTTCGGCGTGTTCCTCGTCGTACTCTCTAAGTGTAACGTAAAACACTTCGCCCCAATTGATAACGGAAAGTAGAAGGCGGCACTTCTCTTCCGTGGCGAGCCGCAACGCTTCTGCAACTTTCTGCCACCCTTTGGCTCTTTCAAAGTAAGCCAGCAACGCGTGGCTATCGAGAACGTACGTTTTCACGTTTCCTGTCCTTCGCCCGTTCTCTTAGGAGTGCTTTGGTTGCTTTTCCTTTTGCAGGAAGAATTCCTGCAAAATGTTCAAAGTATCGTTCATCAAGCCGTCTGACGGTAAACCCCTGCGGCTCTTCTATGAAGGCAACCTTCGCACCTTTCTTTAAGCCGAACCTTCGACGCAGTTTTGCCGGGACTACGATTTGTCCCTTCGCTGTCATTACTGATGTATTCATGTATCCCTCCTTTGGGAAGTAAGTATAAGCAATCAGCGTCGGTATATCAATATCAGATTGGCAGTACGTTTGGAGGATTGGGTGGATGTTCCATGAACTACACCCATTGTATCAACCCCGCTTCAATCGCAAGCCCCGGACCCATCGCAAGCATAACACCCAAATCGCCCGGCTGAGGATTGGAGTGTCGGATGGTTTCTTGCAGAACGAAAAGAACTGTTGGCGAGGACATATTTCCAAAGTTCTTCAACACGCAGCGACTGTGACGAAGTTGTTCTTCTCTCAATCCAACTTCATCTTTGATGTTATCAATGACTTTTCGTCCGCCGGAATGAACTATCCAATGTTTGATGTCTTCTTTGCTTAGATTGTTTTCATCGAGAAGCTGTTCGATGACTTGCTTCGCCAACTTTCCTGCGGAGTTGCGGATGTCTTTTGAGAGAACGATGCGCAGCTTTCCGCTTTTGAACTGAAATCCAACAGTATCAATGTAGGATGGCTCAAGCAGCGTCTCGAACATCTTCAACTCTGGACCAACCCCAGTCGAATGATTGCCAACCAACACTGCCGCTGCACCATCGGCACAAATGGCATTTCCAACGACCGTCTCCAACGAATCATCGACATAGTAACACGCAGAGCAAATCTCGACTGTAATAACGAGAGCTTTCTTGTTCGGATATGCTTTCACATAATCGTATGCCCGCTGAAGTCCGGGCATTGCACCGGCACAGCCCATCCCGATAAGATCAGCACGCTGAAGGTTCGTTCGCATGTTCATCTCTTTGATGAGAATTGCTGAAAGTCCCGGGCACAAGTAGCCCGTGCATGAAACCGCAACGATGTAATCAATCTCTTGTGCCGTCATCTTTGCATCATCAAGACATCGTTGAATTGCGTCTTTGCTTATCTTGACGGAGTGTTCAGCGAAACGGGCGTGCATATCATCAACAGTTTCGTTCGGGTCGAGTGTTGCCATATCGAATGCGAGATGGCGATACTCGATGTCGCTCGTCATGAAGATGTGTTCGATGCGGTGGTTGCGGTAGGTTTCAACATGCCGCGCTGCGAAGTCGTAAATCTCACGCTGTGAATATCGTTGGGGCGGGTTGGCTGTACCGATACCAAGAATACGAGCCGATGGCTCCGCTTGTCGAGGGGATGACATGAGGCCTCCTGATGTTAAAGTTGAGAATGAACTACTGTATTCAACACGTGATGTCGGTGAAGAATTCCCCCTGCTTCGGTGGCTGACCGTTAATGCTGAATGGATTCCTCTTCAGGACTTATGAAGAACGAATCTTCTGCTTCGTTATTTGTCTGCGCGAGCGAACCGGCTTGCCATTAGTAGCTGTTGTTCTCCTTCGCTTTGATTCGTTTTGCTTGGGAAAACTGCTTGGCTTTGGAATTTTTCTGTTTGTTTCTTTCGCAACCTCAAGCCAAAGCTTTTTTGCGATAATGAGCTCGTGCAAAGCTTCTTCGGGCGTGTCACCAAATGCTGAACAGAATTTGAGGTCGGGAATATCAGCAACGTAACATTTATCTTCGTCGCTATAGAAGATATTAATCGGATAGTCTTTCATTTCGATTACTCCTGTGTCAAAGAATATTTCTCAACCAAATATAAGAATTGTTTGATTTGGTACACCTTCGCTTGCCCATGCTGTGGTTGGATATTGAGTATCTCGTGGACATCCGCACGTTCATATATCCAATGGCTTCCTCTCTGCCGTTTGTATCTGAATCCAAACGATTCAACCAGCAAAATGAAATCATTGAAATGTACATTGGTCTGATTTCGCCTCAGCCGCTCAAAGAGTTTGCGTTTGTTCATAGCAATAACTGATACTTACGCCGCTACACTCTGAGGAGTTGGAGAATAGAGATCCAAGAACTTGGTGAGATGCTCGAAGACCGGCTGCGCTTCACTGAACTGCATCAGTTCCATCCGGATTTTCGAAACATGCGGCATACCGCGCAAAAAGCCGGAGTAGTGTTTGCGAAGCTCAATAACGCCCGCACGCTCACCCTTGAATTCAATCGAGAGTTTGAGATGTTCACGCAGCAACTTCACGCGCTCTTCAATTGTGGGTTCGGGCAGAAGCTCACCGGTTGCCATGTAGTGTTTCGCCTGACGGAAAATCCATGGATTAAGAACAGCACCGCGACCAATCATCACTGCATCACAACCTGTTGTCTCGAACACGTTTTTCACGTTTAGAGGCGAAACGATGTCACCGTTGACGATGATGGGAATCGAAACAGCTTCTTTGATTTTCGGAATCCAACTGTAATCAACTTCGCCTTTGTGTCCCTGATCGCGGGTGCGGCAATGTACCGTAAACGCCTTGATGCCGACAGCCTCACACATCTTCGCAACGTCAACAATACGAATGCTGTTCTTGTCCCACCCCAAACGTGTCTTCAGCGTTACAGGAGTTTTCACAGCGTTCACAACAGTCAAAGCAATCTTCTCCATCTTCGGCAAGTCACGCAAAAGCCCTGCGCCAGCGCCGCGCATTGCAACATCTTTCACCCAGCAGCCGCAGTTGATATCAATGAGGTCGGGATTGAAACTTTCGGCAAGCTGCGCAGCCCCTTCCATCGAAACGATTTCGCCGCCATAAATTTGAATGCCGAACGGACGCTCTTCTTCCCGGAACATCATTTTCTTCTTGGTTTTCTCCGAACCACGCACCAATCCTTCGGAGTTCACGAATTCTGTGTACACAATGTCAGCGCCGAGACGTTTGCAGATAACTCTGAATGGCAAGTCCGTTACATCCTCCATCGGAGCGAGGAGGATTCCTTTTTCTACTTCCACATTTCCGATTTTCATAAAGATAAGGTAGGGAAATGGCGCAGGAGATACAATTTGGTTTCGGATTGCGGATTGAAAGAACGATTACGGATCGCAGTTCAGAATCTTGACGACGTCATTCACATCGGTAATCCGTAATCTGTAATCCGATTCAAGCTGTAGAACTAAACTCTCATCCCTTGCGCCAAAGGCGCATCCGCCTCTGGAGGAAATCACTTATCACTTGCTAAGGGTTTAGACGCCCACCAAACACCAGCCATCACTAGCAATCCACCTATTGCAGTAAATACTCCAAAACTTTCTTTCAACAATGGAATTGCAAGTGCAGTTGTCGCAACCGGTTCGAGGTACAAAAATATTCCGGCTTTCGCGGCGCCAATCTTTGCAACGCCAATCTGCCAGAACCATTGTGCGAGAGTGCCGAGCACACCGAGGAAGAGCAAAGCAATCAATGCCTCTGTCGGAAGCGAGAAAAGATAACGCATGTCCTTGAAGAACATAATGTAGAGGAGACACATAAGCGTTACAGGTAAGAAGACAAACAGCGTTACCGTAAGAGGGTTTCGGGAGCGAGAGACATTTCGTGTAACAATCGTATACAGCGCCCACGTGTGCGCTGAGGCGAGAATCAGCCAATCACCGACACTGCTCAGCCAGCCGATGCTTGTAAAGTCTCCCTTCGAGATGAGAACGATGATGCCAATCGTCGCAACGACAATTCCAATGATTGTGTTCCGTCCAATCTTTTCCTTTAAGATGAAATAGCTGAGGAAGGCAAGTGCAAGCGGAATAACAGCAATTATCCAACCTGAGTTCAATGCACTGCAATGATAAATGCCCCGATGGCAAGCGAGCGATATTCTCGCGAAGTGAACTCAACTGGAATTGTTTTGAATCGAATAACTGCGAACAACAACGGCAAGCCGATGAGAAATCGCAATCCAACTAATTCGATCGGACTGATGTAGGCGAGACAGATTTTCGTTGCAACGAACGTCCAGCCCCAGACGATAACACAGAAAAGAAGGAGAAGTCGAGTATAAGTCAAAGGAGACGAAAAGGATGTTGTTCAACAGAAGCTCTGCATCAAGATAGCAGACCAATTGTGAAAGGCAAGAACTCCGGCGACTCCTCCTGTTTGCCGAATACGAATGAGCAGAAAAACAAAACCTACCGCGAGGGTAGGTTTGTTTTCAAGATACAAACGATTGCAAGAGGCTACCGAAGCAAAACAAGTTTTCTCGTCTCAACGAAACTTCCGGCTTTCATTTGGTAAAAATACATCCCGCTCGCTATTGCTTGGGCATTCCACACCGCTACGTAAATGCCGGGCGCTTTCACTTCATTCACAAGAGTTGTCACTTCTCTTCCAAGCATATCAAACACCTTCAACTCAACTCGATTGTGATTTCCGATTTCATACTTGATTTGAGTTGATGGGTTGAACGGATTGGGATAATTTTGATGAAGCATGAACTGATATGGCGATCCCAACTCCCTCCCGTCAACAGCGAGCGGTGGATATATCACGATTGTATCGGACGAAGCGCTTTCGTTCCCCGAAGAATCAATTGCCGTGATATAATACCAAAGGGTATTGATGACTAGACTGTCGACTGCCGTCGTATCACGAATCGGCGTTGTGTTTAGTCTGATGAAGGTTGGATTCGGATATATCCGACGATAAAGATTGTATCCTCGTATATCAATTTCCGGACTTTGCCTCCAATAGAAGCTCAGACTTTGAAGTGCGTGTCTATAAAAGAATCCCATCGGTGGCAGAGGAACACTACGCGGAATAGCAGAGAGTTCCGTAATCATCCCTTCGCGTCCAGCAATATCGAGAATTGATACGCCAATGATATAACGAACGCCTTCCGTCAAACCATCTATCGTGCGCGACCTTGAAGTTTGAGTGTACGACGTGTCGTACATACCCGGCAATCTACCGACATAGACTTTATAGGCTGAAAAGTCCAAGACAGCAACACTGTCCCAACTTGCTACTAACGAAGTTCCGTTGCCGCGGTCTCGTACTTGTAATTGGGCGATGCTCGGCGGCATCTGATCGAGTGTCAACAACGTGGCAAGACCTGATCGAACTATATCGCGGCAATATGGCATGTCGAGATATTGCAGCAGGTCATTCGGGCTATGATAGTATGGACTGAAATCCCGCTCGATCAAAAATACCGTTTTGTAGTTTTGTTGCCAGAAGGAATAGCTGTCGCTTCCACTGCGATATGAGGTCGTAAGAACGGGCGTAATAGTTGTGTACGCTCGCGCAACCGCAGAGTGCAGGTTGGAGAATGCTTCACTTCCGGTGTACGACACAACGTAGACGTCTCTATCCGATGAGGATTGAGTTCTGTTGGCGATCATGTCGTAGTTCAGCATTGCCCGGATGTCTCTGTTCTGTTGTCGAGCACGTTGCGCATAGCTCGCACTGCCACGCAGTCCGGCTTCTTCCGCAGCAAAGCCTATGAAGCGCATGGTGTACGCGGGCTGGTAGTTATTCAGTTTCAGCACACGCGCCATCTCAAGCGCCGCTGCTGTGCCCGATGCGTTGTCGTCAGCGCCCGGCGCCTGGTTCACGTTGGATGAGTAGGAATCATGATGCCCGCCGACAATGAACTCGGCAGAGGGATTCACGGTGCCGGGGATTGTTGCAACGACATTCGCCTGCCATGTTCCGCTGTACTGAAAGCTGTCAAGTCTTACATCTGCAATCCCGGATTCAAGATATTTAGCTCGTACCCAACGTGAGACTGAATCACGATTGGCATTATTCCAGTAGCGAGTGCCGAAGTTTTGCATGGCTTGAATGTAATTCCTTATCGTCGTGTCCGAGACGAATGCAATCAGGCTGTCAACCACACCGAGATCTCGTTCACCTATACTCTTTGGCAGCCGAGTCGTGGTTGCATCGATCGGAATCTCCTGTCGTTCGATTTCAACACAGACAAAGCCCTGTTCACGAAACTGTTGGAACAATTGTAGCGACCCTTTGACTATCAGGAAGTCTTCACCCCTCAATAAGATGTTTGCGGCAATGCCATCGAGACGTATGCCGGCTTTTCCCGGATGTGGCTTTGCGACTATTGCGTAAGATTCCGTCCACGGTTGATCGTCAACGATGACAAAGTCGATTCCTCTCTTTCTCAAATGTGTCAGCGAGACTCGGCTTGTTCCCGCAAGATACGCGTCACTAAGGCGATGATAAAAACGAACCGGTGTCGGCACGATGCGGGTTACTTCGGTACAAGAACTGGTTGGAATGGTTACAAGAACTTCATCGTTCTGGGCAAAAGCTATATTGTTCTGCGAAAGAGCGAGGAACAAAGAAACGACAAAGCCGAAAGTTGTAAATATGCGTGTCATGGTATTTCTCCTCTGTGTGGCAGCATTGTTTAGAAATCAAAGCTTCCCACTCCAACCGAAAGAAGTCAGATGGAACCCGGAGAAAAGAGAAATGAAACAAACGGAAGGAATGTGGGAATGAACAGCTACAACGGGCGGCAAGTGGAATTTATGATCCCTGCCGCCTCTTAGTGCTAAATGAAAATGCTAAAACATGAACAAACAATCAAGCAACTTTTTAACGCAACAAAAGCATCCGCTTTGTCAGCAGAGTTGCATTCGACCGCAATTGATAAAAATAAGCGCCGCTGGCAACCTGCTTCCCATCTCCATCCCTTCCGTCCCAGACCACCTGATGCACACCCGCTGGAACTCGCTCGAACGCAAACGACTTCACTTCCCTACCCAGCACATCATAAATCGTCAGTGTGAAATCTGATTGCGTTGGCAGGCTGATGTTGATGGTGGTTGAGGGGTTGAAGGGGTTGGGATGGTTTTGGTATAGCACGAACTGAGTTGGCTGTGTCGAGTTCCCTTCTTCTTTTGTCCATGTGACGCCGCCATTACTCGTCCTCAAGATCGCTCCTCTTTCTCCGACAACCATTCCATTATTTGCATCATAGAATGACACTCCATTAAGATTCTCCCCGACGTCGCTTCGTTGAAGTATCCATTTCGCTCCTGCATCCGAGGTTCGAAGAATCGTGCCGCTGTCGCCGACAGCATATCCAACATTGTTGGTCGGAAACCAAGTACTTCGGAGATTGACTTGCGTGCCGCTACTTTGTTGCGACCAAGAGGAGCCGCCGTTTATTGTGCGGATAACCGTTCCGCTATCTCCAACAACAGTAGCAATGTTTACATCAATAACAAATGACGATCGTAGCGTTTTTGTCACGCCGCTTTGACGACTGCTCCATACCGCTCCAGCATTTGATGTGGCAAGAATTCTTCCACTATCTCCAACAGCAAATCCTGAACCACCACGTAAGACATGAACACCATAAAGATTGTTGAATATTCCACTTGGCGCAGTTGACCAACTTTCACCACCGTTTATTGATCGCAAGATCACTCCACCATAGCCAACAGCAAGTACAATTTGTCCAGTGATACACGAGACTCCAAAGAGCTCGCGGAAGAAACCTGAGGGCTGATTGAACCACGTGTTTCCTGCGTCGGTTGTTCGTATGATTTGCCCACTCCAACTTACTGCAATTGCGCTATCGCGATTCGCGAAGGAGATGGACAGGAGCCATCCCGCCGAAGCTTGAACAACTTGAGTGAACCAACTGCTTCCTTGATTGGCAGTTCGGCTTACCACGCTGAGACCGGCAAGCGAGCCACCGGCAACAAGCCACGTGCTCGCATCTGAGAATGCAATGCAGAAAAGATCGGCGCCAGTTCCCTTCGAGAGCCGATTCCAACTCATGCCCGCGTCTGTTGTGCGAAGTATGATTCCAATAGACCCAACAGCCATTCCGTGTCTCCCTTTCGGAAGAGCAACACCGCTTAAGCCTTCAATGTGGTTTGCCGCGACTTGCAACCAGGAATTGCCCCGATCAGTAGTTCGGAGAATTCCTGAATTTGCTGTCAACGAATACGTCCCAACTGCAACACCAACGCTATCGCTGGCAAAAGAGATACTGGTCAGACCGTAAGGCTCCCCTGTGCGTTGTACGCTCCATGAAAGTCCGCCGTTTGTTGTCCGCATTATTGACCCGCCCAAGCCGACGACGAAGCCGATATCTGCATTCACGAAGGCGACATCGTGCAATTGTTGTGTTGTGTTGGATGTCAAAGGCATCCACACTGAACCGCCATTTGTCGTACGAAGTATCGTACCGTCATCACCAACAACAAATCCAGTTTCTGAGCTTATGAAGAAAACACTATTGAGGTAGTTTGTGGTGCCACTCACTTGCGGCTGCCATGTGCCTCCGCCGTTCGTTGTACGAAGAATTGTCCCTCTACCCCCGACTATCGTTCCTCGATCGCGGTCAGTGAAGAAGACATCAAAAAAGTACTCGTGTACTCCTGTAGATTGTCTGAGCCATGAGTTACCACCATCCGTCGTCCGAAGGATCGCGTCGTATCCGACAACTGTCCCAATATCAGCCCCTACGAAAAACAGGCCGTATAGATCAGTCGTTGTTCCGCTCGGCAACGTGAACCAGTCATTGCCTCCATTCGTTGTCTTCACAATCGTCCCGCCGCCACCGACTGCAAGGGCTGCTAGTGAATCCAAACTCACGACCGCTGAAAGAGAATTAGCTGTCGGTAGAGGACTCACTCGCGTCCAGCCCGATTGTGCGTAGATGACTTGCGCAAGCAATAGAGACGACAACATTGAAGCGTACATCCAGCGAATTGCTGTCTTCATAGATGCACCCTCGAAGTTCAGTGATTGAAATTTTTTGTCGAACAGGCGAAGAGCTACTTCAACAATAACATTCGTTTGGCTAAGTATAAATTGCCAACATTCAATCTGTACAAATACACGCCACTTCCGGCTAACGACCCCAAATTGTCCTTTCCGTCCCAGACCACCCGATGCACACCAGCCGGAACCCGCTCGAACACATACGACTTCACTTCTCTGCCAAGCACGTCGTAGATCGTCAGCGTAAAGTTGGACAGTACCGGCAGACTGATGTTGATCGTGGTTGAGGGGTTGGGATAATTCTGGAATAGCTCAAATCTATCAGGCGTGCCATCAGCTAAAGGGACAACACCTGTTGGATTCTGACGGTACTTGATGGCAAGATAGTTCGAGCCGTTCGTGGTTCCTACGCCGTCCCCACCAACGTACACATTGTCCGAATTATCAACGAAGGCTGCCTTGCCACCATCATACGTGTGGTCTGGTGCATCGTAGGTAGCCGTCCAACGTGACCGCCATTGTGATTGAACTTGACCGTACTGCAACGGCTCGGTCCGGTGAAGCCAGAGACTGAGGAGCCGGTAACATAGACATTTCGATTTGTATCCGTCGCAACACCATAGCAAAAGTCTCGAGTGTTTCCACTTCCGTTGAATTGTACAGCCCACAATTGTTGTCCAGATAGACTATACTTTACTACTGAGTAGTTGAACGCCTCGGCATTGTTCCAGCTTGTTCCGGCTACAATGACGTTGCCGTGCGAATCTATTGTCATTCCTGTTGGAAAATCTACTGAATGATCAGGACCATCGTAGACCTGTTGCCAGCGTAACGTACCGTTGTTGGAAAACGCAAGAGTGAGGAAATCCTCATTCATTCGCCCGGCAATGATGACGTCACCCGTAGAACTCAGCCGTACGGCAACCGGCTGTTCATTGAACGCGGACGAACCAAAGTATCGTACCCATGCGGTGTCTCCGCTCGGAGTGTATTTTATGAGAGCGACATCGTATATGCACAAACCTTCGGGACAGTTGCGCGCAACCCCGCCGACAACGTAAGCAAACCCTGCATCGCTCACGACCATGTCGGTCATGCCATAGCGAGTGCTGGAGTCGGGACGAAACGACGAAGCCCACAATAGTTGTCCACTTGATGTGTATTTGACGGCAGTGAATCCGGGTGTGCCACAAACGTACACATTTCTTTGAGCGTCCAGACCAATTCTGTAACCGTGAGCATTTCCTGTGTTGGGCGCTGGATAGTGACGCAGCCACGCTATGCTGCCATCGGGATTGTATCGTATGGTTAGCATCGTTGTTCCGCTTGAGCTGTAGAAGCTGCTGCCGGTGACATAGATTGCCCCAGAATCATCAACTACAATCGCGTTGGCTTCATCCCAGCTACTCTCTTCGCCATCGTAACGCAGAACGAGTAACCGCTGACCTAAAGGAGAGTATTTGATTGTGGCAAAATCCTGTCCGGAAGTTTTGCCATCACTCCTACCAGTAATGTAGAAGTTACCGAACCGATCAAGAGTGTATCCTTGTGAGATATCGATACCGTGACCGGGTCCGTCATAGGATGTCGCCCATTCTTCCACAACCAATTGCGCCATTGCTGAAGTTTCAATGCTGATGGCAAATAGCAACACTGCAAAGAATTTTTTCATGATGAGATTCCTCCAATCATTTTTGCAGAAGAAGTTTCCTCGTCGCAACGAAATTGTTTGCTTTCAGCCGGTAGAAATACACTCCGCTCGCGACATGCTTTCCGAGCTTATCCCTCCCATCCCACACAACGCTATGCACACCTGCCGGAACGCGTTCGAACGCATACGACTTCACTTCCCTGCCAAGCAGATCATAAATCGTCAACGCGAAATCTGATTGCGTTGGCAAGCTAATGGTAATGGTGGTTGAGGGATTGAAGGGGTTGGGGAAGTTTTGTGAGAGCAAAAATTCCGTTGGTTGAGTTTTTGGTTCTTGAACTCCCGTCGGCTCGAACTCAGAAAGCAGCCGTTCCCAAAGTCCAGTGCCGCCTGTTCCCGCATACAATTTCGAATTGTAGATGAGCAACGACAGAATCACTTGATCGGCAAGGCCTGTACTCACTGCTGACCAATTCGTACCTCCGTTTGTTGATAGAAACACTCCAGCGCTTCCTGAACCTGAAAAAAGGTATTGGCTGTTCGATGCAAACGCGCGAACGTTAGTCACGGCGCTGCTCTGTAGCGACCAACTTGCCCCTCTGTCCGTTGAGGCATACACACCGGAATTCAATCCAGCAATCAATGTTGGATTTCCATTGCGAGCCACGCTTGTCATCGCTCGCACCGATGAGCCAGGAGGAATTCCTACTGACGACGACGCCCAGAAAGCGCCGAAGTCTGTCGAGGCATAGATGCCCGCTCCTTCTGTTCCTACAAATATTTTTGTCGGACTTGCCGATGAGTCAACGAGGATGGAAACAATCGGGCGGCCGGGTAAACCCGATGCAGAAACTGTCCAACTCGCCCCTTCGTTCGTCGAGAAGAACACGTTGTTTCCGCTTGCAAGAACTACGCGATTCGCTGCAAGCGCGAGTGCCCGAACTTCACTTGTAAATGACAAGCCTTGCCATGTTGCACCAAAATCACCTGATGCGAAAAGTCCCCGTTCATTCCCACAGAACAAGTATGTTCCCTTGAAGAGAAAAGCATTCGTGTGGGTGTAACCGTAGAAATACGGAAGCGTCAACCTCCACGCCTCACCTCGATCAGTCGAGCGCATCAGATCATAGAAGGTTGTTCCCGCGAGAAAGTGTCTATCGTACGCAGTCAATGCGCTCACTCCTAATTCAGACATACCGGCATTTGAAACTCGCCAATCAACTCCAAGGTTGGTTGAACGAAAAATGCCATTCTCGGTTGGATAAAGAAGAACTGATCCTATACCCAGAAGAAGAGAATAGTTTGTTGATGAGCCGATTGCAATCAATGAGTAGCCGGCTGGGAATTGTGGCAAACCGTTGTTTAACTGCGACCACGTTCTGCCACTGTCCAGCGAACGAGATATGCCAGTATTGCCTGCTGCATACAAAACATGAGCTAACTCTGGTCCGGTTTCTTGAACGACAAAAGTAGTCGTCCCAAAAACCGAACCATTGGACAACCAAGTCCTTCCGTCGTCTGTAGAACGGTAGGATCGCTGATCCGTTATGACATAAAGAGAACTTCCTCTGCTCTTAATTTTCGCCGCGTAACCAACGATCTCGGTGATGCGCGTCCAACTTGCACCGAAATTCGTTGTTCGATGCAAACCGCCCCAGCCCGTGGCAGCATAGAGTGTCGCGCCGCTTGTTGCAAAGTCTTGAACACCGTCGGCAGGCAGGCCGTTGTTTGCGATTGTCCATTGCGCGCCGAAATTCGTTGAGCGGTACACACCGAAATTTGTTGCTGCAAAAATATCCAGGTTGAACTGTATGAGCGCACTAACACTTGATCCATTTGGAAGACCGGTGTTTGTTGCAGCCCATTGTGTGCCTCTATTGGTCGTAACAAAAATACCATCACTACAACCCGCGAAAACATAGGTCCTTGAGGCAAGGTGAACGACGAGCAACGCCATGATGTTTGGATTCACTCCCAAACCAGCATTCGCACGATACCAGTGTGCGCCGTTGTCTGAGGAGACGAACACGCCCCAATAGGTTCCTGCATACACATACTCTCCATCCCAAGCAAAGGTATTGGGGAACGAAGCGGAAAATGTATTTGTGGGTTGCCAATTCGAAGAAGCAACTGCACAGATGAAAACAACACAGGCAGCAAGAAAAGCTGAACGTGTTTTCATAGCCCCTCCAGGAGATTCGTATTGAATTTGATATTACTTACTGATGCTACGCAGATTCTGTTCTTTGCCCGGATGTATGAAACCCCTTCAGGGTTTACGAACGTTGGTTTGTTTTATTTCCGAGGGCGCTGCCCTCGGCTAAAGTATTTGTCCCTTTCAGGGACAGTCCTTTGCGCAAGTTGACGCTGAAAGCGTCGGATACTATAGGTCGGGGCAACGCCCCGACATACAGGCAACCAAACGAATCCAAACCCTGAAAGGGTGATATATCCATTTTGCGTAACATCAGTTACTTATTTACTTAATGAGCAACATGCGTTTTGTTATCGAGATGTCGGCTGTTTTGAAGGTGTAAAGGTAAACACCACTTGCAACTTTGAATCCTTTCTCGTCTCTTCCATCCCATGAAACAGTATGCGCGCCAGCCGGAACGCGCTCGAATACATACGCCTTCACTTCCCTGCCAAGCACGTCGTAGATCGTCAGCGTAAAGTCAGAGAGTACCGGCAAACTGATGTTGATTGTGGTTGAGGGGTTGAAGGGGTTTGGATAGTTTTGACTTAATTCAAATCTCATTGGAAGTTCGTTTGTTCCTCCTTCGATGCCTGTAAGAAGATTCCCGCCTGAGAGAAGTGCGACGTTCCCTTCCTTGCCCCCCATGATGACTTCAAAGCTATTGTTCCCATCAATGTCGGGAACGATTGCAACTTCACGCGACTGCTGCGTTCCTGTTGGATACAATCCAAGCTGCACTCCGTCCTGACCTTTCACAATCATCGTACCTTGATTTTGTACTGCAAGCGCCACGTCGTCGAAGCCGTCGCGATTCACATCGGGAAGAACTGCAACGCCCATAGTGTTGCTCGTTGGCAGCGACCAGACGACTTGTCCGTTTGCGCCATTCAAGCACACTGCCCCGCCGAGCAGCATCACTGCAACAATTTCATCAGTGCCGTCGCTTGTTACATCTCTCAGACGCATCATTTGCAGCACGCCTCTGCCGCCTGTTGGGTACGACCAACGTTGAGCGCCGTTCACTCCGTTGAGACGATATATCGGTCCCCAAAACGCGCTCGCAATGATATCCGATGGCTGCCCTGCAAGTCTCCACTCAAGAACTTCCTTGCCGCCGCCGCTCGCGCTCGTCACGGGAAACTCCCACAACGGATTTCCGTTCGTTCCGTTGAACGCCTTGAACTTGTACGATGGCTCTCCAACTCCGCCAACAATATCGGGGACGCCATCGCCGTTCACATCCTCGAGCGCAGCTACTCCGTGCGTGAAACCTTCAAGCGGCGCGGTCCAACGGATTGTTCCGTTTGCACCGTTAAAGAGATACACACTTCGCCTGCCACCTACGCCTCCGACATCTGTTGCGCTTGCAGCAGCAACGACGTCCGGAACACCGTCACCTGTAAAGTCCCTGCTTGCATCCACGCCGGTGAAATCGCCAAGCGAGAAACTATCGGGATGGTCAGTGCCGAACTGCCAGAGGATTTGTCCGTTGCGCCCGTTCAAGGCGTACACATGCTCGTTTCCGCCGCCCGTGCCGATGATGACGTCCTTAACGTTGTCTTGATTTAAGTCTGCAACGGCGAGAGCTTTCTGATGCGAGTAATCTCCCGTCGAACCAATCGAGCCTGCACTGGTGTTTGCAATATAAGTGTTGAATGCCCAGAGCGAGTCGTTTGTTCCCGATGCGTTGCCGTTCAGCGCCATCGTCCAATAATTCTCAGACGAGACGACAACATCCGACTTTCCATCATTGTTGATGTCGCTGATGGCGCGGACGGCTTTCATGAGTTTTTGGTTTGCACTCGTGCGCGGGTTGTCGGGGACGGTGTACAACCAGAGTGGTTGAGCGAGAGGAATTGGGGTTGCGTCACCTGTCCCTCTCAACACGATTCGCGTAATCGGTCCGTTCGATGCGTTACTTGTAATCCTAAGCGTATCGACGAACGATGTGCTTGACGTGGGGTTGAACCAGACGCGGAATGATTTTGATTGGAGTGAATCAATGGTGATTGGCAGCGTTACCGAATCAATTCTGAATATGGTCGTTCCTAAGTTGAAGGATGAGATTAACAATTGAGGACCGCCATTGTTCTGCACAGTGAGTGTCCACGGGTTTGAACTATTCACGCGGCGACTCCCGAAATCATAGTTCGAAGAAACAACAATGAAGGCGCTCCCAGAAATGCCAAATCCTCTTGCCGTAATAATCTTGACAGGTTCATCGGGGTCGTTTGAATAGATTGGAGGAGTCCATGTATACGCTCCAAAGAACGGCGGCTCGAAATTAATACTAAACATTGCTGCACCATTTGGTGGAATTGTGAATGGAGGTTGCTGACTAAAACCACCCCACCACGTTGACAAGAAAATCGGACCGCCAACGCTATCAATCCTCAGCGGCGCTGTACCGATATTTTGAACCTGAACGCTTGAGCGATATACTCCCGCTCCTATTCTACAATAGCCGAGATTCACTGAGTCCGGTGAGAGATGTATATCCGGCGTCCCGCCTCCCGACACGTCGTACTTGTACAATGAACGACCTGAAGATGCACCAACCGGCTCAGCAATCAACCAAAGATAATGTCCATCCCACGCAAGACCGCGGGGATTGGAATCAACAGTCGGTGCTTCAGGCATCGGAATCGTTCGCACAGTATCATGCGTTGCAGGATTCACAACATAAATCAGATTCTGATTCGGCTCGCTCCCGTTCAAATCCATCGCGTAATACAAGTATTGTCCATCCCATGCAATCCCTTGCGGCTGGAGTCCAATCGTCTGAATGCTGTCAACAACCGTCTTGGTCGTCCAATTGATTTTGTAGAGGTACGTTGGCGTGCTCGCACTTGTAGATGTATAATCCGACACCCAAAGATGACTTCCATCCCACGCAGCGCCTACGAGGTATTTGTTGGAAGGCCAGCGCAATGAATCGATCAGCGTACCAGTGCGCGTGAGTTTGTAGATCGCGCATGCCGCCGTGTAACGCCTCACGTAATAAAAGTTCGCACCGTCGTATGCCAGCCCTTGGCTGTACCCGCTGCTCGGATTGACACTGTCCACAGGGACGCCGTTGAAGTTCGTCGCGTAAATGAAGCCGTAATTGTACACTGTTGTCGTGGATGTATTGCTCGAGAGGTACAACCGCGTCGAATCTGCGGCAAGCCCCCACGCTTGATTCCAGTAGGTGGTGTTCGGCAGCCGATAGACTTGGACGATGCTTTGTGCGTGTACCGTGAATTGCAGTGGGGGAAGAAAAAATGAAATCAAGAAGAGAATGAGGCGTTTCACATTCACCTCGCTATGAGTTCATTGGGTTTGTAGAGTATATAGGCGGCGATACCCTGGTTCCGAACCGCGCGGCTCTTGCGCGTCCAGCCAGAAAACATCTCCTTGATGAATTACCATTTGTCGGGTCTTGTTCGCATGTGTTTTCTCCTTGCAACTGTCAGCCATGCCGTGTCCTGATCAACACCAGCAAGCGCTTTGTTGATTTGGTCGGTTGTAGGTTCATTTCGACGGCGCTTGATAAGAAGCTGAGCAGCTTTCGAAAACACCTGGCTCCTTGAGACATTCATCTCATCGGAGAGACGCTCCACATGACGAAACAGTCGTTCGTCAATTGATATTGCTGTTTTTACGTTCGGCATTCTTCCACCCTTTTGTTCTACCCAAAGTATAACGAGTTTGCATACCCAAAGCAAGCCGCTCTCGAACATCCTTCGTGATGAAGATGTTGTGAAATAGAGTAACACTCATCTGGCTTTTGCGTACAACTTTACTGATATTTACTCATACCATACCGTCACAATCACCTCACTTTCATCAACGAACCAAAAGGAGAAGCCCCCATGCGAACAAGCGCACCGCGGCCTTCGTGGTCGCCCCCGAAGAGGCTGGTGTTCAGCCATCGACTCATTGCACTACTCACAATTGGGTTCACGCTTATGCTCATCAGCGAAATATCGGAAGCACAAATCAAAGTAAAGTTCGAGCAATACAAACTCTCCAACGGACTAACGGTCATCCTGCACGAAGACCATTCGGCTCCCGTCGTGGCAGTCGTTGCAATGTACAACGTCGGCTCAAGAAGCGAGAAGCCGAAGCGAACGGGCTTCGCGCATTTGTTCGAGCACATGATGTTTCAAGGCTCGCAACATGTTGCCGATGATGAGCACTTCAAGCTGCTGCAAGAAGTAGGGGCGAACATCAACGGAACGACATCGAATGACAGAACAAATTATTTCGAAGTCGTGCCGAGCAATTATCTCGAACTCGCGCTGTATCTTGAGTCCGATAGAATGGGCTTCCTCCTCCCGGCAATGACGCAGGAGAAGCTTGACAACCAGCGTGATGTCGTAAAGAACGAACGACGCCAGAACGTTGACAACCAGCCGTACGGAACTGCGGGGGAGAAAATTGACAAAGCAATGTATCCCGAGACGCATCCATATAGTTGGCCCGTTATCGGATACATGGAAGATCTCTCTGCCGCATCGCTCGATGATGTGAAAGAATTTTTCAGAATTTATTATGCCCCAAACAATGCCGTGCTAACAATTGCAGGAGATTTCAAACCTGCGCAGGCAAAAGGATGGGTGAAGAAGTACTTCGGTTCTCTTCCCAAAGGAACTGAAGTCCCGCGTGCAACGCCAATGCCTACTACGTTGAGCGAAGCAAAGCGCTTGATATTCGAGGACAAAGTTCAATTGCCGCGTTTGTATTTGCGCTGGCACTCTCCTCAAATCAACACGCGTGAGGATGCTGTGCTTGACGTGTTGGCGGATGTTCTCGGAACGGGAAAGAATTCTCGGCTTTACAAAACACTTGTGTACGACAAACAAGTCGCTCAATCCGTGAACGTATATCAAGCAAGCCAACTGCTTGCAAGCCAATTCGCTATTGAAGTGACTGCGAAGCCCGGCAGGACGTTAACGGAAATGGAAACAATTGTCAAAGAAGAACTTACGAAGCTGTTCAACGATGGAATTACGGAGAAAGAGATTCAGACATCCATCAACAATCGTGAGGCAAGCTTAACCAACAGCCTGGCTACAGTTCTCGGTAAAGCTAACTCGCTTGCAATGTATTATACATTCACCGGCGATCCGAACAACATCAACAAAGAGTTTCAACGATATAAAGGGATCACATCGGCAGAGGTTCTTTCTGTCGCAAAGAAAGTCTTGAATGGAAAGAAGGTTGCCCTTAGCGTAGTACCCGAGGGAAAAAAGGAGCTCGCCGCTCAACGAGTCGAGTCGTCGACTGAACAACAAATCATTGAACGGAAAGGAGACGTTGAGAAACAATGAAACGCATACTCATAACTTCGCTTCTTACATTGGGGATCCTCATGACAGCATTTACACAAGACATAGACAGAACCATTCGTCCGAAGGCACAGGGCATTCCGAAGGTTGACCTGCCGGACATTCAAAAGACAACCTTGAAGAACGGATTGAAAGTGTGGCTGGTGGAAGCCCACGAGCTGCCGCTCGTCGCATTCAATCTTGTTTTGCAAACCGGTTCAGATACTGACCCGATTGCAAAATCCGGCTTGGCAACAATGGCGGCAGATGTCTTGGATGAAGGAACGAAGACTCGAACGTCATTACAAATTGCAGAAGAGCTGAATTTCATCGGCGCAAACCTCGGCGTGAACGCATTTACCGATGGCTCGTTCGTTACGCTCAACACGCTGACGAAACATCTCGACAAAGCTCTCGCTGTTTACGCTGATGTCATCGTCAATCCCACTTTTCCTCAAAAGGATTTCGACCGCCTGAAGCAGCAGCGGCTCACAGGTTTGCTGCAGCAGAAAGACCGTGCTGCAACGATTGCCTCGTTGTCATTCAACAAAATTATTTACGGGAACGACCATCCGTACGGCATGAACGCTTCGGGAAACGAAATCTCCATCAAAGACATGACGAGAGAAGACCTCGTGAAGTTTTATGAAACGTACTATCGCCCGAACAACGCCACACTGCTAATTGTCGGCGACGTAAAGATGAAAGATATTGCGCCGGGGCTTGAGAAGTTGTTTGCCGATTGGAAGGCAGACAAAGCTCCGACAACACAACTTCCTTCAACACCAACAATCGAAAAACGAAGGTTGTACTTGATTGATAAGCCCGGTGCGCCGCAGTCTGAAATCCGTATTGGATATCCGGCAGCGGCGAGAAGCACGCCGGACTTCTTTGCTATCAACCTGATGAACCGTATTCTCGGCGGACAGTTTGCTAGCCGCTTGAACATGAACTTGCGAGAGAAACACGGCTTCACGTACGGTGCTCGTTCAGCATTCTCGTTCAATAAGCAACCGGGTCCATTCGTTGCATCCGCGGGAGTCACTACGTCCAAGACCGACAGCTCCGTGCGTGAGTTCTTCTACGAAATTGATAGAACGTACAAAGATGGCGTCACCTCAGAAGAGTTGGAGTTCGTGAAGAAAGGGTTAGCCGGAAACTTCGCCCTCACGTTTGAAACTCCCGGACAGATCGCAGGTGCCATGCAGAATATCGTTCTCTATAACTTGCCGGACAATTACTACGAAACGTATCTGCAGAATGTCGCCAAAGTGACGCTCGATGACGTGCAGAAGGCATCGAAGAAATATCTGGACTCATCGAAGATGGCGGTGGCGATTGTCGGCGATTTGAAAGTGATACGCGAGGGGCTGGAGAAGATGAAGATTGGCGAGACGGTGATCTGCGATGTGAACGGCAATAAGATTCAGTGATTTTTAGTTTCTAGAGTTCTTGGAGTTAGGCAATGCACTGTTTCGCGTTTCAACTCTATAAACTCCCCGAAAAGAGCTTTGAATTTCTTTGAGAAAAAGCTATACTGTCTTGGAACAACTGTAAAGAACTTCGATGACTGAAAACCAAATCTCTAAGCCCCTGCAACGAATCCTTTTTGATTTGACGGGTGAGGACCGTTTTGACATTGCGCTTCAGGTGGCGACAAAAGATTTGTTGCGACTGAAACTAAAAGAGGCAGAGGAACGCCTTGCCGAATTTCAGAATCGTTACGCAATGGACTTCGAGAAATTCAAGCAAGCTTGGAACGACGACGCAATCCCTCAACGACATTCCTATGAAGTTGAAAAAGATTTTTGGAATTGGGAAGCCGCGGAAACCGACAGGAGAAAACTATGGCAGATGCTTGACCAACTGCCATGACAATCGAGGAGTTTCACCGAGAAGCAATTTCCGCGGCATTCGATTCAGCAATTTGTGAAATGCCCGTCGTTCGCCGCGCAACTCCTACCTCCTTGAACCTTAGAATACAACTCACCGTCGGAAACTTCATTGACGTCTTCTACAATCAGGATACGGGGACGACCGCGTTTGCTCTCATTGAAAATGGGAAGCGGCTATTGGGCGCGGACAACACTGGACTTTGGCATGTGCATCCGTTTGAAAAACCCGAAGCACACGAGCCTTCAGAGCCGATGAGTGCTCGCGCATTCGTTCAGTTAGTTGAGCGACATTATGCCGGAACCAGCGAGTCTGCAACTCAGTGAGGTCAGACTTTTAGTGGTGCCTCACCGAAGTTTTGCGATGATCGCTTCCGTCATTTGAGTCGTTCCAACCGGAACAGCAGGCTTCAAATCCTTCGTAACGCTCTTCCCTTCTTTCAATACTGCACTTACTGCGTTTTCGATTCTCTCTGCCGCTGATTCTTCTCCAAGATGATGCAGCATCATCACACCGGCAAGAATCAACGCACATGGATTCGCAAGATTCTTTCCAGCAATGTCAGGAGCGCTTCCATGCACAGCTTCGAAGATTGCAGCATCGTAGCCAATGTTTGCGCCGGGCGCTAACCCCAAACCTCCAACCAATCCCGAAGCGAGATCAGACAAAATATCTCCGAAGAGATTCGTCGTGACGATAACGTCGAATTGATACGGATTGGTGACCATCTGCATCGCCATGTTATCAATAATTTTGTCTTCGGTCTTTATGTCGGGATATTGTTTTCCGATTTCACGTGAGACATCAAGAAAAAGTCCGCCTGTGTATTTCAGTATGTTCGCTTTGTGAACTGTTGTCACCTTCTTGCGGCCATGCTTGCGTGCGTACTTGTAGGCATAACGAATGATGCGTTCCGATCCTGAACGAGTAACAATGCCGATCGTTTCTGCGGCACTACGCGACGGATCGATGTAATGTTCGATACCGGCATAAAACTCTTCCGTATTCTCTCGAACGATGACAAGGTCAATGTCTTTGTACCGGGCGGGAACACCTTCGAACGAATGAGCAGGACGCACGTTGGAGTATAAATCAAATTCTTTCCGCAAGGCAACATTCACACTCCGGAAGCCTGAACCAATTGGCGTTGTCAAAGGCCCCTTCAATGCGATTTTGTTTGTTTTGATTGATTCAATCACGTTTAACGGGAGCGGATCTCTGAACTTGTCAATCGCCGCCATACCAGCTTCAACTGTGTCCCACTGAATCTTGACTCCTGCTGCCTCAATAACCCTTACTGTTGCGTCAACTATACTTGGGCCTATCCCGTCGCCCGGAATGAGTGTTACTCTGTGCATGGTGTTCCTGTAAATGAGTTAAAAGGCTAATTGTCCCGAAGGGATTCCTTCGGACAAAAACCGTATCAAGGTAAAGAAAAGAGCGAGGAGATTCAATGAAGAGTTGCGTACGAGTTGATTCTCAACCCGGAGCGAAGCGTCCGAAGGACTCCTACGGAGAAGGGGTCTCATCATCCAACAATTGCGGTGAGATTCTTCGCTGCGCTCAGAATTTAGAAGTGATACTTAGTTGAGCACTGCAATAGAAGTGGTCTCTGCAAACACAGTAATCAACATCTTGATGGGTTTGCGAGCATCGTTGCCCGGTAAGTGACCGATGGCGAGGATCTGAACTGATTTGGAGTTGCCGCTTTTCTTGATTGAGTACTTGGCATGCGGCGTTAATCGCGTCTTGCCGAGCTTTTCGATTCCTTGCAGCGTGGAAGTCAATCCGATAAACGTTCCATCACCACCACCCTCTTCAAACGAACGAAGGCGATATGCTTGCGCTTCGGAGGCAAGTTTTTTCAGATCAGTATAGATCGCTTGGCGATAATCAACGCTCGAATCCGACTGAAGAACAATGATGCCTGTCGATATAGCAATGCCGATGATGCAGACAGCGAGAATGAGAAACAGGATTTGCTGTTGTCCCATAGACAAAGACCGCTATGTGGATTGTTAGACTGTGAAACTGGAGAGGATGGGTTACAACTCGCAGACAATATGCATCACGGAAACAGAATATTCAAGAGCAGATTGAAAATTGCTCACCCATCTAACGTCAGCCTGTGAGCGAGACAGATTTGCCGGGCTGTGGTTGCCCAACCTTCGTGCAGCCAATCACGCAATCAAGTTTCGGTCGAGACTTCGATACTGAATTGCCTCGCTGATGTGTTCAGGACGAATGTCGAGACTCTTCGCAAGGTCTGCAATGGTTCTTCCGACTTTCAGAATGCGGTCGTACGCGCGAGCAGAAAGTCCAAGCTTCGTGATTGCCATCTTCAGCAACTCTTCTCCTTGAGAATCAATCTTGCAGAATTCTCGAATTTCTTTCGACTGCATATCGGCGTTAGCAAACAATCCTTTTCTGCCGGCAAATCGCTTGGTCTGAATTTCTCTGGCTTCGATGACTCTCGCACGAATATGTCCTGATTTCTCTCCACTCTCTTTGCTCGAAAGTTCCTTGTACTTTACCGCGGGAACGTCAATGTGCAAGTCAATTCTATCAAGCAGCGGTCCGGAAATTTTCGCCATATATTTCTGAATCATTTGCGGATGACACGTACACTCTTTGTTCGGGTCGGTGTAGTAGCCGCATGGACATGGATTCATCGCGCAGACGAGCATGAAGTTCGCAGGAAACTCAACAGACATCTTCGAACGACTGATAGTAACTCGTCCGTCTTCAAGAGGTTGACGTAATACTTCGAGAACGTTTCTGGCGAACTCTGGAAGTTCATCAAGAAACAATACGCCGTGATGTGAAAGAGAAATCTCCCCGGGACGAGGAATCGTTCCGCCGCCGACAAGCGCTGCATCCGAAATCGTATGATGAGGCGAACGAAATGGACGCGTTGCGACAAGAGCTGTGTCCGATGGGAGCATTCCGGCAACGGAATGAATCTTCGTCGTCTCCAACGCTTCTTCAAACGACAGCGGCGGAAGAATGCTCGGCAGTCGTTTCGCAAGCATCGTCTTTCCTGAGCCCGGAGGACCAATCATGATAATATTGTGCCCCCCTGCGGCTGCAACTTCTAGTGCACGCTTCACATTCTCCTGCCCTTTAACATCTGCAAAGTCGGAGAAATACTTTTGATCGTGCATGAAAAGTTCTTTGACATCAACTTTCAGCGGCGCAAGACTTTTATGGTCAGCGTTCAAAAACTCCACCGTTTCTTTGAGCGACGACATCGGGTAGACCTGGATTCCTTCCACCATCGCTGCTTCTTTCCCGTTTTCCTTCGGCACAATCATCCCACGGAGTTTTCGCTTCCTGACTTCAAGCGCCATCGGCAAAGCACCGTGCACATGGCGCAACGATCCGTCAAGCGCCAACTCCCCGACAAGCATGAACTCTTCAAGCACGGTCGGTTCAACTTGTTCGGTTGAAGCAAGGATTCCGATAGCCATCGGCAGATCGTATGCAGAACCTTCCTTCTTTATATCTGCGGGAGCAAGATTAACAGTGATTTTCTTGTTGGTGAAGCTGAAATTCGAATTCTTGATCGCAGCGGTGATTCGCTCGCGGCTTTCCTTCACCGCGTTATCCGGCAAGCCGACAATGGCAAAACCGGGAATCATTTTCTCGATGTGTGTTTCAACTTCGACGAGATAGGCATTGACACCGTACGTTGCGCAGGAGAGAATTTTAGAGAGCATACCAATCGTTTGGGGATAGTGGGCAGTGGATAATCAAAACGACAGAAGGCATTGGCTGGCAACCAATGCCTTCATAAGATAACAATTCTCTCTTAATATAATTAAAAATGATATTCAACTTTCATCTTCACGTTCAACGGCGTGCCCGGCGTAAAGTGCAGTTCCGAAACCGGCTCGGTTTCGTTTAGCAATCGAGATTCTGTGTCGAACTGTGCTTCATTCCAATTTGTGTTGAACACGTTTTCAGCGGTAAGCTGAATTCGGTAGTTGAGAAAACTGTATGCTATCGACGCATCGAAGACAGAGTATCCTTGCGCCACAACTGAGTTGTCTTCATTTGCAGGGCGACTGCTGACATGACGCAGTCTGACACTTCCTTCCATTCCGGAAGAATGTCGCGCAGTGACGCCGCCGCTTGACGTAACGGTCGGCGCAAGCGGAATGAAGTTTTCACCGTCAGGCAATTCCTTGAATCGCCCGCGAGAGAATGTCATATCAACGTCAGCATACAACCAATCAAGAAGTTGTGCACGGGTTTCGATGTCAATTCCAATTCTGCGTGTCGGTCCGTTCGCTTCAGTAGTGCCTTCGTCTCCAACATAGACGAGTTCATTCTGCAAATCGAGTCCCCATGCTGCAACTGAAAGTGTCAGTCTTTCAATCGGCTTGAGACGAAACCCCACTTCAGCACCCCAAGCACGCGGCAGCGTTCGTTCAGCCTTGTTCGAGGCTACTGCACGAGCGTCGTTGGAGTGAAATCCCCCGCCGAAGTTGAAGAACACATCAAGCTCGCTTGAAGGCGACACCACAAGATTTGCCTTTGGCGTGACGACCGATTTGTTGACTGATCCCGAGACTGAAGTATGGCTTGCGTCACGAATCTTATCTTCGACATCATAGAAGAAAATATCCGCTCGCAATCCAAGTTGCAGCTTTACGACATCACTGAAGTGCAGCTCTTCCTGCCCGTAGAACGAAAGATTTTTCTGATTGATAAGTGCATCGGCTGTAGTACCGATACGCTGGCGCTTCACTTGATGATACAGTTGCACGTCGATATCATCTGCACGGAAACTTGTCCCAACCAAACCGATAGCCGGGATAGAACCAAGCGAATGTTGTGTTGTGTATTCTGCGCGAGCCCCGTAGATAAACCGGCTGTCATCTTGTTCAATGCCGTCGCCATTCAACGAATCAACTGCAAAGAACGTAAAGTTGGAAAACAGTCGGAACAGATAGCGGGAAAAATATGCTTGAGTGAGAAGCGTTGAATTATTTTCAAGTGTGCTTATGTAGCTAATGTTCGCATTGAAGCGCTGTGTTCTCCCTCCTTCACTCGGGTCAATCGAGCCGAAGCGTCCGATGATTCCCTCTTCCACTGCTCGAATTGGAATTTGCCCGGTCGCATTCCACTTTGAGCTAAACGCCGAACCCCAGAAGTCAAGTTTCTGATTGTCATTTATTCGTGAGACCACTTTTCCAAAAACGTTAAAGCGATTTAGATCAATCCTCGAATCAAAATAGCCATCGGTGTGAAAGAACTCCCCCGCAATGTATGAAGAAATCGAAGCTGATTCGAGCGGCAGTTGAAGCATTGCAAGCGTGCGGTATGTCCCGAACTTGCCTCCTTCAAGGCTGACAACATTGCGGTCGAGCGACTCTCGAGTCTGCAATCGCACAGAGCCTGCAGTTGCCAAATCTCCGAGCTGCGCGAAGTAGGGTCCTTTGTACACTTCTAACCCTTTCACCACTTCAGGAATAACAAAATGTAAGTCGGCATAGCCCTGTCCGTGACCGTGACTCACCATGTTTACAGGAACGCCATCAACAGAAAGATTGATGTCCGTACCGTGGTCTGCATCGAATCCTCGCACATAAATCTGTTCAGCCTTTCCCCCGCCGGCATGCTGGGCAATAACCAGGCCTGGAACAAGACGCAGCATGTCTTGCGCAGATTGTTTCGGTCGTAGTTCAAAATCAATTGCCCGCAGCATTTCGGACGACGCAGCCGAAAACGTCCGCTCTCCTGTTGTTGTCACTTCTTCGAAGTTCAACACATCAGATGCGAGAGAAAAATCAACTCGTACCGTTTCTGCTTTTGCTATCGTCATACGACGCGTTTGCTTGACCAGACCGACGGCTGAAGCTGAAATGTCATAAGTACCTACGGCGACTTCAGAGATGACGTACTTACCGTCTTCATTCGACGAAGCGCCGCGTGCCGTTCCATCAACAATAATGTTAGCGCCGGGGATTGGTGAGTTGGATTGCTTGTCCAGCACTTTCCCAAGAACTGTTGCTTTTTGGCAAAAAGAAATCTGAAAGAAACATGAAAAAGCAATTGCCGGTAGCAATAGTCTCGTCATTAAAAAATCCGCATTGTGGTTTTATAGGTTTCGGACAATCTATGTACGAATCCAGATCAAAAATGGATTTGGTCACTTCTTTTCCTTCTTTTGGGTTGGGATTGAAAGCCAGAAACCATAAATCTTCTTCTGCAAGGGGGTGGGTTTTTCAACCTTCATAATTCTTTGTAAGGTCACCGCAGGATTTTGAAGAGTTATCTCAAATTCTCGCAGCCGCTCTTCGCGGAAAACAGTAAGCTCCACTTTGTCTCCCGCCTTCATTTCGGCAATGCGGGAACTGAGGCTGCCTGAGCGAACTTGGTAGCCATTCAACGCAAGAATCTCATCATCGATATCAAGTCCGGCTTCGTACGCAGGCGAGCCTGCGATAACGCGTGAGACTTTCGTTTTGTCTCCGTCATCATTCGTGAACAAGCCAAGCCATGGTTTCTTGTCAGGACTTTTTTCTTGAAGCTCAAGTCCGGCAACAGCAAGCCCTTCATTCCACGGAAGCGGCTTCGTCCCATTGACGTAATCATCAAAGAACTGTTGCAGGCTCGTGTCGGCAACTTCTTGACATGCGTTTTGAAAATCAGAATTCGTGTAGCCGCCTTTGCCGAGCGGGAACCGCCGGTACATCGTTCGCATAACGTCATCAAGCGAGTGTTTGTTCTTAGTCTTTTGTCGAATCGTCATATCGAGAATGAAACTCACTGCTGTGCCGCGTGAGTAGTAGTCTGTCTCAAAGTTGGTTGCTTGCTTTGTATTCTTCCAGTACTTTATCCACGCATCAAAGCCGCATTCAGAAAGCGATTGCTTCAAATTTCCTGGACGACCGCGGTCCGACTCAATTGCAGAAGAAACTTTATCGAGATATTGTGATTCGACCATGAAGCCTGAACGAACGAGTAATACATCATCGTAGTACGAAGTTGTTCCTTCTGCAATCCAAAGTTCTTTTGTGTAATTCTCTTTTGTCCAATCGTACTTGTCAAGCGCAACAGGTCGGAGCCGTTTGACGTTCCACGTGTGAAAAAACTCATGCGAGACTAAACCAAGAAAGCTTCCGTATGAATCAGGGTTCTTGAAGATGAACGGTCTCGCACCGATCGCACAAGAGTTGATGTGCTCTGTTCCTCCTCCATTGCCCGGAGATAGCGCAAGCAAAAACACGAAGCGTTCGTATGGCAAGCCGCCCCAAAACTCTGCGTGCGTCTTCACAATTTTCGAAATGTCGGCAATCATCTTCTCCGCATCATAGTTCCCCTTGCCGGCGATGCTGAGAACATGCTCTTTCCCTTCAACCGTGAATGAGAAGTCTTTCTGATTACCAATTTCCAAAGGACAATCGGCAAAATAATCGTAGTTCGTTGCAATGAACTTGTTCCGCTCGTTGATAACCGAATCGAGTCCCGTCGTCACATGCCAGTTGCCGAACGGAACAACGGTGAGCGTAATCGGTTGCCAGCGATATTTCTCTGTGTACATGAACACCGCAGTACCATCAACGAACGCTCGCTCGTCGTTCAAGCCGCGTGTTCGGAGATTGAGCTCGTTTGCAAATACTTTGTATCGAGCACGAACCTTCGTCGCTCCATTCAGCTCAATCGTCCACGTGCTCTTATCTGTTTTCATCCAACGAAGATTTTTATCTGTACCATCAAAGACATCAAACTCCACAATGCCGCTCGCCAGATCAAGAATCATGTAACGACCCGTTCTCCACACAGGAAGCGAAAGTTCAAGCCAAGATCCATTCACGTCTATTCCATCAAGGAGTATTTCAACTTCGAAGAGATGAGTTGCGGGCTTGGACATGCCAAGCGTGTAAGAGACAGTCGGTACGTTTGCCATCGCTGAGAATGAAAGAAGTGTTACAAAAGAAAGAAGGACAAATAATTTCATGAGAACACTGATTGTGATTAAGACTGGAGAGAGATGAAGGAAAGGAACATTGAACGAAGAGCTCAGTATGAAATCTCTTCGAGGAAAAGTCCGGACGGCGGAACAGCCATCCCTGCTTTGCGGCGGTCTTTCGCCGCCATGATGTCTTGAAATTGTGATGCGGGAATGTAGCCGCGCCCGATATCCACCATCGTCCCGACAAGCGCTCGCACCATGCCGTGCAAGAATCTGTTCGCACGAATCTCATAAATCAACATGCTCGGCGTCTTGGTCCATTCGGATTTCACAATCGTGCAGCGATGATGGGGAACAAGCGCTTCGGCTTTTGCGAACGATTCGAAATCCTGCTCGCCGAGAATCTGTTGGGCAACCTGATTCATCACACTCACATTGAGGTCGTACTTCACAAACCACTGGTACTGGCGGCCAATTGCGGTGGGCTTCAGCGCAATGTAATACTTATATACTCGTTCCTTTGCATCGAACCGTGCATGAAATTTTTCGTCCACTTCTTCAGCCGAATGGATATAAATGTCTTCCGGCAAAGTTCCATTCAACGCAGCAAGAATCGAGCCGATGCCAAGCGATGAATTTGTCTTGAAGCTCGCAACTTGTCCGTGAGCGTGGGCGCCCGAATCCGTTCGCCCCGCCCCAATGAGCGTGATTGGTTCTTGCAGAACCTGATCCAGCACGTTCGTGATTTCATCCTGCACATTTCGCCCGTTGGTCTGGCTTTGCCAACCAACGAAGTCTGTGCCATCGTATTCAAGAACTAATTTGATGTTTCGCATTGAGTACTAAAGCTTTCTCTCATCAGCAATCTCTTTAAGAAGAGATTTCAGTTCATCAATTGGTAATGATTGATATTCCGATTTATCATAAACGGTCGCCAAGATCACTTCAGTAACATCATCAGAAATCTTTTGTAATTCTGCTATGACCCAAGTTATGACCCGTAAACCCCCGCTCTTTCCCTTCCCTTTACTCTTTACCGCAAGCCGAATCTTGTAACACTGATGACCAAGGGAAGTTCCCATTCTTGGATTCAGAAGCAGGCTTTTCTCAAGTTCTGCAAGCTCTTCCTTGAGTGAAGGATACCTCTTGCGAAGCCGCTTGGACTTTCGTAAGAAGTTTCGTGAAGGAATGATCTTACAGTTCATTCAGAACATCTGCCATCGTTAAGGCTCTTCTACGAACCTTGCGGACATCATCAATTTCTTTGAAGGCGTCCGTCAATTCTTTCTTGAGCTTCGTCCTCTGTTGAAGTCTCACATGCTCCTGCTGATACGCCAGCCAATCTTGGATGGAAATCTGGACCGCGGTCTTCCTGCCGACATCGTCCATCAAATAATGAAGCTTCATCTTCATTCGTTTGGAGTTCTTATGCATAGTGTTCTCCTCAAAATTGTTTTGACACCGTCAGCATCACCCCATGTGGATTTGCCAATCCGCCCATCACATCTGCTTTGAGTTGGAGCTCGCCGATTTGATCGTTCATATCCTTATTGCGCGAGATTGCCACTCGCGCAGCATTGATTGCGCTCGCAAGATGGTTGATGATTATCGCAGTGACGACGAACTTCCTATTATTCAACACACTTTCACCGGCAAGACGCGCTTCCTTAAATTGCGCGCGAGCAACATCAGAATCCCATCGCCAGGCATATCCTGCGTTTACATCGTACAAACGCTCCGGCTCGCGTTCACGCAAACGCTTTTCATTAAACTCCTGTGTATCCAAAAAGTTGCCCACATCGATATAGAATTGATCATTCTTCCCAAGAGGATTGACTCCTGCATGAGCGACCGTGAATGATCGAGCGTCATCACGTAACGAGCTGCCGTAGATGTCGAATGTTGCATACGTCAGCCACAGAGCACCTTCAGCAATAGAAAAGTATTTTCCTGAGCCATAACCTTCAGCATAGTATTCACCTAACCCTGGCAGCAGCAATGAATACATCACTGCAAGCCCGACGGATTTCTTTTTCCCGCCAAGCTCATGCATTTGAAAGTTCAGCGTAGAGAGTTCATCAGCTTTCTTTGAGTGGGTGAATAGATCTTGTTGGATTTCAAACCGAGTTGCAAGGCGTTGAGCTGGCTCGCCCGCCAAGAGAGATGTGGAAATGAAGAATGCAAGAACGAACACGCAATGAAGTCTGAACATGCTTTTGCCTTTTGTTGTTACGCGGGATGAAGTTGAATTACGCAGTAGCAAGTTGTGCGTGTTGTCTCCGTTTGGTGAGGGTATCGAAAACATCACTCCAACGTCCATCAAACACCATAACCGGAACGTTGAGCGCTTCTTCAAGTTGTGGAACTGTCATGTCATCGAGGAAGAGTAAGTCGTTGTTCAAGATATCCGGAGGAAGCAACAGCAAATCGCCTAACTCCTTCCCTTTCAACGATGAAAATAAACATTTTCCCGAAAGAAGTCCAGCAACTGTAACGCTGCGACCGAAGAGAATGTTGGGAACAATTTCCAATGAAACTTCGAGATTGGTAATTTTCTGGAGTAATGGAGTAATGGAGTGCTGCATAAAGCCAGCCGGAAGTTCTGCCGTCGCAAGCGTTAGCTTCTTCTTGGCAAGAATTTTTTTCGGAAACTTGTTCGCCTGTCTGGTGAACTCCATGATGAAGCTGCGAACAATGCCGACACCATTCTCCGTTTGAGGAAAGCCATCGTAATAGTCTTCATCCGGAATCTCCCGACCGGCAACAATGTGGAATTCGTCCGAACAGTAAACGAATGAGCGGCCGATTTCCGGTTCGAATTTCTTCTGCCAGACTTCTACAGTATCGAGTAAAGAGTTTGCATACTCCTTATCAACTTTCCTCAAATTGTAGAGTCCAAAGCGGTGGTCAGTAATGCCGACAGGAACAATGGCAAGCGAGATGATCTGTTTGTTGAATTGATACTGGTCTTTTACAGTCCTCTCCAGCACTGCGCCATCATTTAAGCCGGGACATAGCACAATCTGCGTGTGCATATCAATGCCATTGTCGTGAAGAAGTTTTATCTTTTCGAGAATCAAATCATCCTTTTTCAAGCCCATCATCAGCTTACGGATTTCGTAGTCCGTGACGTGAACAGAGATGTATTGCGGAGAGAGTCGCTGCTGGATGATGCGACGAAGAATTGCAGGACCTGCGTTGGTCATCGTCGTATAGTTGCCGTACATAAAAGACAAACGATAGTCCCCATCGCGGAAATATACCTGTTTGCGCAGCCCTTGCGGATTCTGATCAACAAAACAGAAAATACAGTCATTGCCACAAGAAAGAATCTTGAAGTCTTCGAAATCCAGGCCGAGCCGCTCGCCTTCATCTTTCTCGATGTCGTAAATCGTTATTGCGCCGTTGCGAGCGACCTTCACGGAAATGTCGGCATCGGTTTCGTAGAAGCGATAGTCAATCGCATCGGCAACTCGCTTGCCGCTTATTTCCAGCAACTCGTCTCCTACTTGTATGCCGAGTTCTTCTGCGATGCTATTGGGTTCTACGGCTGTGATTTTCATACTACTTCTTACTCAATTCTGAGCGGAGCGAATGCCGAAGGCATCCCTTCGGGAGAATCTCGCTGCGTTTCAATGGCAGAGGGATGCTTCGCTCCGCTCAGCATGTAATGCCCAACAACAACCTCAACAAACGTATTCTCTTCCGTTTCCTCCGCCGGCAACCCAACTCGCACATAATTGTCAGTGAATCCGAATCGCATTCCATTCTCAACATCACCTTCCATCAACACCTCAACAGTTTGTCCAACCATACTCTGAGAGAAAGCGTGCTTCTTCTTTTGACTGAGAATTCTCAGTATCTCATTTCTCTTGAACCGGACCCTCGGCTCGACAGCTTTGCCAAATTCTGCCGCAGGAGTATTTGGCCGTTCTGAGTACGTGAACACGTGAAGATACGACACTGGAAGTTCCGTCAGAAACAGATGCGTTTCTTCAAAATGCTTATCGCTCTCGCCCGGAAATCCAACAATCACATCAACACCAACTCCGCAATCGGGAATTTGTTTCTTGATGCGATGAATCAAATCATAATAGTAGTTGGTGTTGTAGCGGCGGCGCATTCCTTTGAGAACTTTATCAGAGCCGCTTTGAAGCGGAATGTGAAAATGGTTTGCCATCTTCTTCTCGCTTGCGACGAACTTGAGAATCTCATTTGTCAACAAGTTTGGCTCAAGAGAGCTGATGCGGATGCGTTGGAGTCCATCAACTTTCACTAACTCACGCAACAGTGCAAGAAGATTCGCGTTGTTCTTCTTTCCGTAATCGCCAACGTTCACGCCGGTGAGAACAATTTCTTTATAGCCTTGCGCAACGAGTGTATTTGCTTGCTCAACACAAGCTTCAATGGATTGACTTCTGCTCGCGCCGCGTGCAAGCGGGATGGTGCAAAAACTGCAATTGTAATCGCAACCGTCTTGTATCTTCAGAAATGCCCGGGTTCTATCCGTTGCGCTTGTGGAGTAGCCGATACCGAAGTTGTCCACAGTGCTAATGTCGGAGACGAAAACGTTGGGATACAGCTTCTTTTCAAGCGAACCAACGTAGTTGAAGAGATCGAACTTCTCCTTTGCACCGAGCACAAAATCAACACCCTCGATAGAAGCAATTTCCTCCGGGTCCAGTTGTGCGTAGCAGCCCGTTACGACAACAAGCGGGTTCTCCGAAGTCCTCATCGCACGGCGTATGATTTGTCTGCACTCCCGGTCGGCACGCTCGGTAACGCTACACGTGTTGATGACGCAGACATCAGCCTGCTCACCAAACTCGACAACCTGAAATCCCCGATCGACAAACTGTTTGCCGAGCATCGAAGTTTCGGCGTAGTTGAGTTTGCAGCCGAGGGTATGGAGAGCAACCTTTTTCATTACAGGGTATTGTTCACTTTCACCTAACTGAAAACAACGTGTCAGAGGAAATCTTAGACTCTAATTGCTCGACTATCGTTTCCAACTCCATATTCGCTTCAGCTTTCAAGCCAAGAGAACGGGCAATCCCTTCGGTATTTGTACTGAGTCTCTTACTCAACTCAATGCGGTGCGAGCCAGTCCTTGCTTTCTTCATTGAATACGAATGTACGTGCATCGGATCCCCGACTCGCGCCTCACTCATATGAGAAAATTGAAACTGTTCTTGCAAATAGCTGAGGAGATGATCTTGGATAACAAGAACAAGATGTTTGTTAATGTGTTCAAACGTCCTAATCTTGTGGTGAAGTTGAACCAAGATGGTTTTTGCAGTCATCTTCCAGTTCATGCCAAAACTTTTCTTTGACGTGACATCTTTCTTGAGAGTTGACAACCCCAACGAGTTTACAAATCGCTGGCGCTCGGGCCAAACGGTTCCTGTTGTATCAAGAGTTTGAAGTTCAATTCCAACAAAATCCCTCACCTTATCACTCTTAACAGAAACAAGGAAGTAATCAACACTCCCGCCAGGAATAGAAATTTCTGGAACGATGTGCAGTTCATTCCCAGGTTCATGCAACGATAAAAGATGAATACAGTCCGTGAAAATTTGCCGTCGCTCCAGAAATCGAAAAGGACAAATGAGGATCGCTCTATTCTCTTCACCGTAGAGAACTGAACATGTTCCGATAGAGATTTTCGGTTGGCTTTTCCGAACCTTGATACATTGCCGTTCAAGAAAGGGACACGACTGACTCTTGAGAACTTCACTCCAATTTTCTTTCGATGCTTCCGCAGACTTGCCAAACAGTTCTATTATCCGACTCATAATAGAAGATTGCACCTTTCTTCTGCCGCTTCAAGATATTCACTCGAAATATCAATACCGATTGATTTGCGACCGAGCTTGTGAGCAACTAACATCGTCGTTCCAGTCCCACAGAAAGGGTCGAGTACAATTCCATCTTGCGGGCATGTTGCGAGGATTGGAATCTTGCATAAGTCTTCGGGGTATGGTGCAAAATGATTTCCGCGGTTTTGAGTGTCCTCGGGAATAATATCCCAAACATCGCTCGGCTTGCTTCCGTTAGGATGATACTTCAAAAAATAAAAACCCTTCTCTTGAAGTTCTCTTGCTCTTCCTGAAACTTTTTCGGAATCGGAATGCGTGGTTCTTTGTTGACCTCGAATAATCATCCGAAAGTCTGCAACCTTGCCTTGAGTAATTTGGTTCAACATCTCCTGAAGTGCGACACTTGCGGCGTTCTTTTCTTTTTCCGTCAAGCTTGTTGACAATTCAATCTGCCGTTTGTATCGAACTCCACTGACTCCAGTTGCAGAAACTATCGAGCCATTGACAACCTTTGTTTTTTTCGGGTTAGATCGAATAGCATCAGCTTTGAAATAGTAGCCTTTGGACGATTTCACCAAATGAAAAATATTCTCATGAACATTGCGAAGCCGATCAGAAGCAGTATCAGGTCCGCCTTTCACCTTGTTCCATATAACACTATTGCGAAGAATCCACCCTTGTTCATCAGTCAGTCGTAACACCACACGCCATGGAATGCCAAGCAATTGCTTGTCGGAATATGAGTCACCAATGTTCAACCAAAATGAGCCTGACGATTTCAAGACTCTCTTAACTTGTGCAAGAATTTCTGCAAGGTGAACGATGAAATCATTGTAATCGTCTTCGAGACCAATTCCACCATTACTGTATTCGCGTTTCCCCCAATACGGTGGACTCGTCATGCAGAAGTCAATTGAGTCATCTGGCAACTCTTGAAGAATCTTGACTGCGTCTCCTACAAAAAAAATGGGAGCGTATGTTGTGCAGTTTACATATTTATGAAATGAAACTGCAAAATCTTTGGATACCAATGCACGCCTTTGTTGAGAAGAAACTACTCACAATATACAAAAAACACCCGCCCAACTCTCATCAGACAGGTGTTTTCTTCACTTGTCAATCCCGCCACAAAAGAAGTGGCGGGGTGCTCATTCCAACAATAATTTTACCTTCGCTTCCCTCGATAAAAATAATTTGAATGGCATTAGTTCTCCGCCCGGATGGGAAGATCTTCTTCT